>OGUK01000362.1_pt1 | contig 40729 bp, 36 predicted proteins | sample 1553151 | NCBI WGS metagenome assembly OGUK01 (sample SAMEA2580208, study PRJEB22360) | human gut metagenome | biome: human gut; feature: human-associated habitat; material: faeces | place: Denmark | collected 2008/2010
CGGTATTGATGAAGAAATAAAAAAGCCATAGCGTCTGCCCTGAGCAGGGTAGATGCTGTATCCGGCGCCGACGACAACTATGAACAGAGTCGCTACGCTTAAAGCATTCAGGACATTGTGCTGTTTTGCGTTTTCCGTGGAGATGGAGGGTTATACCGTCAGAGCTAATAATTTGTCGACTGCATCGCCATCCGCAAGGTAACTGTAGAAGTGTCTTAAGAGAGTGCATTGAGTTGCCCAAAACTTAAAACAGCTTAGATCTTTGTTCACCAGAAAGTTTCATCCATTTTCTTCCACTCAGGTTGCAGAAGAACCACTTTTGCACCGTTCGTGACATTAATCTTTAAAACGGCAAGGTCAATACCCAGTTGTTCCGCCACTATTGTGATAACAGCCTTCGGGGGGAGCTTTTCTGTACGCAGTGTGCGACCGAGAGCACGGACAAGTGCAAGCTGAATGGCAAAACCAAGACGGTTATGAGACCGCCGCTGAGCTCTGGCAAATGCAATATTTTCGCAGGAGAGTGCTCATCGGGGAATTAAAGTTCAGGTAATCCAAAAAGCGTATCGTGCGAGTTTGTCACGCAAGAAATCACAGATTTATAGATTCAATTTTCTTCAACTGTAGGACCTTACGGAAAACAAGTGATTTCAAGGTGAAAAGGCTTAACGTGAGTTATCGCAGAAATGGTTACGGAACATCCTGTATTGTCAAACATGCATTAAATGATTATCATTATCAATTAGTGTGTGCAATAGATGGTTAAGAATAGAACTTTCAGGAGATACAATGCAGTCAGTCAGTAAATCAATCTACCGAGGGAAGTTGCTTAGCAGTTTACCTGCTGTGGGCGAGATTCATAAAGAAATCGCAGTATCAGAAGAAACCGTAACATGGATCTCTCTGCAACGAGAGATTATAGCGAATATTTTGCTGGGAAAAGATCCTCGCTTGCTTGTGATTGTTGGTCCATGCTCAATCCATGACGTTCAGGCTGCCGTTGAATATGCGAAACGATTGTCCGTATTACAGAATAAGTACTTATCGCAAATGTACATTGTAATGCGCACTTATTTTGAGAAACCTCGAACTCGTAAAGGCTGGAAAGGAATAATGCACGATCCTGATCTAAATGGAAGCTATAATGTTGAGAAAGGGATACGATATGCTCGCCAGTGTTTGTCCTCAATCACAACAATGCGTGTCGCAACCGCTACAGAATTCCTCGATCCTTTCCTTACTCCCTATATTGCTGATTTAATATGTTGGGGGGCTGTTGGTGCCAGAACTACTGAATCACAAACGCATCGTCAACTTGCGTCTGGTTTACATTGTCCTGTTGGATTTAAAAACAGCACTGATGGAAATATTAACTTAGCTATTGATGCTATTCTTGCAGCCCGTGAACAACATGTTGTATATATGACATCTTTAACAAAATGTATATCTACCCTATTAACCGATGGCAATCCACATGGACATCTCATATTACGTGGTGGTAGAGAGCCGAACTATGGTTTGTCGGATATAACGAAGGCAGTGAAATTAATGCATGATGAAGGTATCAATCATCGTCTGATAATTGACTGTAGCCATGGTAATAGTGGTAAAGTGGCTGAACGGCAAATCTCTGTTGCTCGTGAAGTCATTGATAATCGGAAAAAGATGCCGGGATATGTAGCTGGAATTATGCTGGAAAGCTTTTTACAAGGTGGAAAACAATCAGACAGCCTTCCGCGAGAGTATGGTCAGTCTGTTACTGATGAGTGTCTTTCATGGCAACAGACAGAACAATTATTATCAACTCTGGCAGCACAACTTTAATTTCAACTATTCAGTATCATTTTTTAAGGGAAAAATGAAATTATTTATCTTAATACACCCAATCTGGGCATCAAAGAAACAGATGTTTTATCTGTACAGTTCATTGTTGGAAGGGAAATAAAATATGACATGAATGGCAGAAGTGTTATCACTCTGACATTAATATTTTTATTAGGAGTTGCAGTATTTCTAATATACCATCTCCAATGGATGTATCTTCCAGGGTATTATCTGTGGGGCCTATGTGTATGTATATTGTCAAACCAGTTAGCTCTTATGCTTCATTTCCTAGCCCTTCTTGGCAAATGATACTGTACTTGCGTAGGTGTCATCTGTGACATGGTTGCGGTGCTATTTTGTCTCTGTTGGCTTAAAAAGAGTAATTAAGACTATGATAAAAAGTTAATTTCCAAAGAACACGATAGGGCGCTAATCAATAATCGGATGCATGCTAAATCATATTTTATAATATGTCTGTGGAGATGATGCTAAAGTCATCAATAGTTCTTGAGGAATTCATTATGACTATCATTGGTATCGTTCTTGCCAGAAACGTCTTCGCTGTTCACAATGTTGCGTTAAATGAGAAAATGTTCTGGTAAACCCCCGGAGAGCACATGCAGTGCTGCCAGCCCTGATTGTACTTTTACCTCCCTGAGTTATGGGTACCTTGCTAAGGGAGTATTCACCAGTGAACAACATAATACAAAGTAGCGTAAACCTTTTGTTCAAGGTCAGTCAGGGTATCTCATCGGAATGGTGTGCAATTTAACATCGCTGCCCAGCATGAGTTGATAGGCGTGACCGTGATCCGTACCGTGGGATGTGAGTTTCATACAGGTAATATGATCCTACCCACGTAATGTGGACACGGTCCTAAGCGAGATTATGGTTTTCAAATTGTTCCGGGCTGAGACCGCCACAGGCACTGTGACGACGCCAGCGATTGTAATCACACTCGATATAATTAAACACCGTTGCCCGCATTATTTCCCGGCTGCTAAAGCGTTCCCCGTGGATATATTCCACCTTCAGCGAATGAAAGAAGCTTTCCACACAGGCATTGTCATAACAGTAGCCTTTCGCACTCATACTGCCACGCAGGTTGTGTCGCTTCAGCAGCGCCTGATAATCCCCTGAACAGTATTGACCACCACGGTCCGTATGAACAATGACGCTTTCCGGGCGTCTTCTCCGCCACAACGCCATTTGCAGTGCATCACAGGCCAGTTGTGCTGTCATTCGCAGTGACATCGACCAGCCAATGACGGCGCGTGACCACAGGTCGATGACTACTGCGAGATACAACCAGCCCTCATCGGTACGCAAGTACGTGATGTCACCCGCCCACTTCTGGTTCGGGCCGCTGGCGCTGAAGTCCTGCTCCAGCAGATTCTCCAATACGGGCAGGCCATGTGCACGGTAGCTGACTGGGCTGAACTTCCGGCTGGCTTTCGCCCGCAGCCCCTGACGACGCAGGCTGGCGGCAATGGTTTTAATATTGAACTCCGGCATTTCGTCAGCAAGGCGGGGAGCACCGTATCGCTGCTTTGCCTCAAAGAATGCCTTATGGACAGCGGCATCGCAGGTGAGCCGAAACTGTTGGCGCAGGCTCATCTGGTGACGACGCCTGAGCCAGACATACCAGCCGCTGCGGGCAACCCGAAGTACACGACACATCGCTTTGATGCTGAACTCTGCCCGATGATTTTCGATGAAGACATACTTCATTTCAGGCGCTTCGCGAAGGATGTCGCGGCCTTTTGGAGGATGGCCAGTTCCTCAGCCTGCTCCGCCAGTTGTCGTTTAAGGCGGACATTTTCAGCGGCCAGTTCGCTTTCGCGCTCTGACGAACTCATTTGTTGCTGCTGTTTACTGCGCCAGGCATAAAGCTGAGATTCATACAGGCTGAGTTCACGGGCTGCGGCGGCCACACCGATGCGTTCAGCGAGTTTCAGGGCTTCGTTACGAAATTCAGGCGTATGTTGTTTACGGGGCTTCTTGCTGATTGATACTGGTTTTGTCATGAGTCACCTCTGGTTGAGAGTTTACTCACTTAGTCCTGTGTCCACTATTGGTGGGTAAGATCACTCAGCAACGTATCAAAAGTCTGTAAAATCATGGGCGTTTCGCGTGATACATTTTATCGTTACCGCGAACTGGTCGATGAAGGCGGTGTGGATGCGCTGATTAATCGTAGTCGCCGCGCTCCTAACCTTAAGAACCGTACCGATGAGGCAACTGAACAGGCTGTTGTTGATTACGCCGTCGCTTTCCCGGCACACGGTCAGCACCGGACCAGCAACGAGCTGCGTAAACAGGGCGTTTTTATCTCCGGCAGTGGTGTCCGTTCTGTCTGGTTACGCCATAACCTTGAGAATTTCAAAAAACGTCTGAAAGCACTGGAAGAAAAAGTAGCCCGTGATGGCATTGAGCTAACTGACAGCCAGATCGCAGCACTGGAGCGTAAAGCCAGTGATGACGAGGCCTGTGGCGAAATCGAAACGGCTCATCCGGGATATCTGGGTTCGCAGGACACGTTCTATGTAGGCAACCTGAAAGGTGTCGCGTAATTTATCACCAGACCTTTGTTGATACATACTCAAAGGTCGTTCACTGCAAATTGTATGTCACCAAAATGCGATTACAGCGACTGGCCTGCTGAATGATCGTGTACTGCCATTTTATGAGTCGCATGACCTGCCAATGTAGAGAATACTGACCGACAGGGGCACAGAGTATTGTGGCAAAGTAGGGGGCAGAAGCCAGCAGGAGAAGACTGGGGAGCTTTTCACTGGATGTTTGTGCCTGATGACCTTTTCTCATTTGTTTGCCTTTGGAGGATGGTGACTTGAATATATCAAAATGCAGAACTGACACTCTCTTGCGCTAACAAAACAGCACAAGGGAGTAGCTATAACAATGGCCAATAAATAATTTCCCGAATCAAAATTTTTTTGAAAATACCTTCAATACCGATATTTCGGAGACATCTGCATTCAGAGAATAACTCTCAGACAGAGACCTTACGACAACATTGCCGTCCACTCTCACCAGTACAGTCGCCGATGTACCAAAGCCATGTTCAGGTATATTATCAAGGAAGTAAGGGAAAACAGAAACATTATCACGAATAATAGTGATTTGACTATCTGGTTTTTTTTCAGATGATGAGTAAGTTATTAATGAATCTTCAAAATTTTCCGACAGATAATCGACTAAGAAATCATTGCTCATTATTCCCTCCACGCGAGGTATTGGTTCTTTTGTAAGTAGCTCAAGTACTTCAACTGCTTTTTTCACCCCGGTAGTACTGGTAAATCCAGCCAAAGATTTTGTTGTACCAGTATGTACCTTATAAATATATCCTTCTTTTCGGGCAACAATTGTCGTACAACCACTTAGATTTCCGCTTGTAATGATTACTGGTTTACCCTCCTGGACTTCCTCAAGTGCTATTTTAATACCATTCGCCCCACGAGCAGAATTTGACACACGAATTATGCTTGTTTCATTAGTAAGATTATACTTCTTCCAATAAGTTGAGCCGAGTGAAGATGAATCTGATGGAATTTCCCCAGTATAGGTGTTCAATGTTGGAATACCATTTAGCCCCACTGTATTATCATAGAAATACTGATCATAGCCATGGTTATCAAAGCGATCTTTTTTGATGTAGAAAAAGAGAGGTTGTTGCTCATCAGCATTAGCGGCTTCAAAATACGGATAGATTGCACGCTGACGTGTCGATGAAATACTTCCCCGTCCTTTAAGCACATCAATATTACCGCGACTTAATTTCTGAAAGTTAGATTTGGAGGTGCTTTCGATACTTTCTTTAAAATATCGTAGAGATAACAATTTACGTATGGTTGATATATCAGGAGGCGTTGATGGCTCAGGAAAATTAAATCTCCTGTCAACCACAGCCAGTACTTCAACCGGGGCTTCATCAGGAATTGCCCAATGATTAACATATGAAACATTATTATTGTTGATATATTTTACGTGCACTTTTATAACTACCAGAAAGTGTCGTCTGCTTGCTGCATCTGCACTGTTAACATTTGAGGTATATTCAGTAAAACCTAAGCTTGACTGTGGGCCCTGACCTAACAAAATTTCGTGTAATTCTTCTGTACTTCCCCCAGCCGTATGATAAGAGGCAATATTCCATGCTTCTTCCTCAGTAGCTCCTCTCATCAAAGTTACAAATCTATCCCCAAAACTTCCAGAACCCTTAACATAATTAACAATATCCATTTCTGACGTTGGTTGCGGTAATTTTGGGTTTGTATCAGGATATAAAAGTGAGCTGTCATCATTAATAAATGATAACGGAGATCCGGTCACTGCAGAATAGGGTTCATCTTTAAAAAATACAGGAATATTGAGACTTTCAAAATCAAATGGCTGCCCCCCTTTTAGACCACCACCTCGAGTCCAGAGAATTTCATTATTATATTCGGTACGATAAATTCTTCGGGATAAAATCTCATATCCTGTTTCAATGTCCACTTCATAGTAGATGCCGCTCAGAGAACTCCCTTTTACAGCGACAATTTGATTATCTTCATCACTAAGCTTTACAATATTGACATGCTGCCCGGAACTTTTAAGCTTAACGTCTAACACATTAGTTGAGGATATACTATCTTCAGCAATTCCATATTCCTTCAAAAATATATCGATATTTGTTTCATTCAGAGTCCTGCCCTCATTATTTATAACGCTGCTAAGTACCTCCTGGTTTATTCCTGCCTTACTAATCAAGAGTGGAATTGCAAAAGACAGACCAAGCAGTACTGCATTTGTCGCCAAACCAGGTATAGCAGAACGACGTTCTTCATAAGTATCACCATTAATCAGTTGATCAAAACTGATCCCCATACTGGAAGTAATAATCCCCAGTCCAAGCGGAACAGATACCTCCGGGACTACGATATCAAATATAGGGGTCATTGATAAAATCGTCTGGAGTATAGTCAGAGCATAGTCTCGTTGAGCTTCACTGTTTGATTTTATAACGATATCACCATCACTGAAACTGCGTTTCTTAACAGAAATAGCTATAGCATCAAAAACATCTTTATTGCTAAGTGTCTTATTGGAATACAGAAAGTAAGACTCATTAAAATTACCATCATTTTCTATTGCATGTAGAACTGAATTTACTCCTGCATAGGAAACTCCATCTTGACGACTATATAATGAAAAATGTTGGGAAAGTAATTGTTTGTTGTCACTATCCTTAATAAGTTCTTTAAGGGTAAGCCGCAAATCAGCGATATTCTTCTTGAATAAAAAAGGTTTTTTTGCACCAGGAATGAAAAGCATTACCTTATCATTATTTTTGGCTACAAAAATATCAGATGAGTAATATCCATAAATATCAAAGAAGAATAGTGATATATTATCACTGCGATTTAAGGCGTTCATGGAGAAATTATATTCACGCTCATCAAGCTCTCCATTTTTATAAAGATACAAAGCAGAAGAAATATAATAATTTTTTAGTAAAAGCTTAAATTTATCATAGTATTTCGACCAGTAATCTGACAGAGTTTTTCCATAAACACCTGCAAAATCACACTTTTGTAAAAAATGCAGGTATTCCGACGGGAGCATTTTTTCTTCATTTTCTTCGTTAAACACATCTGCACTCTTTGTTTTATAAATTCCTGTGCTTGAATTTGCATCATCAAAAACATCAAAACGATAACCAATATTAATAAGAGCGGCTTGAGTGAGTGTCAGTACTTCTGTTTTATATTTCCCAAGATGATCCCATCCAGTATAAGATCTGCTATTACTCCGGTTTTGAGAAAAGCAGATGAAATAAGCATTATCAGGATCAATCCGACTAAACCACGGCAAGTCAGTTTTAAAACAATTCTTAATGTAATCGCTGACAACTCTTTCAGGTGAAGGGAAATTTGATACCAACTCATTGTACTCAAGAAGATATTTTTGTTGCCATTGGTTACCCATAATATTTTTAACTCCTCTGTGAAGATTAATATTTTACCACACCTTATCAGAATACCTAATCACTGGGCGAGAGGTTAGCAATCATGTCGTATACAAAGCGTCTTTGAAACTATTTAATGAATCTTAAACATCACTACTCCGATCCCTGTAGTATAAATTTTGCACTACACAACATCCCGGTATGCAAAACCACTGGATTTCTATTAATATATTCCACATTGAAAGAAAACTGGTAAACTAGGCATCACCAGGACAGGTCGGGCCAGCAGGTTAAGTATTATCTGAACCCCATTAAAAGGAGCATCTCCAGTGTTCCGACAATAAGTACAGCAATTCCGGAGACTGACACAGGGACAAGCATGCCACAGGCTATGCCATACAGAACAGCATTATATCCCCATATACCTTCATTAATCTCCTCATCAGGATACCGCAAATACCAGGCAAAGAACGGAGAAAGTGCTGCACTGATGGCTGAGAAATACAGTATTTCGGGGTGCCCCATATTAAAAAAGGCTATTCCAGTCGCCAAAAAAAAGAACAAGCCAGAAACAACATTGTTCTGTAATAATACCTGTGAATACCCCTTACTAAAGGAGGTTATCACCTGTTTTACTCTCATGTAAAATGTCACACACACCTCATACATAAACCATTCTCCGCTTCTGCGGGACAGTACCGCCCCTGACTCCACCTCACAGCGGATTGTGTATTTTTAAACAATCACAGTCTTCTCATATACTTTCCATTCTGAAGCTTATCTCTTCCTCTGTGATAAGCTTCCGTCGCGGGATGTGTTATACGCCCTGTAAGACAGTTATAAAGGACATCAATGCCATAGTTAATGACTACCGAATTCCAGTGGATAGTCAGTACTGGTTTGCCACAAAACAGTGCAGTCACACATGACAGGAGAAGATATGAGCCGGATACCGCGGCTCTGAGACTTAACGCTCATGTAAACTTTCTGTTACAGACTCTTCCAGAGGACTAAGAAGATAGCTGATTACGCTTCGCATTCCTGTCTTTATTTCTGCAGTGACAGCCATACCCGAGCTTAATGGAATGTGCTTATTCCCGGTTGACAAATCATTCTCTTCAACAGAAACAATGACATTAAAAACGAGTCCCAGTTTCTGGTCTTCTATTGCATCTAAATTTATATTTTTCACCTTACCCACCAGATAACCATATCGGGTGTAAGGAAAGGCCTCCACTTTAATGATGGCATTCTGCCCGACGTTAATAAAACCAATATCTTTATTTTGTACCAGAGCAGTAACCTCCAGCGTGTCATCTTCCGGAACGATGACCATCAGTGTTTCCGCTGTTGTAACAACCCCACCTTCAGTATGAACCTTCAGTTGCTGAACTTTTCCCGAAACAGGGGCCCTGATTACTGAAGCCTGTTGACGCTCTTCATTTTTCTCTAACTCCAGAGTTAATAACTCAATGCTGTCTGTTGTTTGTCTTAGTTTATCTAAAATTTCATTTTTAAAAAGCTGCGTGACAAGCTGATATTCTTCTTTTGCGGACAATATTTCACTCTCAATTTGCTCCAGTTGCGATTTATAAACCCGTAATTCATTTGCTGCCTCAACATATTTATTCTCCTGCTCAAGTACAGCATGTTTTGCAATTGCCTGTTTATGCAACAGGCTCCTGAAATCATCCAGACGGCTTTTTTCAACCCTCGATACATTTTCATAACGGTTTATACGGGCAAGTATTGTTAATCGCTCTGCTCTTTTCTTATCCAGATTCAGTTCTTTTTGATACTTCTGATTTTGCCATGTGGAAAACTGTTCTTTTATCAAAGAAGTTAAACGCAGTACTTCCTCTTCAGATACATTCTGAAAATAAGGCTCATCAGGAAGCTTCAGTTCAGGAAGTTTATTTAATTCAATTGACCGGCTCAGAATTTGATACCGAATTTGTTCCAGCCTGGCCTGTAACAGTGATGACTGCGTTTTTAACGTATCAGCTTCAGCTCCCAGTGCTGTAAGCTTTAATAACACATCCCCTTTCCGGACTGACTCTCCTTCTTTTACGATAATTTCTTTAACTATCGAGTTTTCAATAGGTTTAATTTCTTTGCTACGCCCACTGAGTGTTAATTTCCCATTTGCAGTGGCAACAATTTCCACCTGGCCTAAAACAGATAAAATGAAAGCAATAACCAGAAACCCCATAATAAAATAAGCAACCAGACGCGGCCGTCTGGATACCGGCGTTTCAATTAATTCCAGATGAGCGGGTAAGAATTCATTTTCGTCCTTTTCACGTACCGGAGTATCTAACTGCTTCCGGATTTTCCATGTTTCACTCCAGACAAGTTTATAGCGCAACAGGAACTCGCTGAACCCCATTAACCATGTTTTCATATTCTTCTGTTCTTTCTGTTAGTCTGACTGTAACTGATATAAGTAACTGTATAAACTTTCTGGTTCAGAAAGCAGTTCCTTATGTTTACCCTGTTCAACAATTTTCCCTTTTTCCATGACAATAATGCGGTCTGCATTTTTTACTGTAGACAGACGATGAGCAATGATTATAACCGTTCTGCCCTTACATATTTTGTGCATATTGCGCATGATGACATGCTCCGACTCATAATCCAGAGCACTGGTTGCTTCATCAAAAATGAGTATTTTAGGGTTGTTCACCAGCGCCCTTGCAATTGCGATGCGTTGACGTTGACCTCCGGATAATCCTGCCCCCTGTTCCCCGACAATGGTGTTATACCCCTCACGCAATTCAGAAATAAAATCATGAGCACCTGCTAATTTCGCTGCATAAATAACTTTTTCGACGGACATGCCAGGATTAGCCAGTGAAATATTATCAATAATACTGCGATTAAGCAGCACATTGTCCTGCAACACAACTCCCACCTGACGACGTAACCAGTTAGGATCGGCCAACGCAAGATCATGTCCATCAATTAAGACCTGGCCATTTTCAGGAATATAAAAACGTTGAATTAATTTAGTTAATGTGCTTTTTCCTGAACCAGAACGTCCGACAATACCAATAACCTCCCCCTGCTTAATACTGAGATTGATATTATCTAAAATAACCGGAGAGTCAGGCTTATAGCGAAACCGGATATTACGAAAAGTGATATCACCATTAATTTCCGGTAATGCCAGTTTCCCATGATAACTTTCAGTTGGAGAGTTAAGCACATCACCAAGGCGGGTAACTGATATACCAACCTGCTGGAAATCCTGCCAGATTTGTGCAAGGCGAATAACCGGTGCAACAATCTGACCTGCAAGCATATTAAAAGCAATTAACTGACCAATACTTAAATCCCCGGAAATAACCAGGTGTGCTCCCAACCACAGGTTGATGATCATAACAGTCTTTTGTATTAACTGTATTCCTTGTTGACCAATGGTGGCTAATACTGTCACTTTAAAGCCTGCAGCAACATATCCTGCCAATTGTTTGTCCCATATGTTCGTCATCTGAGGTGAGACTGCCATAGCTTTTATAGTGTTAATCGCCGTGACTGATTCCACCAGGAAAGATTGATTATCCGCATTCCGTGAAAACTTATCATCAAGGCGACGTCGCAAAATGGGGCTAATAAAAACAGACCATGCAGCATAACAGGGCAGCGAAAATAAGATCACCAGAGTAAGCTTTGGGCTGTAATACCACATTACCGCAAAAAATATGAATGAAAATAATAAGTCCAGAACAGATGTTAATGCCTGTCCTGTCAGAAAATTACGGATCTGGTCTAATTCTCTTACCCTGGCAACAGTATCACCAACACGACGACTCTCAAAATAAGAGATCGGTAGCGCCAGTAAATGCCGGAAGAGTTTGGCACCCAACTCAACATCAATCCGACTTGTACTATGTGCAAAAATGTAAGTTCTTAAACCGCTGAGTATAATCTCAAACACCACCACAACAGATAATGCGACAGTAATAACATTAAGGGTTGAAAACCCCCTGTGTACTAATACTTTGTCCATAACCACCTGAAAAAAAAGGGGGGTTATTAATGCAAATAATTGTAAAAAAACAGATACAACAAGGGTTTCAATAAATATTTTTCTGTATTTTATAATGGCAGGGATAAACCAGGTAAAGTCAAATTTTGCCAGTTTCCCGGTAACAGAAGAACGGGAAGCAATAAGAATAATATGCCCCTGATATAACGCCTCAAACTCAGACTGTTCGAGAACACGGGGATTTCGCTGCTCCAGATCAAAAATAAGATATCTGTTTGCTTCTTTACTGACTTTAGTCAGAATAAAATGACGTCCATCCTCTCTCCAGACTAATGCGGGCAAAGGAATAAAGTTTAATCGGTCAATTGTTTTTTTTACCTGTTTTACCTTTAGTTCTAAAGATTTCGCAGCAAGCAACCATGACGTTAATCCCAGACCAGTCCCGTCTGTGTCAAATCTATGTTTAATTTCTTCCGGGTTAACAGAGACGTTATGGTATTGGGCTAAAATCTCCAGGGCGTATAACCCATAATCAATTTTATGACAAGAATCCATTATGACTCCAAAAAAATAGCAATCTTATGTGGCACAGCCCAATAAGATTGCTATTATTTAAATTAATAAATTATGCTGATGCTGTCAAAGTTATTGAGTTCCGTCCATATGAAAAATCACTGGCATTACCGGACAACTGCAATAAAGAAGCTGCAGCTCTTTCCTCTTTAACATCAAAATTACCTGCAGCTGAAATGATTTTGCTGATTTCATTAATTAATGGATTAAGATTATCCTGACTTCCATAGGCTAATGCATCATTCCCATACACATAACTTGCCTTATTATTACTCTGTTGATACTCAAGTGCCTTTTTAAGGGAATCTGGTGTGATTACCCTGCCGTCTTTATCAAAAATCTGCTCTATCTGGTGATTAGAGATATCACCTGACTCTTTTTCAAACCAGTTCCTGAATGTAATACCATTTTTATGACCAATGGAAAGAACATTACCTTCAGCTTTATACATGATGAGGTCATTACCTTCTCGCCTGAAGGCCACATCCCGGAAATCAATATCAGCCAAACTGAGTTTATCGTCTTTCCCCCCATCATCGTCAATAATATGATGGCCATATCCTGAAAGATAACGATAAATATCATTACCATATCCACCTTTCAGAAGATCATTCCCTTCTCCGCCATCAAGCAGATCTGCTCCCTCACTGCCGTACAGCTTGTCATTACCTTTTCCACCGGATAATACATTTTTTGCAAGAGAATTTCCCTGAACCTGAAGCTCATCATCGCCATCTCCGCCGTTCAGGTAATTATTACCTGCTCCCCCAATTAACTTATCGTTGCCATCACCGCCATAGAGCTGGTCATCTCCGTTTCCACCACTCAGTGTGTCATTACCTTTATCACCATATAAGCGGTCATTCCCATCATTTCCTTCTATATGGTCATCACCATCCGCGCCATGGAAGATATCAGTAAATTTACTGCCAAAAAACTTGTCGGCACGCGTGGTCCCAATAAGTTCTTCCACGGAATATAAGTTATCAGTCTCTGTTAAATTTTTACCATTGATATGAGTGAATTCATAACTCCGATATTGCGTTTTTTCAGTTCTTTTTCCAACTGAAACCTCCTGCTCCTTCACAACTTCCTGTAAAACCTTAACATCACCACCAAGTACACGTGTTACCGTGTAATTACCCGCTTCGGTTGCTTTTGTGCCATCAATGGTCAGATAACCGGTGTCTGTTTTATCATAATAAACAACATCATGTCCTTTACCTGCGTAGATATTGGCTGAGCCGGCAGATAAAAAGACCTTATCATCCCCGTCTCCCAGGTGTGACTCAATACGAATTTCCCGATACTGGTTATTACCGACTGATGCATGCTGAATCAGGTTAGAGTAATCATATACAGACCCCTTGTCCTGAACCCCCTTCACCGTCCATTTATCAACACCCTTGACTAATAACTCGGTAATATATTCATATTTTCCGGACTGCCTCCTTTCACGAATTTCCTCACCGGGAGTTAACAATGGCGTAACAAATTTCAATAACGTAGAAGATTTGCTGTCAGAAAGGTCAATATTTCCTTTCAATGGGTCAAAGACTTGCTTCTGGAATTCATCCGGTTTTTTCTCCAGACGTTTTCCTTCTTCATAATAGTCAATATAACTTTTACCACTGAGTGTTTTGTCTCCATTTCTGGTGACACCAGCTAACTCACCTATCAGCGTATCCCAATGTTGCTGGGTAATGAGGACTGATCTTTCAACAGAATACTCTTTATTATACTGAGATAATATTTTAAAGTTATCTTCTAAAAATGCAGCATGGCGGGCATCATATCCATTTTCAAAGTAATTTTTGCCGTGTTTTTTCTCCCATTCAGCAATAACATCGGCCATTTTACTGGCGACATGTTCAAACATTGCCTGTTTTGAAGCCTCAAGGATGCCTGAAATTATCCCCGTAACAGCCCCTACCAGCGCGCTTACCGGTGCACCAACCAGAGATGTCGTTGCAGCAGCACTAATACCTGAAGATACTGAAGCCAGAACAGTGCTTATCGTTGTTAACGATGCATCAATAGCTCCTGTTTCTTTGTGGAAAGCAGCAAGTAAACTGTCACCATCGTATCCAAGTTTTTTGAATCGTTGTGAATACTCCTCTATTTTATTGGCACGTTTAAACTTATCGGCAATGGACAGGAATGAGAGTGGACTAATTGCCAGTGTCACAACAGAAGCAATTAAACCGGCAGCAGCAGCAGATGTAGATAACCCCTGTGCTGCACGCTGTGCGATAATATATTGAGAAATACCTTTTCCAACATTACCCAGTACTTTCGTTGTTAATTCAACACCTGCTGCAGCTTTAGTTCCGGTATCTGCATCTGCATTGCTCAGAATGAAGCTTGCTGAAATCGCAGATAAAATACCCGATACAGTATCTAACCCTGCACCGATATTATCAAGGTTAGGTAAATTCTGTAACTTATTACCAACACCGTTCAGGTGCTTTGTATTGGATAATACACTTCCCAGCTTATTGAGTTGTTGAGAAAATGAGTTAACATTATTATTAATGCTGGCAGCTGTGTCCACGAGTTGGTTGATTAGCTCAATACTCGCTTTTGCCAGTTCAGAAGAGCTGACATTGCTACCAGATTTTTGTTTCTTTATCAGTTCGTCTATTTTCATTGAGGAAAGTGCAGTACCCAGAAAATTTTGAAACGTTGACAGTACACTGCCTGCCTTTCCTAAGTTATCACCTATATTTTCAGCACTGCCGCCTAATTTATTACCCGCTTTTTGATACTTTTGCAGTAATTTGTCTAATTGTGGTGCAAAGATAGTCACTCCCCGTTCGGTGAGGCCAATGAGTTTCTCTGCTGTGCCGAATACCTGTTTAGTAATCGCCGTGCCATTCTTTTCATCATACTGGACTTCAATTCCCAGTTCATCTGCCGTCCTGACAAGGTCATTAAGGCTTGAACCCTGTCCTTTATAATCTTTAGGGATAAGTAAAATGAGTCTGTTTCCCGCATTGCGGGTTTGCTCTGCTGCTTTTTTTAATGCATCTTTCGTGCTTTGTCCTGCTGAGTGCAATTTATTTGCAGCGGATTGCTTTGCAGACTGTAGTGTGCTTTTAATTTGTGCAGTGGTTATTGTTGGCATTTAATTACCTCTTAACCTGTTAATGAAAAATTGAAATCTATCTTGTTTTTTACTTCAGTTATTAACTCGTGGTGATATTGTTTAAAAATTTTATTCGCTAACTGTTTATCAATTTTACCTCCGTGAAATTCTGATACTTTACCAACATGAGTTTTGGGATCCACCCTGATGGCTCGGAATAGTTCATCAGGGAATTTTTTTCGCATATATTTGTACAGGGCACCGTTATCCCCGAAAGGAGCAATCCAGTCAATGAACCATTTACGATCACCTGAAGTCCAGTCTTCTGCGACTAATGAGGTAACATCATTAAGATATTTAATTTCATTTTCTAAACTTAAATTAGCCCAACTACAATATGCAACAGGGTAATTATCCCGGGTTAATAAAGCATATTGGTTAGCCCGTATTGCAGGTAATACATTTATTGCAAACAAAGAGACTGGCCAGTTTCTGTGTAATGGGGAACTGGCCCAGAGCCAAGATACATGCCCAAGAACCTCTAATGGATTGTTCATATTCATAATAAGCTCACTATAAATTAAATTATATTCTTGAATAAGTAAACGGAGTCTGTGAGAGAACGATATTAAGCCTTTAAATATGTTTCTTGCATTTAGTTTCATAACGCACATCAACATAAAAAAGCATTCATTGCGGTGGCAGGTTAAAAAAAGCAAACCAAAATACTTACATATGCTTATTTTTATGCGTAATTTATATAAACCATGCTATTGCATTCTCTTCAATATGCATATTCTAAAGAACTGTTATCTTTTTCTTTATCATACATCTAAGATGTATAGTTGCTCATATATATAACTTCCTTACCCAGTACCAATCAGCTGCCGAATAATGACCTGTGAGTTGTCATGTGAACCTCTCTTCTTTTTCTACCCCTGTCAGATAAGGGGTTGAATTAATCAGGTCATACCAGTCAATGCACTTCTTCTGACTTCGGATAATGATTCAAAGTGTTTATCTCATACAGTACGATCCCAGCACGCAAAAGAAGGCGACTCTATTGGCGGGTGCGCAAGTATACTCTAAAATATGAGGCAAAATTATATCATACACACAAAAATGCTGTAGCCATGATTTAATTCCATCCGACTTCGACCGTGTCTCATATTGTATTTTGAATAAGCATGCTACCGCCCTTCCGGAAATTACCCGTATCAACCGGGACCAGAATCCTGTGTAACAAATCAATTCAACCAGAGACGATTTTAACTCTGAGCACTATAGAATAATGATCTACAAATGTTCAATATGGTGGGTATATCTATTACCGTAGCGAAACAGGTTAGCACATTACACCATAAGACATAGTAAAAACGAGTTTATTTGAAATATATTACTTAAATCAGTATAAAACTCCAGAAAAAAAATAACAAAAAGAAATACAGTTAATTAGCGCGGTAATAATTTTCAGGTTATTAAATTTATAACATGGAGAATTTTAACGAAAACTGACTGAAACAAATCAGACCAGTTAACCAGTCAGTCGGTTTTATGATTTCACTCACTATACTTTGTTTCATAAGGATTTCAGGATCTGCCAGACTGCGCAGAAATGATGCTTACGAATACACAGTAAAGGCAATGTCATTTCCGATACAGAGCCTGACATTGCCATAATGAGCTATTTATCTGAAAAACGACAGAATATGATGTTTTATCGTAACGTAATTTTAAGTTCTCAACTTATTGAGACATATTGTCTTTTTTACCCATGTGGTCATTTTTCATCCCATCCGTTTTGCTCATGTGTTCTTTCTCCATTTTCTCTTTATCCATTGCATTTTTGCACATACCATCCTTGCACATTTTATCATGCGCGCTGGACATGCTGCCTTTTACTTCATGTGTTTTATCCATTGTGTCTGCTGCCTGAGCATTGAACATGAACAGCGCGGATAGTACAGTTGCAGAAATAATATTTTTCATGGTTCTTCCTCATTTTTAACAATTGTATCAACAACCACCAAACCAGTTATAACCCTGGTCTTCCCAGTACCCCCCCGGAAAATGATTAGTGACCTCTATAACCTGAACATGCTTGGGGTTTTTATATCCCAGCTTAGTAGGGATACGTATCTTTATGGGATAGCCATATTCTTTTGGCAATACCCTGTTATTCCATGTCAATGTCAGCAATGTTTGTGAATGTAGTGCTGTCGCCATATCAATACTGGTGTAGTAACCATCGACGCAACGAAAACTGACGTATTTTGCCCGCATATCGGCACCAATCAGCGTCAGGAAATGCCGGAATGGTATCCCTCCCCATTTTCCTATTGCACTCCATCCTTCAACACAGATATGACGGGTTATCTGACTCACATGCTGCATGTTATACAATTCAGACAAAAACCAGTTACGGTTATCACGTACCAGCCCCCGTATTTCCAATTTATAATCCTGGCCATCAATTACTGGGATCTCTTCTTCTCCATAGAAGGCATTAAAAGGGAATGGAGTGGTAATGTCCTCTGGAAGATATTCTGGTGCCACACTGTTTTTGCTGAACAGAAAACTTTGAATCCGGTCATTAAATCTGGATATACGGAACAATGCTTTTTCAATATCATCATTATTGCTTATATCACAGCCAGTCAGCATCATAATTCCCCCAAGCGTCAGCCCCTGTTGGAGTAAACGACGTCTGTCCGGCGCAAGGATTTTTTCTGCATCTTTCACCACGTAATGGGCATCACTGTCAGACAAAAAACGTTTTTTCTTCATTAGTGACCCCGTATCATAGATAACAATGCACGCGGAACCAATAACACCATAACCAGGTGAATAATAATAAACAGTACCATAATGTTCATGCACAGAAAGTGGATATAACGCGCTGTATCATAACCACCGAATAGTATAGTCAGAAGGGAAAACTGAACGGGTTTCCATAAAACCAGACCAGACAATAGCAGAGCAGCGCCATCTAAAATAATCAGAATATAGGCGACTTTTTGCACCATATTGTATTCCTGCATATTCGTATGATGCAGCTTTCCATACAATGCCTGCGTAAGGGATTTTTTCAGTGAGGTCCATGACAGCGGGAAAAACTTGCTCCGGAAACGTCCGCTACAAATTCCCAGAGTAAGATAGATCGTGGCATTAATCAGCAGAATCCACATCAGGGCGAAGTGCCACAGTAACGCACCGCCAAGCCAGCCACCGAGAGTTAATGCTGCCGGATAGTTAAAAGAAAACAAAGGAGAAGCATTATAAATGCGCCATCCACTACATATCATGCCTGCGACAGTAACAGCATTAATCCAGTGGCAACAGCGTAACCACAGAGGATGTATTTGTTTTAACGGTAATGGCTGCATTATGTGATCTCTGTCTGTAAACTAAGTATATTATGGAAAGGAATGTTCATCACATCCTCACAAGAGTTTAAAAAAAATGTGATAATTCATCGTCAAATGCTGGGGTAAAATTCAGATAAAGAATATGTGGATAACTTTTGATGAATAACGTAAAAAAAATACTGCTGATGGAAGATGATTATGATATTGCAGCTCTGTTGCGGCTTAATCTGCAGGATGAAGGGTATCAGATAGTTCATGAAGCGGATGGCGCCAGAGCTCGTTTATTACTAGACAAGCAGACCTGGGATGCCGTAATACTTGATCTTATGCTGCCTAATGTTAATGGGCTGGAGATTTGCCGTTATATCCGTCAGATGACCCGTTATCTGCCTGTGATTATCATCAGTGCCCGTACCAGCGAAACCCACCGCGTCCTGGGACTGGAAATGGGGGCTGATGACTATCTACCGAAACCCTTTTCCATTCCGGAGCTGATTGCCCGCATCAAAGCGTTGTTTCGTCGTCAGGAAGCCATGGGGCAAAATATTCTCCTGGCAGGTAGACTGATTTGCTGTCACGGTCTGTGCATCAATCCATTTTCACGTGAAGTTCATTTGCATAATAAACAGGTTGATCTTACCCCACGCGAGTTTGATCTGCTGCTCTGGTTTGCACGTCATCCTGGCGAAGTTTTTTCCCGTCTTTCACTGCTGGATAATGTCTGGGGGTATCAGCATGAAGGATATGAGCATACAGTCAACACGCATATCAACCGTCTTCGTGCCAAAATTGAACAGGATGCAGCAGAGCCAAAGATGATCCAGACCGTCTGGGGAAAAGGGTATAGGTTTTCAGTTGACAATGCAGGAATGCGATAAATGAATTGTAGCCTGACATTAAGCCAGAGGTTAAGCCTAGTATTTACAGTCGTTTTGCTGTTTTGCGCAGCAGTGACATGTGGCGTTCATATTTACAGCAGTAATCTGTATGGCAATGCAATGGTACAGCGTTTATCTGCAGGGCTGGCGCAACAGATTGTCATCACGGAGCCTCTGCTGGATAATCGTGGGCAGGTGAATCACCGGACATTAAAGAGTCTGTTTGAGCGTCTGATGACGCTTAATCCCAGTGTGGAGCTGTATATTGTCTCGCCGGAAGGTCGGCTGCTTGTGGAGGCCGCCCCTCCAGGTCATATCAAACGTCGGTATATCAATATAGCGCCCTTGAAAAAATTTCTCTCCGGTGCTGTCTGGCCCGTATATGGTGATGATCCCCGAAGTGTAAATAAGAAAAAAGTTTTCAGTACCGCACCGCTTTACCTGAGGGATGATCTGAAAGGATATCTGTATATTATTTTACAGGGAGAGGAACTTAATGCTCTTACTGATGCAGCCTGGACAAAGGCACTATGGAATGCACTGTACTGGTCGCTGTTTCTGGTAGTGATATGTGGTCTGCTGTCGGGTATGCTGGTCTGGTACTGGGTAACCCGTCCCATACAGCAACTAACTGAAAATGTCAGCGGGATAGAGCAGGACAGTATTAGTGCCATTAAACAACTGGCAATTCAGCGCCCTGCCACCCCCCCTAGCAACGAGGTCGAGATATTACACAATGCCTTCATTGAACTGGCCCGTAAAATATCCTGTCAGTGGGATCAACTTTCAGAAAGTGATCAACAGCGCCGTGAATTTATTGCCAATATCTCCCATGATTTACGGACGCCATTAACATCACTTCTGGGATATCTGGAAACCCTGTCAATGAAGTCGGATTCGCTATCATCAGAGGACTGTCATAAATATCTGACAACAGCTCTCCGGCAGGGACACAAGGTGAGGCATCTGTCCTGTCAGCTTTTTGAGCTGGCACGTCTTGAGCATGGTGCTATAAAACCTCAACTGGAGCAATTTTCTGTCTGTGAACTTATTCAGGATGTAGCTCAAAAATTTGAGCTCAGCATAGAAACCCGTCGATTGCAACTAAGAATTATGATGTCACATTCCCTGCCTCTTATCAGGGCAGATATTTCAATGATAGAGCGTGTGATAACAAATTTACTGGATAATGCTGTACGCCACACACCTCCGGAAGGCTCGATTAGGCTGAAAGTCTGGCAGGAAGATAATCGGTTGCACGTCGAAGTGGCTGACAGCGGCCCCGGACTAACTGAAGATATGCGAACTCATCTTTTCCGGCGGGCATCAGTGTTATGTCATGAACCGTCAGAAGAGCCCCGGGGAGGACTGGGATTGCTGATTGTACGCAGGATGCTGGTACTACACGGTGGTGATATCAGGTTGACTGATTCAACGACTGGAGCCTGCTTTCGTTTTTTTCTTCCATTATAACATCAGGCGGCATATTTTGGGGTGGTTATGTGTATCTGCCTTTGTAAAGGGATACAAGTTCTGTAGTGGAGCACAAAATCAGGACACCGGAATAACCTGTTTCCACTTTTCTTCATGTAAGCAAGGCGGTAAACCATCGTTGTTCGTGTGAGGTCGATAAACGTTGTAATAACCATTAATCCACTGGTTTATATCGCGTACCGCATGGCTAAAATCACCATAACCACCTTTCGGAAGCCATTCATTTTTAAGGCTGCGAGAGACTCTTTCTATCGGCGAATTATCCAGGCAATTCCCTCTGCGACTCATACTTTGCATTACCCCATAACGCCAGAGTAACTTTCTGTATTTATTGCTTTTATACTGAACACCTTGATCTGAATGAAACAGCAGGCGGCCATCACGCGGTCGTGTTTCCAGTGCATTACGCAAAGCCCTACACACCAACTCAGCATCAGCGGTTAATGAGAGGGCTGAACCGATAATCCGCCGTGAATATAAATCAACAACGAGCGCGAGCTAACACCATTTGTCCTGCAGGCGAATAAAACTGATGTCGCCGCACCAGACGCGATCTGGTGCGGCGGGGTTAAATTGCCGGTTCAGTAAATTTGGCAATGGCGGACTTTTGTCTTCGTTTACCCGGTTGTGATGTTTAACCAGCTGTCGACTTGTCAGCCCTCATTCCCGCATCAGTCGTCATGCCAGCCACCGGCCTGCATCAACGCCACTCTGGCGCAACATCTGACTGATTGCCCGGCTACCCGGCTGCGCCACGACTGAGAGCATGGAAAGCCCTCACCCGGCTTCGTAATTCAATTCTTTGCACATTAACAGGACGCTTCACCGGTATAAACGTGGTGGTCATGAACATGTTGCTATCCCTAACTACCTTGAACGGCAGTTCGCCGTGACCGAGCCAAATCAGGTGCGGTGCGGTGATGTGACCTATATCTGGACGGGTAAGCGCTGGGCGTACCTCGCCGTTGTTCTCGACCTGTTCGCAAGAAAACCAGTGGGCTGGGCCATGTCGTTCTCGCCGGACAGCAGGCTCACCATGAAAGCGCTGGAAATGGCATGGGAAACCCGTGGTAAGCCCGGCGGGGTGATGTTCCACTGCGATAGTAATAATGCCGGTATCAGTTTTTATCATCACTCTGTTTGCTGTTTAACCAGACTGGTGTGATTACTGATGCAGTGAAGACCTTCCCGCATCCTGACTCACACAGCGATCGACCCTTTGTGTCCTGCCCTGGACCTGTCGGTTGCCGGAAGCGCCTTCATGCGAGGCGTCTCCTCACCGATGCGCGTGACTCAAGAAGGGCCTGACGGTTTGTCTCGTTACTGTCCTGTCCGGGTTATCTGTCTGGAGATTCAACTCTGTTTCCTCACAGGAGCTCTGTTATGGCAGGTAAAGTTACGGAAACCGCTGTTGTGGGTGGCGTGGATACACATAAAGATCTGCACGTTGCCGCTGTCGTAGATCAGAACAATAAAGTTCTGGGGACCCAGTTTTTCTCCACAACACGGCAAGGTTACCGGCAGATGCTGGCATGGATGACTTCGTTTGGGGCATTAAAGCGAATTGGTGTTGAGTGTACTGGCACCTATGGATCAGGTCTGCTTCGCTATTTACAGAATGCCGGGTTAGACGTTCTTGAGGTGACTGCGCCAGATCGGATGGAGCGACGCAAACGGGGTAAAAGTGACACGATTGATGCTGAATGTGCCGCTCACGCCGCATTCTCCGGAATAAGAACCGTCACACCCAAAACGCGCAATGGCATGATTGAGTCTCTGCGGGTATTAAAAACTTGCCGAAAAACAGCAATATCAGCCCGCAGAGTCGCTCTCCAGATTATCCATTCCAATATTATCTCTGCCCCGGATGAATTACGTGAACAGCTCAGAAATATGACGCGCATGCAGCTCATCAGGACTCTGGGATCCTGGCGGCCTGATGCCAGTGAATACCGCAATGTTACCAACGTTTATCGTATTTCATTAAAGTCCCTTGCCCGACGCTATCTCGAGTTACATGACGAAATCGCTGATTTGGATGTCATGATTGCGGCAATTGTCGATGAGCTGGCGCCTGAACTGATTAAACGTAATGCTATTGGATACGAAAGCGCTTCGCAGTTGCTGATCACGGCAGGAGACAATCCCCAACGATTAAGATCAGAATCAGGTTTTGCGGCACTGTGTGGTGTCAGCCCTGTTCCCGTATCTTCAGGAAAAACGAATCGTTATCGACTTAACCGGGGTGGAGATCGTGCTGCAAATAGTGCACTTCACATCATTGCCATCGGACGTTTGCGAACTGACGATAAAACGAAGGAATATGTCGCCAGACGAGTAGCGGAAGGGCATACAAAAATGGAAGCAATACGCTGCCTGAAGCGCTATATCTCACGCGAAGTTTATACATTACTGCGTAATCAAAACAGGCAGATCAACAGCATCCCGATAACGGCTTGACTCTTAGAAGGGCGTCCAGGGCAGTCATTATACGAGCAGGCAGTTCCGGCAGTTATTGTGGCGATACCAGATCAGGCAGAGTATGAGCCGGCGCGGAAATTGCTGGGATAACAGCCCAATGGAACGCTTCTTCAGAAGTCTGAAGAACGAATGGGTGCCAGCGACGGGCTATGTAAGCTTCAGCGATGCAGCTCACGCAATAACGGACTATATCGTTGGATATTACAGCGCACTAAGACCGCACGAATATAATGGTGGGTTACCACCAAACGAATCAGAAAACCGATACTGGAAAAACTCTAACGCGGAGGCCAGTTTTAGTTGACCACAACAGACTACCTGAAGGGAGCCGCGGTCGCCTAGCAGTTGCAGTAGCAGGAGATCATCCAGCCGCAGTACAGGTCACGATGACTCTGGTTAATGATACCGGCTTTGACCCCGTATTTTCCGGCTCTATCGCTGAATCATGGCGTCAGCAGCCGTGCACACCATCCTATTGTTGTGACTGGGAGGCTGCCACCATGCTTCGCGCTTTCCCTCTGGCGAAAAAGGGAGAAGGACGGGCCCGTCTGCCTTCACTTTATGCCAGCTTCGGTAAGCTGGGTGAGACACCGACTCATGAAGATATCATTGATAACAATCGATCCATCAACTGGCCTGTATAACGTGGCTGCCGGTGATTAAGAAAGCTGCACCTACCTAAGTAGTAGCAAACGCACACTTTTTAGAAAAATCGATGGTCAGAAACTGGATTAGCAATTCCGTTCCAGGGTTGCTTTTGATTTACGTTGGCGTCTGATCATTGATTTATCCTCAAAAGCCCAACCTCATTGGTAATGAACCAGCTCCGTGAATGTCCGCTCTGGCACAGAGCGAAATTTTTTGATCTCCCCCCCTGAAATCTAAACTTAGTCATGTCACGTTTTGGGTTTCTAAAATTTTAACTTCGCGTTTTTCGTTGCCGTAAGGGTTATACAGAAATGTCCGTTAAGCAGAGTTCAAAATTGATTGCCGTGATCACGACTGGTTTGAAAGCCGCGCCCAAGCCTGTACAGCTCTGGTTTGCGTTGATTATGAACCTGTCAGCCTAAAGCAAGCGGATGGACGATGAGTATTGGTAATCTTTCAGAGTCCGGAAAAGTTCAGCCCCAGTCTGAACAGGCTTGCTGGCGCCAGTCCAGTTTCATTCAGTCGTGGTTTGGTTCTTACGGCCTGTGCAATCTACCTCATTAGGCACATCGGCCTGCCAGATACCGGCTCGGGGTGTATTTCCGCTTCCACGCTGAATACTGTTCTCAGCAATCCTGGGGTCATCACCTCTTCTGGTGTGCCTTGCGCCATAACATGTCCGTTTGCCATTACCACCAGTTGATCGCAGTACCGGCTAGCCTGATTAAGGTCGTGCAGCACAGCGACCACCGTTTTCCCCTGAGTCCGGAGTTCGCCCATCAACCGCATCAGGTCCACCTGGTGATTGATATCAAGATAGGTGGTTGGCTCATCAAGTAATACAACGGGCGTATTCTGGGCCAGGACCATCGCCAGAAATGCGCGCTGGCGCTGACCGCCGGAAAGCTCGGTTAACCGACGAACGGCAAGATGATTGATCCGGGTCTGGTTCATGGCGACATTAACTCGTGCATTGTCTTCAGCGGAGAGACGCCCCCAGAGTGACAGCCAGGGATTACGACCATACGAAACCAGCTCCTGGACTGTGATCCCCTCTGGCGTTAAATGGTGCTGAGGCAGCAGCGAAAGCCTGCGGGCCAACTGGCGCGATGAGAGCATATTTATGGGATTATCGCCGAGAAATACGGTGCCAGACTGCGGCATTAAAAGCCGCGAAAAACAGTTTAACAGCGTCGATTTCCCGCAACCGTTAGGACCGATCAGGGCGGTGATCTTCCCCGTTGGCAGTGAGAGTGAAACGTCGTTAAGTACCTTGTCTGTCCCGTAACTGACCGTCAGATTTTCAGTTCGTAAAGTCATTTATCGCATTCTCACAAGCAACCAGACAAACCACGGCGCACCGATAATGGCGGTCAGCACGCCAACCGGGAGCTCCAGTGGGGGATGAATAATTCTCGCCAGCAGATCGGCAACCACCAACAGCAACGCACCTGTCAGGGCCGAAACAGGCAGCAGTCTGCGGTGACGTCCACCGGTGATGCTACGCATCATATGCGGCACCACGAGACCAATAAAGCTAATCGGGCCGCAGGCGGCCACGCCGGTAGATGTCATGGCGACAGCTAGTAACAAAGCCCAGAATCGGGTATGGGGCACCGACACACCGAGCGTGGTGGCGCGCGCATCGCCGAGTGCAAGGAGGTCGAGATCGCGGCAAAAACTCAGGCTCAGCGGCAGAAATAAAATCATCAGCGGGATGGCAATCTTCACAAAGCTCCAGTCACGGCCCCATAAGCTGCCGGTCAGCCACAGCAGGGCGTTGTTCACATCCTGCGGGCGCGAGAGCATCAGATAATCCGTCAGGCTGGCCCAGCATGCAGAAAGCGCCACGCCGGTGAGCGCCAGCTTCATCGGCTGGTGGGTCTTTGCCAGCATCTTCAGCAATATCAACCCCGCCATGCCGCCCGCAAAGGCCAGCAGCGGCAGCACCATCACGGGCAGTGACGGCATAAGAAGTAGAGCCCCCACAGAGGCCAGGCTGGCGGCATGGTTAACGCCGAGAATATCCGGTGATGCCAGAGGGTTGCGCACAATCCCCTGTATCAGCACGCCCGCTACGGCGAGGGCTGCACCGACAAACAGTGCCAGCAGCAAGCGCGGCAGTCGGTACTCCATCAATACATAATAATGCTCGCGTCCGGCCTGCCAGTCGGTCAGCAGCGCGCGCCACGGCACGGGGATCACTCCCATATGGAGTGATAACAGCGCACAGCCCGCCAGGGCAAGGGTGATGAAAATAACCAGCGCAATTTTCATCCTCGCCTCCTCACAAGCCAGACAAAGCAAGGGCTGCCAATCAGCGCCAGCACTGCGCCTGCAGGCAGATCTCCGGGGAAGGCCAGCGCGCGTGCGAGTACATCTGCCAGCAGCATCAGCGTGGCCCCCAGCAGCATGCTCACTGGCAGTACGTTGCGCTGATCGAAGCCTGCCCAGAAGCGCGCCAGATGTGGCACCAGCAGACCGATAAACGCCACCGGACCTGCCACGCTGACGCACGCACCAACCAGAAGCAGCACTAACATATTGATGACCAAACGTAGCCTCGTCAGGTTCACTCCCAGCGTATGGGCGGTGCTGTCGCTGAGGTTGAGCAGGTTCAGTTGATTCGCCAGCAGCAACACGACAGGGACTGCAGTGACCACCACCGGCAAGAGCTGCCAGACATCCTGCCAGCGGGCGTGGGACACTCCGCCTGCCAGCCAGTAAAAGATGCCGTAAGCATGATCTTCGGCCAGCAGCAGGGTGATGCGGGTAAGGCCCATACAAAAGGCCGACAGCGCGATACCCGCGAGGATCAGTTTGTTTCTGTCATGGGTATGACGAAATCCGCCTCCTGCGGTCATGACCAGCAGCCAGCCCACGCCGCCCCCGCATGCCGCGATGAACGACAGAGAATAGCCTGCAATCGGCGTCGGACTCAGCGCGCTGGTAAGCGCCATAGCCAGCGCCGCGCCGCTGTTAATGCCGAGCAGTGAAGGAGAGGCCATTGGGTTGTGGGTCAGGGTTTGCAGCAGCGTGCCCGCGAGCGCTAGGCTTGCGCCGATCAGAACGGCGACCAGGCTTCGTGGCAAACGAAGGTTTTGCACCAGCGCTTCTGGTAGCGTTGGCGTGTGTCCAGGCAGCAGGGCGCGGGTTGCATCTGCTCCGGAAACAGGAATGGCCGAGTAGCAAAACAGACTCAGCCAGAAAATAATAATAAGTGCTGCAACGGGAAGCCCCCACAGCAGCACCGGGTGTTTTATCGCGGTCATTTCACAACGGTAAGCGGCTGATGGTGGAAGATTTTTACCGTGTCAGCGGCAATACGCTCTGCAGCAAAAATACCGCGCATCCGCGCCCAGGTGTTACTGTCGACCGAAGCAACCTGCTGCTTCTGCGCGGCGGTTAACATCTGCCAGAGCGGATCTTGTTGCCAGCGTTTAACAATGCTCTCTTCGCGATAGTGGGCAACCAGCAGCCAGGCAGGATTGACCGCCAGCAGTTGCTCCAGGCCGATGGACGGCATGAACGCACCCGCCATCGCAGCGGGAACGTTCAGCCCCAGAGAGGCCAGCACGCTGCCGGTCCAGGTCTCCTGAGTATGCAGGTTGAATTGCTGTTCGCGTGATGTGCCAAAGGCCACGCGTGTCCCTTTGGGAAGCTGGCTGGCCCACTGCGCCATCCTCTCTTTATGTTGTTCCAGACGTGCCTGCATCTCTCGCTTTTTACCCACCATTTCGCCGATGATAGCCGCAGATTGCAAATTTTCAGCGTAGGTTTCGTTGCGGGACTTAAGCAGCAGTACCGGCGCGATTTGCTGCAAGGCGATGTAAACCCCCGCATGGCGACTGCTGTCGGCAATGATCAGGTCTGGTTTCAGAGCGGCAATGGCTTCCAGGCTCGGCTGCGCGCGCGTTCCGACGGACTGCCACGGTTTCAGGTGCGCACGCACTTCGGGCAGGATGCGTTTTGCATCGTTATCGTCGGCAATACCGATCGGGCTGACGTCCACGGCGGCCAGCGCATCGGCGAACGAGAGTTCCAGCACCACAATCCGTTGTGGCGTTTTTTCGAGTGTAAACGTGCCGTGTTCGTCCTGAACCGTGGCGGCAAAGGCGTGGCTGATCACCAGCAGCAGGCCTGCAAAAAGAAAACGGATAAATGCCAACATAATCACATTCCAGCTAAAAGCCCGGCAAGCCGGGCGTTAACACATCAGAACTTCAACGACCCCTGCATATACAGCGTGCGCGGCTGGCCTGCATAGATGCCTTTGTTGTTGTCGTTATAAGAGCGGATGAAGTAGTCCTGGTCGAAGATGTTTTTCACACCGAATGCCAGGTTCAGATCTGCCATCTGCGGGCCAAAGTCATACGCCACGCGTGCGCCCCAGAGCATGAAGCCGGGAATGCGGCTGGTACTGCCGTCGGCGCTCTCTTTCACCGTATTGGCGTTATCCGCAAACTGGCTGGACTGGAAATCGCTGTTCAGATTGAACGTCCAGTTTCCTGGCTTGTAGTCCACGCCCAGCGTGCCTTTATGTTTCGGGGAGAATGGTACCAGATTGCCGTAGGTGTCGCCTTTCTCGCGGATTTCCGCGTTCACATACGCATAGCTGGCGTAGATGGAAACGTTATCAAGCGTTGGCGTTAGCGTACCCAGATCGTAACGTGCCTGCGTTTCCAGCCCGGTATGGCGCGTTTTGCCACGTGCAGTGACGGTGTCGTTGGTCTGGTTGGAGTCGTACTGATTGTTAAAGTTAATCAGGAACAGCCCCATTTCCGCCGTCAGCGCGCCGTCGTCGTAGCGGGTACCGAGTTCCCAGGTTCGCGCTTTTTCCGGTTCCACATTGCCGCTTTGCACAGCCTTGCCAATCTGGCTGTACTGTACGGTGCCGAACGAGCCTTCAGTGTTTGCATAAAGATTCCAGCTGTCAGTCAGGTGATAGAGCACGTTCAACGCCGGAAGCGGTGCGTTATAGCTCACTTCTTCGTGCGTGCCTGTGATGGCGTTGTTCTGGTATGACTCGATATGTTCGAAACGCATACCCGGCGTGATGGTCCAGTTGCCGATGTCGATTTTGTCATCCAGATACCAGGCGTGCGCCTCGGTGCCGGAACGCGTATCGCGGTCGTAAGGGCTTGAGCCGGACGGCAACTGCCCGCTGCTGGTGGCGGTGTAGTAACGCATTTCATGCGTTGATTCATTCAAATAGCGATAGCCCACGCCCACTTCGTGCGCGGAAGGGCCGATCATAAAGATCTGGCTGTAGCGTGGCTCAATACCGCGCACCCAGTAGTTACGCGGCGAGAGGGTGATGCGTTTGCCTTGCTCCAGGTAGCCGCTGCGCAGGGTTTGGGTGTAGAACCCCTGAATGTTGAATTTATGCTGGCTGTCTGGCTGGAACTGGTAGCCCAGGCTCGCCAGCTTGCGACGACCCCAGAAGCGGTCATACGGGCGGGTGGATTGCCAGCGATCGGCGTCGTAATCCGCGCGAGACAGGCCACCGGGCATGTCGGCTTCACCGTCGTAATATTGCAGCAGGCTGTTGAAGGTGTGCACCTCATCCGGCGCATATTTGCTTTTCAGCATCAGGTCGTCGATGCGGGTGGCGCTGTGCTCGCGCCAGTCACTGCCGCGCGTGCCGGAGTAGAGCAGCGCGGTGCCAAAACCGTTGTCCGCTGTGCCGCCCACCATCAGGTTGTGCGTCTCTTTCGGGTTGTTTTGTGAAGAGGTTGGGCTGAGCTGACCTTCCACGCCCGCCTCGATACCAAAGTCCTGCGGAATGGCACGGGTAACAAAGTTCACCACGCCGCCCACGCTCTGCGGTCCGTAACGCACCGCACCACCACCGCGTACCACGTCAATGGCATCCATGTTGCCGAGCGAAACGGGAGCCAGTGAAAGCTGCGGCTGACCGTAAGGGGCGAAGGGGACGGGGATGCCGTCCATCAGGACGGTCGAGCGGCTGGCGAGGCGCGGGTTCAGGCCCCGGATGCCAAAGTTCATCGCCAGGTCGTGGCTGCCGGTGCCGTTGTTTTCCGGCGCGCTGACGCCAGGGATGCGGTTAAGTACCTCACGCATGGTGGTTGCGCCGGTTTTGGCGAAATCCTCACGGCGGATCACGTCACGCGCGCCAGCATGTTCAAATACGTCGTTTTCACGCGCATCACCCAGCCAGTCGCCGACCACGGTCAGGGCATCTTCTTTTGGTGCGGGCGCGGGCTCCAGCGTCCAGCTGTTATTTCCCAGCGGTTTTACCTGCAGTCCGCTGCCGTCCAGCAGTTGTTGCAGGCCGCTCTCGACGTCGTAATCGCCGTGCAGGCCGTTGCTCTGCTTGCCGCGCGTCAGGCTGGCGTCAACCGAGAGGGTAAATCCGCTGTGTGCGGCATACTGATTGAGCGCTTTATCGAGCGATCCCGGTGCGATATTAACCTGTGCAGCAAAAGCGGAAAACGAGAGACCGGCCAGCGGCAGCAGGCTCAGGCGAATGGCGTTAACCAAAGGTGTTGTTTTACGAAAAACGCGTAACGGCGTCATACCTTCCCCATCATCATTTTTGTTGTGTTCAGCTATGAGTCGAACGAGAAGGGTAAAAAGGACAATCGAAATAAGAATTATTTTCCTTACAGTGGTGAAATGTTTATCCAGTACCGCGTAATAGACTGAATTTTAACGGGAAGCGTTTGCGCGATAACGTTCAGGATCGCATCGGTATTTTTCAGCGGGAACGTCCCGCTCAGGCGCAGTCCGGCAACGGCGGGATCGCAGCGCAGCACGCCGTTGCGGTAACGGGTTAGCGTGGCTATCACCTCACCCAGCGGTTTATCGCTGAAGCTCAGGATGTCCTTCGTCCAGCTTGTACTCTCGTCATCCAGCGGTTTCACTGCGCCAAACTCAGAGGCGCTGAACTGCAGGCTTTCACCAGCGTTCACGATGCGTTTTTGCGCGGGGGCACTGGCGAGAAGCACTTCCACAGCGTGCTGCTGAACGTCAAGCTGCGTGAAATTATCCTGCTGGCGGACGGTAAATTCTGTCCCTAAAGCAGTGAGCTGGCCCTGACGGGTCAGGACACGGAAGGGGCGTTGCAGGGCATCTTTCGCGGTAGTAATGGCGATTTCACCGTACCAGAGCCGGACGGTGCGCTGATGCGCATCAAAACGCACATCCGCCGCGCTTTGGGTATTCAGCGTGAGCAGGGAGCCATCTTCCAGTTGCTGACGGCTGACTGTGCCTTTGGCGGTGCGGTAATCTGCCCGCAGACCTTCGCCGGTTTCCGACTGCCAGAGCTGCCAGCCTCCGCCTGCGCCGAGCAACAGCAGTAATCCTTTCATCACGTGACGGCGGGTGAGGCGGGTATCGTGCAACGCCCGGCTGGCAACGTCGCCAGGCACACCGCCAAGCTGGTTGCGCAGGTTTTCAACCTGCTGCCAGGCCCACTGGTTATCCTGATCCTGTTCATACCACTGTTGCCAGCGCGCTTCCTGTTGTGGGCTGACGCACTCGCCGCTTAGCACGGCATACCAGTGGGAAGCTGAACGCAGCGCCTGACGGCGGGAATCGGTTAACAAAGGATTCATAACCCATACTCCAGACGGAACAGCAGGCAGTGCTCGACGGCTTTCGCCACGTATTTTTTCACGGAGCTGATGGAAACACCGAGTTTGTGCGCAATCTCGCTGTATGTCAGACCATCCAGTTGCGAAAGCAGAAACGCTTCACGTGTTTTGCCGTTTAGCCCGTCCAGCATGCTGTCGAGGAGTTGTAGGGTCTCGAGTTGGCTTTCGCGTTCCTCAGGTGAAGGCGCTCCCCCCTCCGGCATAAGCGCCAGCATCTCCAGATACGCTTTTTCCAGCGCGTTTCGGCGAAACAGGTCCACCATCACGCGTTTGGCGATAGTGCAGAGGAAGGAGCGAGGATCGCGGATCGTCGAGAGCGTTTCGCTGACCATTACCCGCAAAAAAGTGTCCTGGGCAATGTCATCTGCATCAAAAGCAGACTGGAGTTTGCGCGTCAGCCAGCTTTTCAACCAGCCGTGATGTGTGCCATAAAGCGACTCGAACGTTAAGGAAGCTGTGGTAGTGGCGCGGTCAGACATGCGGAGTGCATCAAAAGTTAATTATCACGTAGTCATATTAATATGAGAATGGTTATCATTACAATTGGAAATAAAATTGTTTCCAATAGACATTTTTAACATGTTGTTTTTCTAAGTGTCATAAGGTAGGTATAAAATGGGATGGAGCCTCTGCTTCTGGCATGTGTCGGTCAGAATGACTCATGATGTGGTCTGCTATTATTGACATCCTCACTGCCCTAAAGGATGGGGATTTCGGTAATGCTGCCAACTTACTGATTTAGTGTATGATGGTGATTTTAAGGTGCTTGCGTGGCTTCCATTTCCATCAGATGTCCTTCCTGCTCCGCTACTGAAGGCGTGGTGCGTAACGGCAAAAGCACTGCCGGACATCAGCGCTATCTCTGCTCTCATTGCCGTAAAACATGGCAACTACAGTTCACTTACACCGCCTCTCAGCCCGGTACGCACCAGAAAATCATTGATATGGCCATGAATGGCGTCGGATGTCGCGCCAGTGCACGCATTATGGGCGTTGGCCTCAACACGGTTTTACGTCACTTAAAAAACTCAGGCCGCAGTCGGTAACCTCGCGCATACAACCGGGCAGTGATGTGATTGTCTGCGCTGAAATGGACGAACAGTGGGGCTACGTCGGTGCTAAATCACGTCAGCGCTGGCTGTTTTACGCGTATGACAGGATACGGAGGACGGTTGTGGCGCACGTCTTCGGTGAACGCACTCTGGCCACACTGGAGCGTCTTCTGAGCCTGCTGTCGGCCTTTGAGGTCGTGGTATAGATGACGGATGGCTGGCCGCTGTATGAATCACGCCTGAAGGGAAAGCTGCACGTTATCAGCAAGCGTTACACTCAGCGCATTGAGCGACATAATCTGAATCTGAGACAACATCTGGCAAGGCTGGGACGGAAGTTACTGTCGTTCTCAAAATCGGTGGAGTTGCATGACAAGGTCATCGGGCATTATCTGAACATAAAACACTATCAGTACATAAAACACTATCAGTAAGTTGGAGTCATTACCTCCTCCCGAACTCAAAGCTATCATACAGATAATTACTGGTTAACCCTATATAGGGCATTTTAAAGTGTTGTGATCTTACCCAGCAATAGTGGACACGCGGCTAAGTGAGTAAACTCTCAGTCAGAGGTGACTCACAAGACAAAACAGTTTCAACCAGTAAAAAAACGTAAACAGCATTCGCCTGAATTTCTCAGTGAAGCCCTGAAACTTGCTGAACGCATCGGTGTTGCTGCCGCAGCCCGTGAACTCAGCCTGTATGAATCACAGCTCTATGCGTGGCGCAGCAAACTGCAGCAACAAATGAGTTCGTCAGAGCGTGAAAGTGAACTGGCCGCTGAAAATGCCCGCCTGAAGCGGCAACTGGCGGAGCAGGCAGAGGAACTGGCTATCCTCCAAAAGGCCGCGACATACTTTGCGAATCGTCTGAAATGAAGTATGTCTTTATTGAAAAACATCAGGCTGAGTTCAGCATCAAAGCAATGTGCCGCGTGCTCCGGGTGGCCCGCAGCGGCTGGTATACGTGGTGTCAGCGGCGGACAAGGATAAGCACGCGTCAGCAGTTCCGCCAACACTGCGACAGCGTTGTCCTCGCGGCTTTTACCCGGTCAAAACAGCGTTACGGTGCCCCACGCCTGACGGATGAACTGCGTGCTCAGGGTTACCCCTTTAACGTAAAAACCGTGGCGGCAAGCCTGCGCCGTCAGGGACTGAGGGCAAAGGCCTCCCGGAAGTTCAGCCCGGTCAGCTACCGCGCACACGGCCTGCCTGTGTCAGAAAATCTGTTGGAGCAGGATTTTTACGCCAGTGGCCCGAACCAGAAGTGGGCAGGAGACATCACGTACTTACGTACAGATGAAGGCTGGCTGTATCTGGCAGTGGTCATTGACCTGTGGTCACGTGCCGTTATTGGCTGGTCAATGTCGCCACGCATGACGGCGCAACTGGCCTGCGATGCCCTGCAGATGGCGCTGTGGCGGCGTAAGAGGCCCCGGAACGTTATCGTTCACACGGACCGTGGAGGCCAGTACTGTTCAGCAGATTATCAGGCGCAACTGAAGCGGCATAATCTGCGTGGAAGTATGAGCGCAAAAGGTTGCTGCTACGATAATGCCTGCGTGGAAAGCTTCTTTCATTCGCTGAAAGTGGAATGTATCCATGGAGAACACTTTATCAGCCGGGAAATAATGCGGGCAACGGTGTTTAATTATATCGAATGTGATTACAATCGGTGGCGGCGGCACAGTTGGTGTGGCGGCCTCAGTCCGGAACAATTTGAAAACCAGAACCTCGCTTAGGCCTGTGTCCATATTACGTGGGTAGGATCACATAACCTGAAATGGCACTAATGGCCAGAGCTTACTAATACATAATCCCTACAGGATGTAGCCACCAGTTTTGTTCATCCGGTATTCTGATTTGGTAACATGCTCCAGAAAGGAAGAAATATGTACTGCAATGAATTAAAAGAATTTGCGCAAGAGCAGGAACAAAAACTTATCAGTGCGCTTGCTGATACCAGAGAGCACCCGTCCCCCGATGGTGAAACAAGAAGCCGGGATAATTATCAACGGGATTACGCGCGTATTCTGTATTCATCATCATTTCGCAGGCTGCAGGGAAAGATGCAACTTTTTGAAATTGATCCTGAAAAATTCAACAGAAACAGATTAACGCACAGTCTTGAGGTTGCTCAGATCGCCCGAAGTATCGCGTCAGACCTCAAACTGATTAACCCGGTGGTGGTTGAACTGGCAGCGCTGGCGCATGACATCGGAAATCCTCCTTTCGGTCATTCCGGTGAAAAACTGCTTAATGAACTGTCTGAAGAAATCGGCGGCTATGAAGGTAATGCACAGGCGCTACGTATCCTGAGAAAACTGGAGAAGAAATTTTCATACTGCAACGGATTAAATCTGACTCACCGTAGTTTACTTTCGGTTGTTAAGTATCCCATCCCCCGCGCTGCAGCTACTGCCGGCAAGTTCATTTATGATGATGATTACTATTTTTACATTAACCTGCTTGCTGAAAATCAGCTCGATCTGAATCCCGGAGAGAAAACGATTGATGCGCAGATAATGGATCTCGCGGATGAGATTGCCTATGCCGCGCATGACCTGGAAGATGCCCTTAGCAGGAACATGGTCACGATTGAAGATATTGAATATGAGTTTCAGATTTCTGACGAATTCCGGGGAGCGAGGGAACAGTTCAGGGAAATCGTTACTCAGTCGAGAAACACCGCTTTTCAGGCTAACTTACTGAAAACCTCAGAAGAATTTGCCATCATATTCCGCAAGGAGTTAACTTCAAATATTGTCAATCGCCTCGTTGCAGATATTTCTGTAGTAACGAACCTGAATGGTTTTCAGGAACTGGGATTCGGGAAACTGAATGCGTTATCCGAAGGGCTCAAAAAACTTCTCTTTAAAGTCATCATGCGAAAACGTAATATCCTCACCTATGAGTTCAGGGGAAATAAAATAATCAGGGATTTATATGACTTTTACAATGAAGGAGAGAATTATAAATTTCTGCCTCCTGAACTTAAATTCACCTTACCCCAACCAGATTCCTGTATATTTAAAATCAGCAAAAAACGAGCAGTGGTTGACTATATTTCAGGTATGATGGATACATTTGCAGTCAAGGAATGGGAAACTCACTGTCTGAAGTAACACTGTCGATTACCAGAGGCGCATATTTTCCCGTTATGGTTATTGCGCCTTTATTCTGTTTCGGTGACAGGTTATTTTTAAATATTCTGGAAATGCGTTGATGGGCAAGAACAATCACCCTGAAAATAAATACAGAAAATGGTTTTCCACAGCAATAACATATCTTATTGCAGGTGGTTTGTGCTGGTATATGTTGTGGGCATCCGCCATATCTCATTATACTGTTTTACAAAATACGGTACCTGAATGGACAACATATTTTTGCACCGGTATAACCACCGGTTCTCTTTCTTTTATTTATGCATTTTATATCCGCACCTTTAACAGAACATTAAAGTATTTATTAAATGCATTCACGGGGGGATTTTGTCTTGGATTTATACTGAGTCTGAACTGTTACGATGTCTGTGTTTATCTTTTTCCGGATAAGGTTATTAGCTATGAATCTGAATATGATGTTGTTTTTCCGGGACCATCAAGAGGAAAGTATGGACATTGTGAAGCGGGACTCTGGTTGAAAGTTCAAAACACTTCCAGATGGATACAACTTTGTACAAATAAAGAGTTCCTGCGCAGTCACCATAAACAGGGGATGACAGGTGTATGGGTAACAGCTCGTGTTAATAAAATTGGGTCGTATATCGTGAAATATGAATTTATCTATATGTAGGTAAAAGCTGACATGTTTACCATGGATGAGTTGCTATATTTTTGCGCATACAGGAGTAATCGATTACTGGCTATACTAAAAATACAGAGAAAAGCTATCCCGGGATAAAGATTACCAACTCACAGAGACAAGCCTTGCCTTATAAACAGATAAATATCATCAACACAGATTCAGAAGCTGAAGCAGTAAGCCATGGTAAACTGCCTGCTGCCAGTACAGATAAAACAATCAGTCTCGCTGACTGGCTCTTATCACTATCGTTATTTCATAACTCTACAGTATAACTCATTTATCTTTATTGCCATATATTAGCATGAAGTCAGGCATTTTCATTCCCTGCCGATAATATATCAACTCCGGAGAAGTGTTTACTATATATTCCTTGATATTAATACAGATCAAAATATATATTGCTGTTATTCATAATCAGGACCAGATGATACTTCCTGAGATATAAGAAAATCATCAAGAGAACCTCCGGCTTTTATAGCCTCTGCTATGGCCTTAGGCCGACGTCCTTGCCCATTCCAGTACATTCTTTTACCGTTATCGTCATACTCGTATTTATGCCCTCCTGACACACTTTTTCTGCCTGCCTGTGATTTTTTGCCAAATTCACGATAAAAATCTTCCAGAGATATACCATGTTCATCCATGAGTGATTTGATAGCTTTCATATTTTCCTTTCGCTCATCACGTTGCTGAATAGCTATGTCAAAGTTTTCCTTAACCTTATTTAAATCTTCATCAGACATTTCTGTGACCAGTTTTTTAACAAAGTCAATACTCAGAAGTAATGCCCGGTAAGTAATGAACTCTTCATTTTCAACAGAAATTTTCTTCTTACTCATTTATTAACACTCAGCTTTTCATTCATTTATGGCAAATCCTATCAGGTGATTTGCCATAAAAATAATATATGTATCACATTTTTCGACACTTAATCGTCACTTCCTTTCCGAAGGAAAGGCCATCGCAGAAAGTAAGAGAACGTTCTTTGTATTTGATACTTAGCGAAATTGCGCCGGTCACTACTTGTCTGAGTCCATTCACTTTCGTTAATGTTAATGAGAAAACCCGCAGTATGATGCGTAATTTCATCAAACTGATGAAATTCGGTAGCAATCATATATCTGGTGTAGCCTGCATATTCGCAGGAAAACGAATATCGATTATACTAATGGACTAACAATCTCCAGCCTCTTCAAGAAGATGTTATAAATACACACAGATACTGATTCTCATCCCTTTCAGGCCTGGAACACTATTTCTGCTTTTTAGCATCATCTGGTAGCGATACTTTCCAGGTATGTCGCCCCATTTTTGTTCGTCTCCATTTTTTTAAGAATTGTGCAAGTAAAAAACTTTTTACCTCTCCTGGAACTGTCGTATTTGCTGATATTGTTCGTTTGTCTAAAGAACCTGCTGGTCTTGTCATTAATATTACCTGCTGATTGCTTCACACCCGGGCTCCTCGCACTGCGCGCGGGTTATTGTTTCGTTTTCAGCCCCGGGGTCGCCAAGGCTCTGGATGGAGTACTACTTCCATTGACAGCATGAGGTAACAATACTGATGGTAACGCTGACCATTAACCGTAAACCACAGGGCATTTTCAGTAAATCACCGGCAACGCCGCTGCAGGATAAAACGAACACTGCACACAACGTGAAGGCCAGGGAACGGATACCACAGTTGAACGATAAACAGAGCCCTGCTCTGCTGAAAAAACACCGTGGCGGCATATGACAAAACGCCAGCGTAAAAACCGTAAGCGTATTAATCGTCTTGTGGAACTCTGGCCTGAGTTATTCAACCGGGAAAAACCCCAACCGCTTAAAGTTGAGATACCTGACGACCTGATACAGGATATCGCCATCAGAGAACTGGCGTTTGGCGCTGGTACATTACACGCGGCAGTGGCGTCTTATGTGCAGTCTCCGCACTATTAATGTGCGTTAATGGCAGATGGCGCCCGTTACGATCTGAAGGGGCTGCCGTGCGGGGAAGTGACACTACAGGAACAGAAAGAGGCAGAGGCCCGGCTAATGGTGCTGAATGACCGACAAAAAGCCAGAAAACCTCGTTGACTACACAACTGCGCTGATTCACTGAGCTGTAATCAATGTACAGCGCTGTACCGGACGATAGATAATGGCGGTCACAACCGGTAACCCCAGAGACAATGCGACTGTTTTTAACGCAACATACTGGCCAGATGTATCACCCCGGGCGACCTGAAAACGCTTTTCCACCCGGCATTGTCCGCCAGCACTTATCACCTGCCAGCTCTGTTGCAGTAAATCCACCACTTGCGAACATTCTTCATCAACTGTCACACTGGCTCGCGGATGGCAGAAAAGCTCCTGGCTGAACAGCAACAGGCATCGTATTGTTGCTCCTCCATGTTGTTCCCGCAACCAGCGTAATACCACCGGCGAGGATGGACTGGCCGTGTGATTACGCTCAGTAATACGTTCGTGCACCTGTCGGTAAAAGGAAGTACAGAATGCATGAATCTGTTGCCCGTTGATATTTCCTTCTGCCGAATGGAGTGTGAAGTAAAATGCCAGCAAATGCGGCCAGTGGTCCACCGCCTGCTGAACAAAACGCCGGATGTCTCCCTGCTCTGAAAATAACGCTTCGGTTATTTGCACGAAATACTACTCCTTCAGACTCTGTTAAGTTTTGTTTGTTAAATCGGTGCAGACCTGCAGGAAAGCACGCAAGCACCGGCACAGTACGATATAAACATCCGGTACCGGGGATACGAATGGAATGACGAATACGCCAGAAAAGGGATAACAACCTTCCTCAGAATGGTGAAATCATTCGCTATGGCGAAGTTATCGGTTACGCGGTACGCGATGTCGCCAAAGGCAGCTGGATCGACAAATCCACGGTCACGCTGCCGAAAGCGCCGCCGCTTAACCCCCTGCCTCGGGCGACCAAAGTGCCGGAGCCGCTGCCGCCGCTGGAAGATTACACCTTTGAAGGTTACCGCAACGCCGACGGCAGCGTGGGCACCAAAAACCTGTTGGGTATTACCACCAGCGTGCACTGCATGGCAGACGTTGTGAACTACGTGGTTAAAATTATCGAACGCAACCTGCTGCCGAAATACCCGAGCATCGACGGAGTGGTCGACTTGAACCACCTCTACGGCTGTGGCGTAGCGATTAATGCACCGACCGCCGTGGTGCCAATTCGCACCATCCATAATATTGCGCTGAACCCAAACTTCGGTGGCGAAGTGATGGTGGTGGGTCTCGGTTGCGAAAAGCTACAGCCATAGCGCCTGCAGAAAGGAACGGAAGATGTGCAGAGCATCCCGGTCGACAGAGCCAGCATCGTACGCCTACAGGACGAACAGCACGTTGGCTTTAAATCAATGGTCGACGATATCCTGCAGGCTGCCGCACACCATCTGGAAAAACTCAACCAGGCCAGCGCGTCACCTGCCCGGCCTCCGAGCTGGTGGTGGGCATGCACTGCGGTGGCAGCGACGCGTTCTCCGGCGTTACCGCTAACCCCGCTGTCGGCTACGCCTCTGACCTGCTGGTGCGCTGCGGCGCAACGGTGATGTTCTCCGAAGTCACTGATGTACACGACGCCATTCATCTGTTAACGCCGCGCGCCATCAATGAAGAAGTGGGCAGGTGTCTGCTCGAAGAGATGGCCTGATACGATAACTATCCCGATATGGGCAAAACCGACCGCAGCGCCAACCCTTCGCGGGGCAACAAAAAGGGCGGCCTCGCCAACGTGGTAAAGAAGGCACTCGGCTCCATTGCTAAATCGGGTAAAACCGCAATTGCTGAAGTGCTGTCGCCCGGTCAACACCCGACTAAACGCGGATTAATTTACGCCGCGACGCCAGCCAGCGATTTTATCTGTGGCACGCAACAGGTGGCTTCGGGTATCACCGTGCAAGTGTTTACGACCGG
>OGUK01000378.1_pt1 | contig 39761 bp, 38 predicted proteins | sample 1553151 | NCBI WGS metagenome assembly OGUK01 (sample SAMEA2580208, study PRJEB22360) | human gut metagenome | biome: human gut; feature: human-associated habitat; material: faeces | place: Denmark | collected 2008/2010
ATTTTATTTACTGCCAGAGCCGCTTAGGTTTGGCGATTTTTTAACGAACTATTGTTAGGGAATTAGTATGGAAAATAAAAATTTCGATTTGAAAAGTGATAAAGTAAGAAGTATTATTGGCAGTATTCCATCACGTATACTTAGACAAGGCAATGCGGTTATTTCATTGTTGATATTATGTATGACTTTTCTTGCTCATATTCTTCCATATTATGATTATCAATATTTAGATGTTTCCATTCAGTGTATTCCCCAAATACGTCTGTTGTATGCGCCTTATGATGGAATTTATATAAATGTTGAAAAAGATAGTTTATGCGAAGGAGATATTTATGGATTCATTTTAACTACAGACAATCGTCTAGTAAAATTGGCAACGCCAAGTAGTGGAGTTCTACATGAAAGTATCATTGATAATACATGTGTAAAAAGCAAGCAGTTAATTGGGCTTATAGTGCCTTCGGAAATAAAACAAATAATAGCTATTGCATATGTAGATGCAAGTCAAATTTCAACTTTTAAAATAAACCAAAGTGCATTATTGCAATTTAATTCAATTGAAGGTGAAAAAGAGATTCAAAGTAAAATATCAGAAATAAAAGATATTAAAGATGGTAGATGTGCGATATTGTTTCAGATACAAACAAACTTGTATGATAATAGTTTTATAGACTCAATTAGTTATGAGGGCAAAGCAAAAATTTTAATATCCGATATTCCAATAACTCAAAAAATATTAGGAATATAAGAAACTGTTCTGATCTCTTTATTTTAATAACTGAAGTGAATGCTTGGACTGACACTGAACAGAAAGGTGAAATTTGGGAAAGTGAAAATGTGACTAATTCAACTAAACATTTCAAGTTAGAAAAAGAATCGAAATTAGAAAACATTTTGAGCACTGAACTAAAAGTAGTGAACCTATAACGTAAACAGTATGTATATAACGGTATTATCAAGAAAGTTTCTTCAAAAAGTTTTTCTATTGCGTCAGAATATCAACTCTTCTTGAATGTAACTTTTGATAATACAAACTTTAGATAGTTTTTCTTTTGAAAAATTTTATCAATTATATCCTTTACATCCTTATTTTGAATAAAGTTGGTATACAAGATAGGTTCTTTCACATCCCTTGACTTGAACGTCTAGAACTTGGGTAGCGACACAACTCTGCTATCTTTTTCTGAATGGTCATCATATTTAATCTGTCTTGCAGAAAAATTTGGAAATCTTAAACTCCTCCACTTTCTGTATGTCTATCTGGTCTCGTATTTCGGTTTTTATTTTCACAAAATCGCATGCCACCTATCCACATATCCAACCCGTAGTCATATCTGAGATTTTCCTGGTAGGTGCAAAGTTATTCATACTCTCGTTCAGGTTGTGTTGGTTTTGTCTTGATCTATTCGTCACACCTTTCTTCAAGTGCACCACCTTGCCGAAGATATCATTGCTCAGCCATTCTAAGGTTTCTATACTTATCCCTAGATTTATCCTATATTTTGCAAATAGCTTAACCATTTCTTATTTATTAGTGTCCTATTGGTTTGCAAGCCTATTACAAGATTGTTTTTTGTTGAATCAAACTTGTCTTTTGTAAATTTTATGAATTCTTCAGCAAAATCTTTTCCTGCTAATAATGATTTACCTCCATGGGCAAAATTAAATTTTAGTATATCATTTTTTTACAGTGTTCTTTTGCTTTTCTTATTGTTTGTGTTGTAATATCTAAGAAATATATTGCATCAATAATTATATCCACTCCCATCGCCCCGCAGCCACAGAGTAATGATGATTGGAATCCATACTCCGTAGAAAAGGATAACTCATGTCAATGCTATACTACCATACTATGTCTTCTTTTATTGGTCTATGATGTATAAAATCAAAGCTTTTGTTTTAATATTTGTTAATTGGCGAGTTTTTTTGTAAATAATAAACAGTATGTATTGTTTATTATAGCAAAATCAATTACATTTGCAATGTAAATGAATATCAAAACTGTGCATCTTTTTTATGCAGGTTTAATCTATAAAAAAGAAATGCCATTGGATTAAGAAACTGTAATTATTACAAGATATATTCATTAACTAATAATTGAAATAGTATGAGAACAATAATTTGTAGTGTAAAACAGCCTAAATTCTTGTTTAAAGGATTTTTACTATTAATTTTGATTAGTGTTGTACCAATTGAGGGTCATTCTGAGAATAGGAGCAAATCTTCAATGAATGAATTGCGCTCAAATCTTAATTATATGTTTGCAAAGATTAATCGAGATATAGTTCCTACTGGTTTGTTAAGGGATTATGCTATAGAATATGAAAATTTGGATAAATATGATAGGGACAAAGGATTGACATCCAATAATGTTTGTGATGTACCAACATATGCAAAAATATTGAATACCTTAAAATCGGCTTCTCTGTTTGACAACCCTTTCAAACCATTTGAAAAAGAGATTAATAGATCCAATTCTTTTTCATCTGATCTCCCAACAGCAAGATTAAGTGTTGCATTATATGAATACGCACAGATTAAAGCCAATGCTTTAACGGATAACTTAATTTCGTATGAACAAGGACAAGTTTATTGTTCTTCAGAGAGTGCGTTCCAATTGCGAAGAGTGTGTGCAGGTTGTATTTTAGATAATAAAAAAATGACAAATGATGTCGTATTCTCTCTTCCTCAATCATTCTTATTAACCAATATGGGTATTGTTAATGTTGAAATAGATTGCGGGAGAGGGTTCGAAAGTATCCTTAATAGGAATGTACGTGCAAATTTAAATGAAGGTACACATACTATTAAAATTCAAGTTACGGATAATAATAAAGACACTTATTTAGCACATACTTCTATTACGATTTACAATCAACCCTCTATACAGACACGTTCTTTCAGCAGCAATATCACTATGTATTCATGGTCTGGCTCTTATAATGGAGTAACGACCAGTGCGGACGTAACAATAATAAAATCGTCCAACAATGTTGGCAGTAAAATAAGAAAACCTTTTCTTTTTGTCGAAGGATTTGATCCAAGAGATTTTGAACCTGAAGGACAAGGCATGATGTATTGTATGAGCGTATATAATAGATATTGGAAAGATTTTATAATAAGGAATGGCTATGATTTTATATATGTAGATTGGAAATCGCCGGGGGAGTATATTCAAGCCAATGCATATACTCTCATAGAAGTATTAAAGAAAATAAAAGAAATGTCTGATGAAAACGCTGAGCCTACACTTTTAGTAGGACATAGCATGGGAGGACTTATTGCGCGATATGCCCTCAAAACTATGGAAAATAAAAAGATACCTCATGGAGTCGGAACTTATGTCAGCTATGACTCTCCACATCTTGGTGCAAATGTCCCCCAAGGGTTATTATATGGATTCTATGGGATACGCAAGTTTCTTGATGACAAAGATATAATTTCTGCTCTTGCTGAAAGATTTACAAACGTTAAAGCACTAATGGCAGTGGGAGAACGATTTGCATATTCAACCGCAGCCCAACAAATGCTTGTAAATTACATTGACCCTACAGGACACTTAAATAACAGTGAACACATACACTGGCAACAGGAATTAAAACAATTAGGATTTCCACAGGGGGATGCAGGAAAAGAGTTTAAAATGTTAGGTATTGCAAATAGCGATTATCGCTCAATAGAAATACCGGAATATTATATTAATTGTGATTTTTCTGCTGGAACATATGCCGGAACTCTGATTCCTCCTATTTTATCATTAGCTATAGGAGTTGGATTTCAGGATGTCATAGCAGGATTATTATGCTTCTTACCCGGAAGAGATTCTGTAAAAGGTCAGTTTTTATGCCTGCCAGGGACCTATACGGGGCAGAAAGTAGCCCATATTGAAATAGGTTACAAAAAGGATTTCTTATGGATTATACCCATATCAAAAACTGTATTCTCTTTTGATGGATACTATGGTGGCTCTTGCCTATTTGACACATACCCGTCTTCAATATATGATCCAGGCATTCAAATGGGAGATATAGAGCCAGGTGGCTTCCCTGAGAAATTTCCCATTATTTTTGATTATGGAGGCGATATAAATATTAATTCAGCAATACCTTTTATACCTTCATCAAGTGCATTGGCTTGTGGAGATGGAATAAATAATTCACCTTCTATTTTTACAACAAGACCAACTGCAACAAGCTCTTATTTCGGTCAAAATTATTATCTTGAAGATGCTCCGAAAAATCAAGAACATTCTTATTTTTCAGAGAAAGCACAGAATTGGATAGAAGCGCATTTAAAAACTTCCATTAGTGGGCCATCATCTGGATATACAGGAGCAAAATACTCATTAACAAGCCCAACTTCTTCTATTAGCTGGAGTTGCTCAAATACTTCTATTGCGGAAATTGACCAACAAGGCGTTTTGACCGTAAAAGGGAATGGCGTAACTCAAATAATTGCCCTGTGTAACGGTATCAGTTATAGCAGAACTATAATTATTGGATTGCCGAAATATATATTATCTGCAAAACATGAACCTGATGGTTTTAAAATAGATGCCACCTGTATAGATGCAGAATTCCAACCTCATTTAGAAACAGTAAATAGAATCATACAGTATCAATGGGGGGTAAAGTTTCCAAACAAGCCAGTTAATTGGCAAATAACAAATACTCCGTCCATATTTGTACCATTAGAAGATAAAGATGCAGTCGTATTTTTCAAGGTACATGATGCCAACGGCAACGAAAGTATATCCCAATCTGTAAAGGTAAATGCATATGATGTATTTTGGGCAGAAAACAATCATTTGAAAGTAGATGCCAACAGCAATATATACAAGGAAGATGGTTCTGTATATTCCTATAAAAATGGGAAAGTTTACTTGACTCGCGACACCAGTTTACCATCTGATTACCAACACGATATTTGGACTTCTACTAAAGCAGTTGTGTTTAGTCCTTTTGCAAACCAATACAATGTTCTTGTAACTCGTGGAGAAATACCAATTAAAGGTATATTGCCACAAGAAGAACTGAATTACGTCATAAGTAATTCAGATATAGGACAGACTAACATTTATACAATAGCATTATTAAATCCGGAAGATAAAATTATACAGTTTCTACCATTTACCATCACTCTTAAATAGTTTATTATGATTAGGCTGTTATATATTAGCATTACACTTCTTCTGTTATTAGGAAGTTGTAAACGATATGACATATTAAATCAAGAATTTATATTTTGTGAAGCAACAATAAATGGCGCTCAATACAAGGATACTTCAACTTTCAAAGAACTGCTTGGATTTCAAGCATTACCTTTTGGAGCAAAACAGCGTTTTTTTATTGCACGTGACACAATTGCATATTTACAGTTTAAACTAGTAAATATCAATGATGCCAATGATTTGTATTACTTATTTGGCGGTATTGCATACCCGGAGAATGAAAAATTCCCATTATTAAATAAAGAATATGTAATCAAATATAATCAAGAGTTTGAAACAGATAAATCCGCTGCAATGGAATTTGAACATTATTTATATGAGCAAAGAAGAAATAATTCAAGCTCATTGCCTTTTGGAGTCATTATACTAGAAAAGAGTAAATTATGGACTATGAACGATTATATATCTTTAAAAGGAGGCCTGACTTTCGAAAGTTATAATGCAAGAAATAATAAATACCAAGGACATTTCCAGTTATATAAGGAAGCTGATGAATTAGGTATTAAAGATTATATAATTATAGGACAGTTTGATCTGTCAGTAAAAGGAAGTAATGAATAAAACCTATGCAGAATGAAAAAACAAGGAATGTATTCAATAAACTTAATAATGAATAAAATGAAAAAGAATGTACTCATATTAATAGTATTTGGATTACCTATACTATTTGCTTGCAAGGACGATACTTTTATCAATGAACAAATTGAAAATAGTCAGTCCAATACATCTAAAGTTGTTTTAGACAGTATGGATGTTTACAAAATCCAAACAGACAAAAGCGTAATGCTTAATAACCTGATTCGTTACCAATCAGGTAAATATTCACTGGATTTGTCAGAAGAAGATGCTGAAAAAATAGGCATTAGTAAATTGATGTACAATCAAGTTCTCGAACATATTAACCAACTTAATAATAGTAATTTAATAACAAAGTAATTATGAATGCAAAATTTAAATTAGTTTCTACTGCAATTCTCATTGGTATGGCAGTAATTGGTAGTACATTGTACTCATGTTCAAATGAAGACGAAATGTTTGAAACATCAGGCGTAGATGCTTCGACCACCCATGTTGATTTTGTTGCTACCCTCACTAATGAACAACAAAAGTTACTGGATGATACAGGCTATCCATTTAAGGCTGATGAACAGAAGAATGCATGGAATAGTGTAATTAGCCCCACAATACCCACAAATTGGGGCGTATTTGACGATCCAAGAGATATGGTAAAAACCCGCGCTGTTGGTATATATGGTTACTATCCTGCGCAATATTGGACAATGTTAAGAGTTAAACTTCTTCAATTGCCAACTAAAATAAAAGATGCTGCTATTCTTGCAATAGAGGAAATTGAAAATAAGACAAATGTTAGATTTTACAATTCTATTGAAGATGAAGAATATTATGAGCCGGGGCATATAAAATTACCCAATATTTCGGTTCGAATAAATAACGGAGTAGAAGGTAGTGGAAGTTTCGGTCTTGTAGGTGGTGAGCAATATATAAACGTACCAGCAACCCTTGAACAAACCAGTGACGCTAATATGAAACGTTTCTTCATGCACGCTTTTTGTAATGCTGCCGGAATGTTCAATGAGCAACAACGTAATGATAGAGATAATTATGTAGTTATATATTTAGATAATGTAAAGGACAATTGTAAATCCGTTTTTTCAAAGATTACACAGAATTATACAATGCAAGGTGCATTTGATATGAAATCAATAACCCTTGCCGCGTCTAAAGATTATTCCAAAAATAATCAAAACACAATAGTCAAAACGGGTAATTATGAAATAGCTATTAACTATACGTTATCAGCTAATGACATAGCTTTTTTGAATGGATTCTATTTACCTTACATTGCTAGAACCGATCTTTACATTGAATTGGATGAAAATTGTTTTTATCCTAATGGGCAAAAACTCACGGAACAAGAAAGGTTGGAATTACAGAATCAACTTAATGCTCAAAGAGGACTATACGGGACTCCACCAGTAGAAAATCGATCACAGTTAGTTGAGTGGTGATGTTGATTCATTTCTGTAATATATTAATAACTCTATATCTTGACAAAGTAAAAAAATAATTATTGGATTCTTCATACTACCTCTGCACATATTACAATTGTGGCAGAGGTAGATGTTTTAAATTGTACATTACAATTCTTTTTAGAGTAAGTACCTGTTAAAGGCATTATTTTTGAATAAAGGTGATTTTGCTTTTTACAAAAAGGCTCTAATCTTGTAAATGATTGGTAAGCCTTTGGTAAATTACGTATTGCAATAGAAAAAATTAGTCTGATTCTGTACAATTCGTTAAATTTGTCTCCGATTCGGGATTAATAACATCAAAATTTTTCAGAAAGTTCTTTCTATATATCATAATATCAACTATTTATAAATAAAATTTTTGATAATACAAAACTTTAGATAGCTTTCTTTTTCGCAAAGATTTCGTCTATCATATTCTTTACATCCTTATTTACTTGAATGAAATTGGCATATAAGATACGCTCTCTCGCATCTTTGGATTTGAACGTATAGAATTTTGGCAAGGGTATATATTCCGATTCCTCTTTTTGAATGGATGCCATATCAAAATCTGTCTTGCAGAAGAACTTTGAGGTCTTAAATTCCTCAGCCTCCTGTATGTTCATCTGGTCTCGCATTCCGGTTTTTGTTTTTGTGAAGTCGCGTGCCACCTGTCCGCATATCCAGCCCGTAGCCATATCGGAAATTTTACTGGCAGGCACAAGGTTATCCATATTCTCGTTCAGGTTGATGCTGGTTTTATCCCGGTCTATCGTCACCCCTTTTTTCAGTTGCACTACCTTGCCGAAGATGTCGTTGCTCAGCCATTCCAAGGTTTCTTTCGCGCGTGCCGAACCGGATACCACATTGCCCACTGTGGTGATAATCTTCTGCATACCTACTTTGCCATAATCCGCTTCAAGCTGCGGAAGCTCCTGAAAGCCCAACGCCACACTTACCTTGTTGCTTCGTGCCGTACCTATCAGCCGGTCTATTTTATGGAAGTACAGTGTTGGTAGCTCATCCACGATGATGCTCACCGGGATATTTCTCCCCTGATCGGTATTCACGCGCGTTACCAGTCGGTTTAATATCAATGCATTCAGCGCACCGATAATGCTCTCCATTTCCGGATCATTGGCGATTAGTAGATAGCTCGGATTCTTCGGGTCGCTCACCTTCAGGTCGAAGTCGTCACCGTCCTTATGGAATATCCAATAGCTCTCTTTCGTGGCAAGTCGGGAGGTATAGACACGCAGCGTACCAATCATACCCTCTAATTGTTCCATTGCCTTGTTCTTCAAGGCTGTCTGAAACGGTCCCAACAGCGGAGCCACTTCATTGTCGGTTTCCAGTACTTCAAAAATGGTCTGGTAACTTTCATTCAGGAATGAAAGGATATGCGGCATATCGGAATATTTGCCCAACCAATAGGCAGGCTCTGCCTCATTCCCCTGTGCGTCAAGCACCCTCCCGGTAGGTTTCAGCCGTTTGGTCTGTGGTTCCTCCGTCATTTCCGCACGCAATTTGTTACCTTCCTTGTCGTAGGGTTCTTTCTCGTAGTTCACAAAGAAGTAGATACAGGCAGCAAGGAAGTTCACCGCCGAGGTCTGGAAGAACTGGTCACTGCCGCCACCGCCTTCCTTCTTGCCCTTTTGCAGCGATTCCAACAGGGTCTCGGCCGTCTCCGAGGCAGCAGCAAGGTTATTGATATACTTCTGCTGAATGGGGTTCACCCTTCGGGAGTATTCCACATCCACAAAGTTGATTACCGAGAATTTGCACCCTTCGGGTAGATTGCCGAGTTTCTGGTTTTTAAGATAATGGTAGTACAGTTTGGTAGCAAGGGTAGGCCATTTATAATCATATACCACCATTGCGAAGCCTTTTGCCGAGTGTTGCCGGATAAACGGCTCGATAATCGAGAAGGTCTTTCCCGAACCGGGGGTGCCGACCACCCATGTGCCACGAAACGGGTTGGTGATGTTGCACCAGCCTTTTCGGAACTTTCCTTTATAGTAGAACCGCATCGGGATATTCACCGAGTATTTGTTCTCCACCAGTTCCGTGCATTGCTCAAAGCTCTCGTTTTCCAAGTTGAACCGGTCTTTCAGCAATCCTTCTTTCAGGAACTTCGATATATTGTCCAAGGCCACGTGTACCAATATTGTTCCGACTACTGAGGTCGCCATATATAAGATGATGTTCAGCCGGAGAGAATATAGACGCAAGTCTGTCGTAAGGTTGAATAGCCATACAGCAACAATCAGCAGTGCGATGCCGCATACCAACGGATACAACACCTGTTTCCGTGCGTTAAATTCCAAGTGTTTCTTATTTCTCGTTCCAACGCAGGTGATACATATTAGTGCGAACGTGGCAATTTTACTGTAAGCCAAGTGGTCGTCATGGTAAAGGAACCAGCTTTTAATACGGCTATGTACATCGCATACCACCCCGTTCCAATAGTCCATCATTTCCGGGTCAATGGCATACATGAAGAACTCTATAAGTAAGGATACATAGATTGCTGTGCGGAATATCTTATATACTCCCTGCAATTCTTTACTCTCTTCCATAGTGATATTGTTGGGTGGTTATTCATTCAGCGTGACTATCGGACGTACTTTGTGCGCTTGCCATTTGGGAGTTTCCTGTATCGCACCGCTGCCGGTCGAGTAGAGCCATGCTTTGGCGGCCTCCTGTCCGGCCACTTCGGTCGAAGTCCAGTACCAACATTCGTTGGCACTGTCCGGGATAGGCACACCGCCGCACCGCTCGATATACGGGTTCACCGCCTCACGGCTGGCATACAGCAGGCGCATCTGTGCCACCGAAGGTACATAGGCACTCTGCCCATATTTCCATAAATCAAAAACTTGCTCGGCCATCGGTGAAGCGGTTTCCGTTGTTTCATACAAGGCAAACGTGTTCTCATTGCCGTCCAAGGCTGCTGGGTCAGCCGATGTGCCCTGTACAATCCCGATGCTGTCCGCAAAGGCTTCCGGCGCAAGGTCATGTAGATAGACTGCATATCCGTTTCCTGCCACCGCTTCATCCCGGTTCAGGTGGAACACCACGGCTATGGCCTCCTTTCCCGATTGGTTGTAATCCTCATAGCTCATTACCTCACCGTCTGTACAAAGGATATGGCCCACCTTCATACCGGTGTCCGGGAAATCCCGATGTTCATCACAAGCCACCAACCCCAACATAGTGGCCAGCATCATACCCAAGGCCATTCTCCCTGGTCTCATTCCTTTCCCTATCTTATTATATATAGCTTTCGCCATTCCTCCGATTCGTATCTTTATTCCATTCATGTTCTGTATCTTATTTATCATTATCCGTATTCATTATTTATCCCTGCCATTATTCATTATCGTGTCAGGTAGCCGGTTCTTCATTCCTCATTCTTAATTCTTTATTTCACCGGCAGCTTCACCCCGATAACCACTCCCGTGCGAAACAAATCCTCCCCGCCAATCATCAGATCGCTTTTCACCTGCCAGTACACCTGCCACCCCTTGCGTAAGGAGTAGCTATGCTCATATCCTGCGTGTACGCCGCCCACTACGCCGTGTCGGTCAGAGCCGAGCGAACCGCCTATGCGCAGGTTGCCGTGGTGGTTGCGTCCTCGTGTCACGCAAGGCTTGTAGGCTACGCCCAAGCCCCACGTGTTGTAGTTGTTCCAGAACGACTTCGGGCACACGTGGCCGCACGAAGCGCATTCGTCCCATTTCAGATATACGTTCCCGAAATATTCCCAAGCGTTATGATAGCGTGTCTCATGCTCGTAAGCCACCGTCAAGTCCATGCCTCGCTCATACAAGAATCCGGTGCCAATCTGCAACCTCCCTTTATGGTCGTCCGCAAATCCCGGAACACAAGTAGTAAACAGGATTACCACTGCCGCAAATATCTTTTTATAATAAAAATTCTTCATTGCTTAATTCCTCATTCTTCATTAAGTAAGACTTCATTAAAACTGTCCGCACTCAGCACATCCTCATAGTCGATGTTCAGCGAGATATTGCGCCCCGAAATCTGCTTTTCGCTTAGTTCAATGGTCAGCACCTTGTCATTGGGGAAGGTCATTTTCCGTATCACCACGATGTTACGGTAGCCGTGCAGGAACGATTTACCCTGTTCCAGTATCATTTCCGGTTGCAGTTCTATCATTTGCGCATTGCTGGCTTTCGACATCTTTTTGTCAGCGAGTTTCACTCGTATCTCGTCTATATCGAAACGGATGCGTGTACGGTTCTCTATCGAGAAGTCAAGGAAGAAGTAATCGCCTACGGTATAAATATTGTTCAGGCGCATGTTCATACGGTGTTGCTTGCAGCTTACGTTCCGGTATCTCGCTGGGGAAGTCCATATCCTACGGGCAAACCGGTACATATCCTCCGTGGAGAGCGACACTGCCGGGTTATGGTAAGCCGTGGTCTCTGCCGCGTGTATCTCTTTGTCCGTTACCGCTTCCGTTAGTCGGGTAGTATAAACCAGTGCGTACTGTGTGCGGTAGCGTTCCGTCACGATGGTCACTATGGCAAGCACTTCGCCGTCCTCGTACCCTGCCTCTTTGGGTTTCAGCCGGATTGTATTGTTGATAGGTTGGTCTCCGGCAACCTTATCCGTAGAAATATCCACGAAGCGAACCGGCTCGGTAGCCGTTATCACCGTTGTCACCTGTTCATTCACTGTCAGTTGTTCCATTTCCTCATACGTGGTCTGTGCCGCCAGCGGACAAACCGCCAGCACCCCGGCCACCAGATTCAAGATTTTAATTCGTACATTCATTTTATTTTCTATTTATTACATTATTAGTTATTGTATATGCTTCCATTATGCGCCTGTTGGCGATGTCATAATAAACCTTCTCTTTCTCAAAGCCGATGTAATTCTATCATATGCTATACTCGTTTAAGACCTTATTTCCTTTTCTCCCTGCCATTAACCAGATACACGAATGTGCCGTACTTCAGTTTGGCCTTGTTCTTTTTCACCGCTTTCGATAGAGCGTTGCTTGTCCGTTGGTAGGCGTTCTGTATAGCCTGCATACCCCATTGGGAGAAAGTGTTGCCCGAAGTGCCGTTGTTGATGCTCATTGTGTTGTTCATGGCGTTGGAAGCCACGTCCTGCGCCGTTTCCCGGAAAGTGCTGCCCGGCACGTACAGCCCTTCCAGCCCGTCCGTATCATAGAGCGACAGGCTTACCTTCACCAGTTCATCGTCCACCAGTATGCTTTTCACGCTGCCTTTCACACGCTGGTTGCCGAAGCCGCTCATCGTGGCATAGAGGTACGAGCCTTTGGGCACTACTGTCTCGTTGATTTCCACATCATCGAGCAGGCGGAGCCGTACCCGTGAGCCGTCCACTGCTTTGATGTTTTCATCAATGATAGCCTTTATCAGCTTGGGTTCCGGCTCGTTCTCCGCAAGGGTGTGGAAGTAGTCGGAGGAAGTCTTGATTTTTTTCACCACCTGTCCGGTCTCCGCGTCATCGCCAAGCTCATGCACGGCGTTTCCGTTCACTTCTACATTTCTGTCCGTCACCGTTCCTGTCGTCACCGGTCTGTAAACGGATGTGTCAGTATTATCCGGTGTAGGTTCCAATCCTTTTCGGCCCTGCGACCTCGCTTCGGCAAGAGCCTTGTCCAGTTCCGCCAATGCTTCCTTGCGCCGTTGCTCGCTTCGGGCGATGCGTTCATGCTCATCAAGCGATGGTAGGGAAACGGTGTCATGGTTCATTGCTTCGCCTTTCTCGGCACTTTTTCGCAAGCGTTCCTGCATCTCACGCAGCCGCTCCAGTTCTTCCATCCGCCTGTCTGCTTCCGTGTCGAGCAGGGCGAGGTCGTCTTCCGTATATTTGGATTCGTATGCTTCTTTGTCATCTTTATTGTTGTTGCGTTCTATGTTCTCCACGGCGGAAAAGTCCTGTATTCTGCCGTATGATTTCACCATGCTCTCATATTTGCCGTCGATGCCTCCGTTGTTATCCACACGTGCCTGGGGCAGTTCCGGGTTCAGGAACTCCGTGGTTTGCAGCGTATTTCCCGTTTCTGCCGGTTCCGTGTCGAAAATGTCGAATATCAGATAACCGCTAATCAGCAGCAACGGGTAGAGTATGGCAGGCAGCACGTACTTCGGCTGTTTGAAATTAATCTTGTCTGTTATCATCATGCGTCTTATGTCTTTGTTTCAATAATTGTTCCTGGTGTTCCGTGGCAGTCATGCGTTCCTCCGTCCGGTGGATTTGATACACTGCTACCATACGATAGATGTTATGTCCCAAACAGGTCAGCACAATGCCGAACACAATGGCGAGAAACCACTTGGGGTGCTTGCAGGCGAAGCGTTGCACGCCCCCTGCCGCCTTGTCTAGTCTCAGCAGCCGGGCAGCCTTACGACCTGCCGCCACCTCTCTTTCATACCGTTCCTTATACTTCGGATCGTCCTTGTCCGGCATCTTCTCGCCGAAAATCATTTTTTTCCAGCTCATATCAGAAATTGTTTTTATTCTTTTGTTCGATGTCTTTGTTCAGCAGGGTGCGCCAGTCCACTATCAGCAGCCCGTGCGGGTTGTTGTCCGTCCGGGGTACCCGTTTCAGTTTGCCGGCGGTCACCAGTTCACGGGTGAGAATGGAAGTCCTCCGCTCGATGCGTTGGCGGCCATAGTAGGTAAACTCCATTTTCTCCTCGTTGAAGTTGATGCTGTCACAGAATATCGAGAATACCGCACTCGTTCCCATGATATTGTTGTAAAATCCCTTTTCTTTCAGTGTATTGTACTGTGCCAGTCCGGTCTCGTCCACCAAGTACATCGCCTTATCCATGGTGTAGCGTATATATTTGTCATCCGGTGCCAACGTGAAAAAGAAGTGGTGGAACATTTCCACATGGCTTCTCGCTTCCACATCGAGGGTCTCCTCCATTGTAGTGCGTTGCACAAGGATAGGTACATTGCCGTCCAATACATATACCTTCTGTTGGGCATCCGTTACCATCACCCTTGCTGTCCAGATGCTTGACAGGCTGATAAGGACGCATCCGGCAAGGAAAAATCCGCAGAATATCGTCACCAGCTTGATTTTGTTTTCTAAGTTTTTGATTACCATACAGCTTTTTCTATTTTATTTAATTCACTCCCTATTTTCAGAAAATCTTCATTCATCATTCTCAATTTTTCATAATCCCTTATCTCATCATGTGCGCTATCGCCCCCGTGGTGGACATTTTAGCCTGTGAAGCCACACCCTCGCCGAAGTTTCGGGTTGAGAACGCCGTGTCACCCTCCGGTATCATCCATGCCGCAAGGTCGGGGACGAGGTTCAGGCATTTCAGGGCCACGATGCTTGCCGCCATCAGATAGCCCGCCGAGAAGAAGGAGTTTTGCAGGTAAGCTGCCATCGTCTGCTCGCTTGTCGTTATCGCCGTCAGGTTCTCCACCTGTATGCAGAGCACGATGTCGAACAGCAGCAGTACGTAGAAGCCCACGAAGTAGAGCATGGCTCCGTAAAAATGCACCGTCAAATAACGTGTCATCCACTTTGCCCATGCACCTTCCCATTTCGGCAATAACGAGAATGCCCATTGTATCGGTCCGAAAATCGTCAGCATACCGAGCAGGATTTGCTGGCAGTATATGGTAGCCCACCAGCCTATCCGAAAGACAATCAGCGCAATACACATCACGATTTTATCAATGCACACAGTTGCACCGCTTACCAGCGAGGTAAACCAGAGTCGGCTTGCATCCACCTCCATATTCGTCACCTCATCCACTCCGGTCTGCTCCATGGTAGATTCTATCAGATTGGGGTCACTCACCCCCGAATGGGCGACATCCGCCTGTGCCTGTAAACTCGTGTACATCGTGTCCCGTACATAAATCAATTCCTGCACCTCTTGGAATTTGTCGCTTATCTGTGTGGCTTCCGCCTGGTACAGGTCATGCGTGTACGAGCCAATGGCATTCGGAATGTACGACAAGAAGTCCAGCACGCACCAACTGCTTCCGCTCCGGTTCATGCCGGTATCTGCAGGAGGATACCACCACGACAGGATGATAGCGATTGCCAGTGGCTTGAATAGTTTCATCACGTCCAGCGGCTCATGTTTCACCATCATTTTATAAGCCATGTTCGCCGCCACAATAATGGAAAAGAGTGCTGCCAACGCCATGCACATTTGGAGGATCCACCAAAACGGCCCTTGTGAGCCGGTGAAAGTCGCATCGCACAGGAACTCATTGGTCTGGAATATCACATCATCTATTTCTTCTTCGAGAATGTCAATGCCGAAATCCGATAAGATATTGTCTGCCATACATTACTGGATATTAGAGGATGTTTCCGTTTGTTCCGTTTCAATCTCATGTACCGGCAATATGCCGTCCGCTTTCAGCAAGTCATGGATAAATAGCCTGCCTTTTTGTGTCCACCGGGTACGCATCACGGTCTTACCGTTCTCCAACTGGGAGGTTTCGCTACCCACATACCCGTTCCCCTTGTAGGGAGCGTAGAGAATCCATTGCTTGCCGCTCTTGTATTGCACCCTTTTTTCATGGAGAATAGCGTTCAGACGGCGTCCTGAAAGACCGTAGTCTTGCGCAATCTGTGTAATATCCACCAAGTCCTTGTTCTGCAATACGGTCTCTGCGTAAGCGGAACGCTTGCCAAGCTCCTCGATTGTTTCCTTTTGGCGGTCAATCAAAAGCTGTTGTTCCGTGCAACAGCTCTCTATCTCCAGCCGTTGCTCTTTCTCCTTCCGAATGGCATTGGCAAGTCCGATAAAGAACTCCGGGTCTGTCACCGCGCGTTGCAGGGCTTTCTCGCTCAGGTAAGCCCCGTCCTTCCGAATGGCAGGCAGCACTTCCTCACAGACCCAGTCCTGAAACTTTTCAGCTTCCGGAAGTTTGGAGCGCATCACCAATCTATATACATCGGATTCGCTGATAAACTTGGTAGGTTGCATTACAACCGTACCGTATTGATTCTCAATGGGAGTGTCTAAAACGGACACCCCCTTACAGTGGGTACGGACGGCCTTTGCAGCTTCTGCATACCCTAAAGAACGGGCCACATCATTAGCCTTGAACAACACTTTCCCTTCTTCCTGTTGAACGGTACAAATCTCCCCGAATTGCGGATGATTGAACACTTGGTTTTGATGATTCATGTTTGTCATTATTTATAGAGTTAATAAATTCTTTTTCCCTTTCCTTTTTCATTCCCTGCCATCCACGGTAGTCCATCCGGCAGAACGCCACCGCCCCATGGCGGCAGCCACTACTTGCGCTTTCCGGTTTTCTATTTGATTGGTGGCAGCAAGCAGTTCTGAGGTCTTGCGTGCGTTGGATAGCCGGATGAGGTAGCGGATAAGTTCTTCGTTCTTCCTTGCCACATCCGTATAGATGCGCAGGTATTGTTTCTTGCGCTGGGCATTGGGCATATAAGCGTCCTGCGTGGCTCTTATGGCGCATTGGAACATCTGGTAATGCTCCTTCCAATAGCTTTGGTCATCACCGTTGCCGCCTGTTTGCAGGATGCGGTTGATGTTCCGCCCAAAGTCACCCATCTTGTCGGTTATCTTTCCTCCCTCCGCTGCCCAAGCCACATCGAGCGCACCGCCGCTACGGTCAGCCACGTTCAGGGCTTCAATTTTCGCCCGTGCCACCATTGCCGAGTCCAACGCTTCCGCTTCATCCACCTGGTTATACAGGTTCACCCCGGCAAGGGTACGGTACGACAGTTTGTTCTTGCTCGCCGCACTCTTGCTGTACGACTTGTGCAACGCTTGGTAATAGAGTCCGGGCGTAAGCGACCCGGAGCCGATTTCACCCACCGTTATCTGGTTCATCTTGGCAGCATCGTGGCTATAGGTCACGCTTTGCGCCACCACATCCATCGCCCCATAGAGCACAAGCCCCACTACTAAAATTCCTTTCCCCATCTTCCGATTCTTCATGTCCGATTCCTCATTCTTTATTCTTAATTTTTCATTTCGTTCCCGGATTCAGACCGGCTTCCCTCCACCGTCCAAACGCCCCCTCTATGATTTCCAGCTTGCTTTGCCTCCGATAAATGCTCTCTTTCCAGTAGCCAATCCGCAGTTGGATATACCGCCAAGTCTCAAAGTATGCCCGGTTCAGATGCGCTTCGATGTTATCCAGTCCGATATTGATACCCTCCAGTATCAACAGCAGGTCTGAGGTCGAGCAGGCGGCGGCACCAGTGGCGTACAGCACAAGGTCAGCCACCGAACGGTACAGCGATTCCCCTTCATCGGTAATCTTCCGTATGCAGCGCAGGTTCACGCTGATAAGCAAGGTGTCGGCCGGAGAGATTTTCCCCCGTTCCAATACCTTTTCCCGATAATCGTCCAACAGATCCTTGTAATCCCTGATACGGTCACTCACTGTGTCATAAGTAGAATAGACATTCAGCGAGGTACGGAGCGACTGGTACAGCACGTCAATCACATCGAACGCCCTCGTGTATTTGTCAAGGTCGATGTTCAGTTCCTTGTATTCCACGGCGGCATCGCTGCTGTATTCATGCAACAGTTGGTTGCTCAGCTCCAGTGTGGAGCGTGCCAGCAACAGGCTCCGTTGCTGCTTGTGGTCGTTGATATAGGCTTCCACCACAGGAATGTCGAAGTTCCATTGCGCCTTCACTACGGTGGGCAGCACCGCCAACAGCAACAGGAATAGGTATCGTGTCCGGTCATTCATTTCCGTTCCCCCTTTCTTCATCTTCGTATTTGCCGTTGTAGTCCACGGAGTGCAGGTTTTCAGCCGCCCCGTGCAACCACCGTTTCCGGCATTGTTCCACTAAAGTCAGCCGCCTGCCCCGTTCGTCATTGATATAGGGAGCCGCATCACGCAGCACGTCCACAATGGAGAGCTTGTAGTGCATCATTTTCTCCAGCGATACCAGGTCGGCATAGATATGGCTCAGCCTTGTATGTACCTGGCGGGCGATTTCCAGCCGGTCTGACGACCATAGCAGGTGATAGGTATCGCCAGTATTGTCCGTTTCCGGCGGTTCGCTTCGAAAGTATTCCGTGCTTATCTTGCAGGAGGGGTATTCACGGGCGATTTCCGACAGGCGGCTGTTCACTTCGTCCTTTTTCTCAGTCTCGCTTTTCTCTGGATCAAACTGGATAATATCCACCACCTCCGTATCGCTGTATTCGGCGGTCAGCTCCCAACTGATTTCCATAATGGCACGGTGTATCTTGATGCCGAGGAAGTATTTCGGCTTCCGGGCAATCTGCAGGGAGGCACGGAATGTAATCACCCCGTTGATGTTCGGAGCGACAGCTTCACGCAGGTAGGTATAGCCCGACCACCAACCTTCGCCTTTCCATGTCAGGTCGTAGGCGGCCTTGCAGTCCTGCATGATAGCCGGAATACGGTAGTAATCATCGGTAGGCACGTCGTTGTCGGCGGCGGCTTCTTCTTTGGCCTGTGCCAGTTCCGCCTGCTTCCGGCGCACGGCGGAGAGTTCCGTTTCTATCCGGCTGATTTCGTTCTTATTGTTGTTATAGGTTTGCCGGAGCACGGCGGCTTCCTCCACGGTGGCGGAAGCTATCTGCCTGATAAGTTCCGCATTTTCCGCCTCCAGCCCGTCTATCCGGGCTTGCAGCACGGCGGCTTCCCCGTTGTATTCCTGTTCCAGTTCGTCCAAGCCGGACAAGTCCAATTCATCATCTTCCGATACGGTTGTCCGCATCACGCACTCCTTGGAGTGTGCGTTCAGGCTGCTTCCGCAACTGCGGCATTTGTATTGGGTGGTGCCTGAAATCAGGCTTACCCCCTCGTGACAGGTTACGCTTATCATTACGCTTTCGCTGCCTTTCAGCTTCGCTTCATCGGTAGCCTGGTAATAGTTTTTCGCATCGGAGCCGATGTAATACACGGTGCCTTCCTCGTTCTCGTTGTATTCCGACAGGCGGGCTTGAAGCTGCCCTTTAAAAGTGTTCAAGTCCATGGTATATGAATCGAACACGTCCTCATACACTTCTTCTGTATGGTTCCAGCTTTTCGTCACCTTGATGCTGTATGCATAGGCTTTCTTAGTCTGCTTGCCTCCTTTGGATATGATATAACTGGAGCGGTAATAGCTGATACTGTAAGTGTTTCCGTCGTTTCGGCGGTTCAGTTGTTCCACCTGCGCCCTTGACCATCCGGCATATCGTTCCGAATTGCTAAGCACCTGTTCGGTCTGGGCGGTATTCGGGTAAAAGTTGGCATCGGAAGTATTGAAGCGTGCCCATTCCCCACCATTGATTACGCTGTTGTCGTCTGTGGCAGGGGAGTAGTCGCAAAGCACCTCCTGGCCGGCATCCTTGCGGTAAATGTACCACCGTTGGGTATAGTATTGCCCCATCGTCTCACGCAGGTAATCGGTCATCCACGCCGTCAGATTGTAATTGTCGAGTTGGAACAGCCCGGCTACGTTCTCCGGTCCTCCGACTAAGGAGAGTAACGTGCTACCTACCGAATTGTCAAGGCTTTGGTACAGGTCGTAGCTGTTTTCCACGGCGTGGGCAATGGCAGTCACGTTTCCTTGCAACAGGTCGTGGAAACTGCTCTCTCCCAAGATACGTCCGCTTAAGTTCTCCGTACCGGCAGTGGCGATACTCACCCCCATGTTATAGAGCTTGTCCAAGTCAGCCTTTAGGTTCTCTTTGGTGAAGTGGTGCGGAACGTCGCCCAAATCGTCAAGGAAGGTTTCCCAGTCGATACCGCCGTTCTCCGACAGGGTGAACAGCGAGGCCACTTGCGGATTCAGTTGCAGGAAAGCGATGTCGTTGAACGACAGGCTGCCATTGGTCACTACCGACTCAAACTGCATACAGAGCGTTTTCACTTCCGTGCAGATTTTCATCAGGTAGCTTCCCCAATACAGGGCAGTCTGGGGCGATCGGAGCATCATCCCGGCCACCGTCCATATCTTTGGCATGATTTTGGCACTCACCAGGTGGTAAATCCTTCGGTAGTATTGGTTCTCCGTCTGGTTGCTCCAGATTCCCAGTTCCGTCAATCCTTTGCGGTCGAGGGATTTGGACGTAAAAATTCCGGCGGCGGCGATTTCGGCGGCATTGTACCGTTCCAGTATGGCTTTCACCTGCTCATTGTAGTAGGCTTCAGCCACCGTTTCCGTCCCATAGGCGGCGACCATGGCGGCCACCGTTTTCTTGTCGTAGTTTACACGCACGTACTGCGCCCTTGTTGGAAAGACAAAGGTGCAGGCTAAGGTCAGAAGCAATAGGATTCTATACATGGCGAGGTGGGGGGGGGTAAGGGGTTATTTGCCGTTAGCCGTTATCTCTTTCCCTTGTCCTGCTCGTTCCATACACAGGCTGTATTCCCCCGAACACCAGTCCTTTTCCGGTGCCGTGAAGCTGATGTAGTTCCGCTCTTGCAGTTCCTTGCTGGCTGACAGCACATCTTTTACGGTAAATCCGCGTACCTTGCAAAGCAGGCTCGCCGGATGCACATAGAACTTTTCTGGTTTGTTCTCGTTCTTCCAAATATAAATAAGGTAGAAGAACAGTACCGTTGCTTCCTTGGAGAAATTGCTACGTTCGTTGGATTTCCAAAACTCGCTGATAAATTTTTCTTCTTGCATGATAATATGATTTTAGAATTGTTTTTCTTTCAGGTTCAATACTTTGCCTGCCTTATTTACCATTTGTGCAAAAGGCAGCGATTTTTCAATACCCGACCGTTTCCAGTCTCGGCAATAGGCTTCCGTAGCTTCTTGATGGCTGCATTTCAGTTCTGCCTTGTAGAGTTTCAACGCTTCTTTTTCCGCCCGTTCGGTGGTGTAAGTCATGTAGCATTCCCTCGGTTCCTCCACGCCATAGACTTCGCTGGTCGTACCACGCCTGATGAATACTTCCCGGAAGAAACTGCGTCCTTCCTTGTTCTCCAGTCGGTTAATGGTAAAGATTTTCTTGCAGTCCGTTTCCGTCAGTCCGAGAATAGCCTTGATGTTGTCGAAGCGTTCCTTGAACTTGCTTTGGTCAAGAAGCATCACCACATCGGAGTTGTTGATAATGGCCTCTTTTACGATTTCGCTGCCGATGATGTCCTGTATCTCCTGTGTCACCACGCCGACACTTGCCCAAAACTTTCTTGCCGTCTTGTACATAAACTTGATGTACTCGGCCATGAGTGGCGAGGCGATTGCCTTCCATGCTTCCTCTATTACCAGGACTTTTCGCTTCTTTTTCAGACGCATTTTCTGCAAGAACACGTCCATGATGATAAGCGTGACAATAGGAAAAAGTTTCTTATTTTCCTTGATTGCATCCACTTCAAAGACGATAAAGGTCTCTGAGAACAGCGTGGTATCCACATTCTCGTTGAGAATCTTGTCATAGTTGCCGCCTTTGTAGAAAGGCTGAATCATGTATGCGTATTTGTCGTAGTCGATTTCCGTGATGTTGTTCTCTAGGCAGATAAGCTCCAACCGTTCACAAGAGTATTCATAGAAGGTATTGAACGACAGCGAAGCCACCGCCAAAGCTTTTCGCCGTTCCTCCAGCAACTTGATTTTCGCATCAATCTTCTTACCGAGTGTCGCCATTTCCTCCACACTCCACGTACCCTTGCGCTTTTCGGCGGCGGTTAGTGTCTTGCGCAGGGTCTCACGCTGCAACGGGTCATAGCCCTTGAAACCGTGGAAGTAGGCATCGTAGTAGTCTGTCACAATCTGCTCGATGATACGGAACTCCAGTTCCGAAATTTTACTATCCGAACCTTTCCATATCAGCAGAATCAGGTTCTTCAGGAAGTCTATCTTTTCGATGTTCAGTTCCGCCTTCGTGATATTGAAAGGGTTCATCGTAATGGGCTTTTCCTCGGTGTAGCTGATATACTTCCCACCCAAATATTCGCACAATCCCTCGTAGGAATTACCTGTATCCACTATCACCACATCCGTTCCGTGTTCGTGTAGTTGGCGTACCACGCTGTTCATGTGGAACGATTTGCCGCTTCCCGAAGGCCCCAGGCAGAAAAAGTTGGAGTTGTCCGTCAGTTTGTGTTTCCCTTCTTTTCCCGTAATGTCAATGGCCACCGGCACGCCCTGCCTGTCCGTATAGTAAATCTTCAGCGGCGTGTCCTCGCTGTGCTGTATTTTTTCCTTGTACATCAGACAGGCGGCGGCATCGCCCAGCGTCAGGAAGCGGTCATACTCCGCACTCATGCCGTAACAGTTTCCCGGAAACGAATTGACGAACAGTTCCAGTTGGTTGTAAGCCCTCTTGGAGATATGGACGCCCATACGTCCGAACGTGTTTTCCAGATGATTGGTGGGCTTTTGCAGGTCGGCATCACTGTCGCAGCACACCACCAGGTTGTAGTGCGTATAGACTAGTTGCTTTCCCTCCCTGGCCATGACTTCCTGTACCTGCTTGATGTCCTCCACGGCCATTTGGTTGCCCGGATTGGGAATACTTGCGTGGCGGTTTTTCTTCTTTTCCAACAGCGCAAGCTCCCTTTTTTGGTTAGGAATGAAAATCATCTGGTTGTAAACGACCGTCCTCGCTTCCGGGATTTGGTCAATGGCCGCCATCACATCAACAGGCATCTGCGTGTTGTTCACCTCGATGTTGGCAAAGGGACGTACCAAGCTGGGCAGGTTGATGCTGTCCACGTCCACAAGTGAGAATATTTTGCATTTCCGGTCACCCATGCGCACACATTCCTCATCCACCTTGAAATTGTTCATTGAGAGTGTCTTGTGGGTAAAATCCATGGCAAAATAGCGGTCGATATACTCGCTGGCATCTTCCTTTGTCAGAAATTCGGCACGTACACCGGCATCCTTCAATTGGTCTTGCACTTTGCGGATTTTCACCAGGAAGTCACGCCACTTTCTGCCGTCAAAAGAGAAAAGGCGGCTCTTTTGCGCTTCCTGCGTCACGGTCAGATAGGTCTGGCTGTCCGTATATTCCCTGCCATTGAAGTAATGGAAGTAGGATTCGGACAGGTATTCGCGCTTGCTTTCGCTCTCATCACAGAACGGTTTGCGCACGAATATGTCCTGCTTGTGCAGCGCATACCCTTCGCCGAGTGTTTGGGCAATGGCGGTGAACAGCCGGGTGTATTCATAGTACCCGTCTATGTCAGCGGAGTATTTATCCACCGGGTTCTCCATGCGCAGGATAGCCGCATACTCTCCGTTTTTGGTATATACCACGCCGACACCCTCGTTGTCTTCCACGGAGAAGTAAATGTCTTGGAAGATGCGCTTGCGCTTTCCTCCTGTGCCAAAGGCATATACCGATATGGCCATACCCGTGCCTACAGCCGCAAGAATCAGTAGAATATAAATCGTCATGGGCGTTATTGTTTTTGGCTTCCGTCACATCGGGCGAAATAAACCTTTCGGATTCCGAAAGCTAAATCATTCTCCCATTTATCCGAAAACTTGAACAGGTCAAACGTAGGATGCTCATCGTAGCACTCATAAGGCACAATGCCATGTCCCACAAACAGGGCGATGTCTGCCGCAATACAGCGTGCCACCTCCCGACCGATATACAGCCTTTCCTTGTCGGTGAACTGTACATCGGAAAGCTCCTTCCGGTTCGTTTCAATGCACACGGATGCAAAATCCTCTGCACCGTTAATGTCTGTAATCGTCACAGTGGCATCGGTATCGGAGTCCATAACTACCTTTACTTTGAATAAAGGTGGAAGCACGCAGATTTCCACTGAGTTGATTTCCGCTTCGTTGTATATTACCAGATTGTTCATTTGTGTTGTTTTTTAGGTGAATCAAAATAGATAAAATAACCGCAGCCGTAAGCTGGCATATTGTTTTGACAAGGTTCCGGTCACAATACCGTTCTCCATGTCAATCAGATAAAAGGTCTTGTCCGAACTCTCGCTGACGGTCAGGTATTCTCCTCGCATCGGTTCACAGCCGACTGTTTCTCCGAGTTGCCGGTGATGATAGAGCTGTGCCAGTTCCGCAAGTGACGGCACATAGCTTCCCGGATGCTGCTCCACTTCAGCAAGCATTTCTTTCCTGGCGAGCAGCCTCCCGTTCCTTCGGTAGGCATGCTCCGTTTGACGGTACTTGTCAATCAGCCTTTGGGTAAGATCGGCACCGTCTGCATAGCCGAAGGCGCATTGCTCACCGTAGGGCATTCCCGAAGTAAAGATGAGTTTGTTCTCATCGATGATTTCATCCGTTTGCCTGGGATTGACGACTCCCTCTTTACGTTTACCATCAATGGTCTGGAAAGTTTTACCGGAAGTCAAAACTTTTCCCGAATAGCAATACCGACCCTCGCTGTCGCGCAACGCCACCGCTTTGCCGTGCCTCCCGTCCGTTTCCACTACCATGGCAATTGAATTGCTGTCACGTTGAGGACATATCCCACCGTCTTTTTGCAGGTAGTGACCCACTTCCACGGAATCCACACGCTGCACAGGCTGGTAGCGGAGCTTGCGCCGGGTTTCCACCCAACTGCCATTCACCGCCAATCCTTCCTTGCCTTTGCGCAGGTTTAGCCTTACAAGGCTTCCTGCTTGCATGGGAGGCAATGTTGTCCGCACGGCGTATGGGTGTCCGTCAATGGTGGCGGCAATCGTCACCGCGCCTTCCGTATCGGTAGGCACCAGATAAAAGTCATGTTTCCGGCCATTGTTCAACAGGCAGTCCGCATCCGTGGCGTTCAACGTGCCTCCTTTGCCCACAGGTCTCCATTTACCCAAGTAAGGCTGATAGACAGCCTGTCCGCAAAGGTTCTCCCCCGTAAGCGTAAGTTCATCCAGCCGCTCTTGCAACCGGTCACTCTCGCATCCGATGCAGAGTAGCACCATTGAACTGCGCCAATCCATTTCCACGGAAATCTCCTTGCCGATATGCCGGGCCGTTTCCACAGCGTACAGGTTTTCCCCGAAAGGAGCAGCCAGTACAAGACTATCATCTGCGGCAAGTCCTTGCCGATAAGGGAAACAGGCATAGATGGCGGCAAGCGTGTCAGCGGTCACGGTATGATGTTTCTGCGCCACATAACGCCCGTTATCATAAATGAACGGCACTCCGTAAAAGGCGTTCCGTTCCGTGTCTGTGGCGTCCGCAAGATGCATATACACCCCGATGTCCGGCAGTCCTGTTTCCATTCCCTCTGAAGTGATTGTCAACGGACGGCAGGCTGTAGCCCAGCCTTGCCGAATTTTACCGGCTGTCTGTTGCGCTTCTACCGTGGCGGATTTCGTTACCTGTCGTTTTCCACAGGATGCGAGCAGTAGGACACATGGAAGAAACAGCCAAGCAATTTTACTTTTTCTACAAACTACGGTTATTGTCATTTCCTTTTTGAATAAGCATAGATGAATACTCCTTTATCGTTCTTCTTGCTGTGCAGCCCTTTGCGCTGTTTCAGCAGGATAAATCCGGCACCCACGGCGAGAGAGGCCACCAAAGTGAGCAGTCCGGCGAGGAAACCTATCAGGCAGTAGGCAAGGATAAAGCCGAGAATGGCCCCGCCGACAGCTCCGGCCGCCCAATAGATGTACCGCCCCTGAAGTCCCATCAGTTCAAGAGGCCGTTGAAGCCCCTTGAACAGTGGGTACCCCGTGTAGCGGCTGTTGTCCGTTTGGGTTCCCATGCGCCGTTAAGCGGAGATACCGAAAAACAACGGAAGTGCCTGTGCAGCAGCTACCAGGAAGATACAAGCTCCTACAATCATCATGATAGACTTCTTCACGTCCTGTTCCTCGTTGTTCATTTTGATATACACGCTGATTGCTCCCACAACGGCCACAATGCCGGCAATGGCGTAACACAGTTTCACTACATACGGCACGTACTTGGCGATTTCGTCCGTCACCGTGCCGAGGGCGGTCGTTCCGGCGGAGTAGTCACCGGCCGCGTTCTGGGCGAAAGCTGTCACCGTTCCGACCAGCAGCATAAATGAAAGCATCTTGATTCTTTCGGAAGAGCAGATGCCCTTCATCATTTTCTTAATTTTTTGCAACATTCGTTCTTGTTTTTAATTAGACATTATGGTACTCTCTGCGCAGATGAGTATTTTTTAAACTTGATAGCCGAAGAAAGCTGGGAACACGATAGAGGCTCCAATCATGAACATACAGGCTCCCACAACCATGAGTATCTCCTTGACGATACCTTCCTCGCCGGCATTCATCTTGATGAAGATTTGTAGGCTGGCGTAAATAGTAACAAGTGCAGCAATGGCATAGGTCAAATACAGCACATAGAGCATCATGGTCACTACATAGTCGTGCATCAGTGCCAGCGCATCGGCTCCCCAACTGTAATCCACGCCGCCACATTTGGCGAAAACGGACTGCGCCGAAAGGAGGCACGACACCGGCAGGCTATAACGGATAATCTTCTTACAATACATTTCGGATGACATTGATTTCGGGTTTGAACAGCGAAGCTTTCTTGCCTTCCAGTAACTCATGGAGTTCTGGGGCTTTGATGCCGTATTCGCTCGTTACGTCCGCTTCATCCAGATTCTCTTGCAGCGAAGCAATGCGTCTCTCTGTCTCGGCAGTTTCTTTCTTTTCGCTTTCCTTTTCCGGGTCAAGCACTTCCGCAGGTTCTTCCGGTTCGGCATCGCCAATAAAAAAGCCGTCTCCCTGTTCATTCACAGAGACGGCGGTTTCAACTGGAACGTCTTCAATCTCAAACACTTCCTCGTTGGAAGTAAGTTGCTTTCCGGTAGCGTATAAATCCTTGCCGATGTTGGCACCGTAGTAAAGGAGGTAGGCGATGCTCAGGCAAATGGCAAATGTCAAAAATGGACTCATTTCGTATTGTGTTTATGCGTTGATTGTTCGATTGATGCCGCAAAGGAATAATGAAATAGAGGTACACGATGAAAGACAAAGCAACAAAGCCTCCTTTTTTAACCGGGTTTATGATTGCAGTGAAAAATCAGACTGTCAATCATACTCCGATACCACAATTACAGGTATTCCGCTCTCTACCATTTATATACAAGGAGATATGAATCATACACATCTATGCCCTCATTGGGCGGAGGCATTTCTGGCGCAAAGTTCCGGCAGGCTTGCTTTGATTGCTCCAAACTTTTAGGGCGGGAGGCAGCGGATTTTCGGATAATCAGTGCCCCAGTGATTGAAATCTTCCTTTTTCCACACGCGTAAAAAGCGTATTTCAACCAAAAAGTTTGTGCCATACGCACCTGCCAAGTCGGAGCACCATAAATAACTTCCTCACAATAAGGGGCAAAGGCTCCCGATGATAGGGAAATAAATCAAATCAGTTATGAAGTTCACAATTTCAGCAACAGAATTGAACGCCAAGTTAATTGCATTGGCAAAAGTAATGAACAGTAAGGTGGCATTGCCTATCTATTCCACGTTCCTATTGGAACTCAAAGACGGTGTATTGAGAATAACGGCATCCGACATGGATTGTAGCCGATGCAGCACGCTCCCTGTCATAGATATGGACGGAGCTAACGGACACAGCGAAAGTATATGTGTCACAGCGAGTTTTTTGCTTGATTCGTTGAAGAATTTAGGAGACCAGCCTGTCACTTTTGAAGCGGACGAGGAAAATTTGTCGGTAGTTATCCGCTACAACAACGGCCAGTTCGACATGGTGGGATTTCCGGCAAAGGATTACGTCCTTCCTGGCACAATGGAGAAAAACGTGAAGGCCACTATCGAAGCATCTGTCTTGAATGATAGTATCGGCAAATCTTTATATGCCGTTGGCAACGATGACCTTCGTCCTATATTTTGCGGCATCTATTTCACTAAGAAGGGCGATGAATTGCAATGTGCCGCTACCAATGGCTCCATGTTGGTACGGAACATTTACAAGGTTGAGGATGACGGACAAGAGTACAATTTCCTGTTACATTCAAGAGCTGCAAAGATTGTGCGCAGTATGACAAGTAAGTCAGATGAGAAAGTGCAGGTATTCATTACTGACCGTGAAATGGCCTTCCAAACAGAAACAGACTATTTCCGCACACGGCTGATAGAGGGAAGATACCCCAACTACAATGCCGTTATCCCCACGGATAGTGACAAAAACGCCATTCTCGACAAAAACGAACTGTTGGCGGCCGTCAGACGGGTAAGCGTATTTGCGGACAAGGCACGTTGCGAGGTGGCCATGAACTTTTCGGGATTGTCGTTGGTGCTTTCGGGAAAGGATATTGATTGTTCCACCCATGCTGAAGAAACGGTATTTTGTGCCTATCAAGGCGGCAATTTGCGCATCGGCTTCAAAGCGGAGTTTTTGAAACAAACGCTGGAAAATATCACCACCAAAGAGGTACAGTTCAAGTTAAGCACGCAAGAACGTGCAGGTGTTATCACCCCTGTAACCGACGATGACCAGATGGAAACCGTAGCATTGATTATGCCCATACTGCTATCGGCTTGATACCGGTATTGAAGAAATTCCCCTGCACTTCAATTGCGGCAGGGGATTAATAATAAAATCCTAAAATTGAAATGACATGACATTCAGAGAATTTATGAAAGAAAACGACTACGAGTTGCAGACCACCTTCTGGAACGATTTTACGATAGCCGACCATTTTGGACTTGCAGGTATTCAGGACACCTTCAACCGTGCGTTTGAAGAATGGAAAGATAATTGTAAGTATCTCACGGAGCTAACATTGGTACTCAACCATAAAGTATGGCAACACCATGAAACAAAACCACAATTTTCAGAACTGTATGAAAAACTTTGGGAACAGACCGAACAATATGCAATGGAGAATCTAAAAGGCGACGAGTTGGATTATTTTTGTGAGATAACAGATTAATATACATGAAAGAAGGTATCAGAGTAGATACCTTCTTCCATTTTATATATTCCTGTTTTATAAAGAAATATTAATTTTCCATGCACCTGTTTTTCTGGCACCGATTCTCGATATGACTCTTTTTTCCGCAAGGCTCTTGATACGTCTGGCAACCGTAGCACGATGCAAATTCAACTGTTCGGACAATTCCGTATAGGTGATGTCAGGCTTGGCTTGAATAAGTCTCAACATCTGCAAATCCTCTTCACTTATAGTCGCGTTTATAGTCGCATCAGCATCACTTATAGTCGCATTTATAGTCGCATCTGCCACTTTTATAGTCTCACTTTCAAACTCAACACTTGTACGGAAAATATCCTGTTCAAAAAAATGGGGATGCCCACCTTGATAATACTTGGCGTATTTGAAAATATTACGCACACCGGAACCGAGTTTGTCGGCCAATCCGATATTGCGGAAAAAGGAGGCGATGATTGGATTTTTGGGATTCGGCTCAAAATTTTCCGGGGTTATCTCACCCGACCACGAGGCACGGTTAGCATTTTCCGTGTATATACGGTTATTCTCAATAACGAATTTGGCAGGATAAGAACTTGAAAATTCTCTATGGATGAGTATGTTTGATACCATTTCCCTGCATATTACTCCACGCAGGCTTATCCGTTGTTCATTTTCAAGATAAAACGGATCCGGCAAATGTTTTTGGGCAAATTCCATCAACAGATCATAGCTTTCCACAAGGTTGGTACATACAATCTCCCTGTCGTCATACCGGTCTATATTGATTCGGCGAAGCAAAGCATCCGTTTCATAAGCCGGTGCCACATCTTTTATAACGTCGTCACGACCTAACAGTAATACGGCTGCAAGATTCAGTCCATGCTTTCCTGTCTCATGATTCGTACCGAACAGACCGGCAGAGCGTAACAACTCCATATCATCCGTCTTTTGCCAAATATGCCGACCGTTAGCGGAATTAGCAGCCATTTGTCTGATAGTCGGCAAAAGGTCGAGTCGCAAATCTTCCACTTTTATATATGGAAATACCTTCCGTTCTGTAAAGATACTTTGCTTACGGATATACATCATCGCTATTTGTGAGGTGCTGGTCACGTGTACGTCCGCATCATCCACCCGGTCAAATATCTCCTTTTTATAGGAATGGACTTCTGCACTCGGATTGACATGAATGTGTATCACGGTTTTACCCTCATAGAGAAGCGGTCTGGGCTCCAAATAAACAGTAGGAGTTATCAAATCCGAATTGCTGACACAACTGATAAAATTCTTAATCATTGAAGATACGGAATTTTCAGGTACGCCGACAACACGACCGGAATCCGTCACGCCTAAAAATAGATCACCGCCAAAACGGTTGAGAAAAGAGCATACCGTTTCATAGGTATCGCTTTCAATGCCATTTCCACAGCGTTTAAACTCCACCCGAATGGTTTCTCCTATTTCCAGTATTTCTTTAAATCGTTCTTGTTCCATTGTTCTAATTGTTAGGCAAAAATACAAAATATCCAGCACATAAACTTGTGTAGGACATGATTCTTTTGTTTAAAGTCAATTCACGGCATCCTTTTCTTATCGCGCAACAGGTCATTGACATCCTTATAATAAGGAAACGCCTCCATCACATTATATACCGTAGCCGTATTCATTTCCCGAAGCAGATCCACCGCCTTTCGTCCGGCATCGTCATTGTCGAGGAAGCAATAGATTTTCTTGTATGCTTTCAACCGGGACAGAGCTTTGGACAGGTTGTTCACCGAGTTCAGTACAATTAAATCCGGCTGTCTGCACGGAGGCGGCAACTTTCCTTGTTTTACTAGTGTCAAATAAGAAAGAAAGTCCATAAAGCCTTCAAACAGGCAACATGCCAAAGTGGTCTTTGTGGTGTTGGTCACTGATATGTCTTTAGGTGCAATGCACCCTTTGTAGTACGGACTGCGCATTTCATATCCACCGGCTATATTAGGAAAACCGATAGCGAAGTAGGCTCTTCCACGGCAGGTATAGTGTATCTCCCAGCATTCCCTGATTCCGATTTCCATATCAATGCCCCGTGAAGCCAGATAGGACTTCAAGGCTACCGAAGTCAGCGCACCGATTTGGATGTTCCGCAAGATCTCATTCCTTTCCTCAGAAGAGGGCAGGAATGTTCTTGCCTTGACAGGTACTCCCGGGGTGGCGTTTTCTATCAGTTTCAGTACACGGGATATATCATTGGTATGATAGATAAGAATACCCAAGTCTATGATGTCGCCACTCCGGGCAAGTCCGAAATCATACCAGATATTCCGATTTTTATTGACTTTGAATGAAGGTGTCATATCTTCCCTATACGGGGCACGGAACCATGCCGCACAAGCGGTTTCCCTTGTAGGGAAACAACCGATTGCTTTCAAGAAGTCCACAATATCTATTTGTTTGGTCTGGGCTATGTTCATAATAACTTTTGTGTTTCTATTCGGGTTTAATAAAGTTTATCTTATATATACACCGACGTTAAACTAAACCTCTTTATCGGAGGTACAGCCGCTATACTCCAGCACCTTCGGATTGTAATGGTAGCTCTTATCCTGTTTCACGATAATGCCACGCCCCATCAGATACTTGTTCAGTTCAATGCAGATGTTCCGGCCACGCTTGAAGCCGATTTCGGTATATCCCTGTTGGAGCGCTTTGATAAGCGGTCTGTATCCGGTTATGTCCCCCTCGCTGAATGCCAGCCTGAGAGCCTGGGCGTGTTGTACATCGGAAATGGATTCGCAGAAGCCCTTACGCTCTTGTGTAAACGAGTATTCTCCCACCAGTTCAGGCAAGGCATCGTTATTGATGCGGAAAGCGAACGGCTCAAACTCCTTTTCACGAATGTGCATGGCTTTTACTTCACTGATATTACCGTCAAACTGGCTCTTGGTGATTTGCAGAATGGTTTCCGCTTTGTTATTCAGTTCTGTGCCAATATGTCCTCTCGTATTGTCATCTCCTTTGTTCAGATGTAATACTGTATGGATATGGAGGTCGTGCATACTTGACCAGCGCATGAGGTCGTTTATCAAATCAACAGACTCACTGGGACTGTTGATGTCATACAGGAGGTCACGGATGCCGTCAATGACAACAAAACCGATACCCGGATCGGAAGCCAGCGCATGGTTGATAATCTGTCGGCGTTGTTTGGGGCTGTATTCCCGCAGCATGAAAAATTCGAGGTTGTCCGTTTCACGGTCAGTAGGTAGCCCGGCCAGTCTCAGGATGCGTTCAAGCACCTTGTGGCAATGGCATTTGCTTTGTTCCGTATCTACATAAAGCACCTTGTGCTTGCCTTCCGGCAAATGTGCGTTGTAGCGTAACACGTTTTTGCCCGACAACGCTGCAGCCACAATTGCCGTGATGTTGAAAGTCTTTTTGCTTTTGGGCTTACCGACCGAAGCACTGAAGTTGCCGAGCGTGGCAATGGTTATGTCATCGACACGGACAATTTCCGGCGGAAAAGCGTAGGTCTCGGTGACACGTAGGCGGATGAATTGCAGGATTTGTTCATAAACCGAACGATCTATGTCATTTCCGGTTTGAAGCAGGTGGGTCGGTATCATGGCTTTCCCCCTTTCTTTTTATGGTTGGGCTTGCCGGTGTGGTCATGGGCGGTCATTATAGCAGCCTGTCTTTCCAGTTCCCTTTGTGAAAGGACTGGATTGCGCCGTTTCCATTCATCCAGTTCCTTCCTTTCAAAGAAGATGTTCTTGCCATTCGGTTTGGTGTAGGATATGTCACGGTTGGAGGTAAGCCGGTACATATGCCCTTTGGAGATATTCAGGTATTTGGCGGCTTCATCAATATTCAGCATATCTTTCAGGTAATAGAGTTGATTCTCCACGCTTTCAAAACGCTCTATCAAGGCTTCAAGCGTCCCGAAACGATCAATGAAGGCTTCAATGGTGGTTATCTTGCCCAATACTACGTTTATATCTTCCATTCGGGTCAGGATGACGGCCACATCTTCTACCCGTTTAAGTGTTTCAAGAAATCCGGCTTCTGTCATGATGCAAATTGTTTATCGGGTTCAACACATTCATTCATGCTGTCCGGCATCTCCTTTGGACAGTTTTTTTCGGTTTCTTCCACTTGGTTCCGGCAGAGCCATTCGTCCAATTCCTGCTTGTTAAAATACAACAGTTTACCGGACGGTCTGTAGTGGGGGATATGCCCGTTCTTGGCAAGTTTGTACAACTGGCTTCTCGACAGCCCCATATACAGGCAGGCTTCTTTGAAATTGAGTGTTTTCTTGATGCAAAACAGCATATTTTCAATCTTCTCCGTTTGTTTCTGGAGCATACTAAGCTTCAGGAAACATGATGAACAGGACACCGCTACACAGTTTCTTTCTTCTTGTTGGTTCATTTTGTATTCTTTTTTGAGTTAGACATGGGGGAGTGATACCCCGAAACTTTATCGCTTCGGGGCAAAGGTAGATATGTGTTTTTCAATGCTTGTAAAAAGGAGAGTAACAGTTCGGAAGTGTTATCCGAACTGTTATCCTTTTCTGTGTCACTTGTTATCCGTTGTGTTTCTTTCTGTCATTTCTCTGACAGCTTGTACGCATTGGCTGATTACCTCCTGCATACTGTTTGGATTGCTCTTGGCAAGACTAAGTGCACTGGAATACTGGCCGTGTTTGAGCGGACGGCCGTCTTTGGAACCCAATATGGAACCGGCCTGTTCCAACAGATGTTCCCAACGTCCGAGAATGAGACGGTGGTGACATAACCGGTCGAAAAAGAAAGCTACCAACCGGTTATTGGCAGACTTCAACGGCTGATGCAACGTGCCTTCCAAAAGAGAACGCAGTATGCCTGCATTCACAGGGGTAGTGAAAAGTTGAGCCTCATTAGCACAATGCGCAATGAGGCTCAGTTGATTGTCATTCAAAAAGCTACCCAAAGACAAGGCAGGAAGGTTCGTTTCAGGGCGTGGCTTATCCGGTTCTTCTTTCAGACCGGAGGATGCTTTCGTTGTGTTGAACAGACGAAGCAACTCATCCATGCGGTTAGGAGCAAAAAGTATATTGGAGAAGAATAGCTCCACAAGGTCTTTACGTTTTGTCAGTATTCCTCTGAGAATACCGATGTTTTTCCGATGTCGGTTTTTCCCGGCGGCATCCCGGTGGTCACTATAATAATGACCGTTCAGAAAATCCTCCACATACAGTTCATACAATTTACTCTCACCGATAACTTCCTTCCGATAAGTAAAAGAGGCTTCTTTCAGCAAGGCAAAAAGTTCATCACGTTCATTTCCGACACTCTTGTGCGGCTTGTTTGCCAATCTCTTGTTTTAAAAAAAGGCAATCATTTCTACGGTTACGCTTCATAAATCTATTGTTTTAAGTTATTGGATAAATGCGTCATCCAAAAGGGAGATGGCATGGTCTTTCTTAGAATTGATGATTTGTGCGTACCTCTGAGTGTGTCTGATATTGGCATGACCCAATAATTGACTTGTCGTATAGATGTCAACCCCTGCGGTCAAGGCCAGCGTTGCGAACGTATGCCTCGCCACGTGGAATGAAAATTTCTTTTCTATTCCGGCATCTGTGGCCCAATCGCGAAGTATGCTTTTATACCAAATACTCAACTTGGGAAATACACGGTCTTCAGAAGAAGCATCCCCTTGTTCCGGCATCCATTTCCGTGCATTCATGTTCAATGGCAAATACAACAATGCGCCGGTTTTATACTGCCGTATTTCTACCTGCCACCTGTTCCCGTTTTTACTAATGTGTTTCCAACACAAGTTTTTGATGTCCATAATGCGCAAACCGCAAAAACAGGAAAACAAAAATGCAGCCTTCATATCATCCCGACGGCAAGGAGTTGCAATAAGACGTTTTACTTCCTCTACTGTAAGATATTCACGTTTGGCTTCCGAACCTGAAAGCATATCCCGTTTGATTTTCTTGAATGGGCTTGACTGGAGCAGGTTCTCCTTAACTGCATAATTCAGTGCAGCCCGTATATAAGAGAGGTAGAGGAAAACCGTATTTTTGGCCAGTTGGTTATGGTCACGTGTGAGTGCAGGTCTATCTAGTAAATGGCTGAGAAATCTCATAATATAATCCCTATCTATTTCTGCAAGGGTAACACTGTTATCGTACTTCTCCAATTCATTAGTTACCCGATCTACCCAAATAAGTGCAGATGCCGAAGCCCGTTTTTCCACATCTTGCCGATAAACTCTCATCCAGTCCGTGAAAAGCATATTCGCTTTATACGAACGGTCTGTGATACCTGCTATCTTGTTGGTCAGGTCCAAAATTTTTTCGGTCTTAATGGCATTGGCTATTGCGAGTGTGTTGGCATTTTGGATTTGCGCCGACACATCCGTTTCTGGTACAAGATAGAGTTTCAATGACTGGTAAGTTCTCCGGCCATTGTAGTAAATATCCAAATAGATGGACTTCCTGCCATCTTTGAGTTCATTAAAACGTAAACGGACAGGTTCCTTTACTTTAACTTGCTTTTTCGTACGTGCCATATACCTTTGTTGTACTATTATTCATGAAAAGATTAATTGCATTTTGTTATCTTGATTAATGTTACTATACAATAATGGATAACATAGCTTTCTGAGGAACAGACATAAAGAGGCTGTTTCTACAAAATGCAAATATACACAGTATTTTTAATTAAACAATACATACTGTATAATTTAAAAATAGAAATAAGATTGTCATGGTCAAACAGAATTGAATTACGAAAAATTTCTTTCTGCTATGACTGATACACAGATAATTGCGACATGCAAAATTTGCAATATATTTCTGTTTGACTATAAATATTAGAATAGAGAATCTATTAGTAATACAGCGGCTTCTTTTTTAGCATCTATGATTTTCGCATAAACTTGTGTTGTTTCCACATCGGCATGACCAAGTAACTGACTAGTTGTGTATAAATCTGCCCCCATGGTAAGCTCCATTGTTGCAAAAGTATGCCGACTCATGTGATAGGTCAGTTTTTTATTGATTCCTGCATTTTGGGCCCACTTCTTCAACTGTAAATCAATGGTAGAAGTGCAAGGCAGAGAAAATACATAATCTTCAGCACTTCTCTTAGTGTGAGGCAGATAGGCTTGCGCTTGCTTGTTGAGTGGCAAGTACAGCATCCGACCAGTTTTCTTTTGTCGCAACTCCATGTGAATATTCCCGTTATCTTCAATGATTTTTTTCCATTGCAAGGCACGGACATCACTTAACCGTAATCCACAGAAACAGGAAAACAAAAATGCAATTTTCACATCTGCTCTTGGTGCATCCGCCTCTATGAGCTTGCGGACTTCATCAATAGTCAGATACTCGCGTGGAGTTTCTTCACCGCAAATGGCTTTCCTGTCAATAGCCAATCCGGGATTTACAGACAACACATCATCATCAACTGCCATATTCAAGGCTGTAATGATAACCCCAAGATAATTGGATATGGTTTTTTTGGCAAAAGGAACTTTGGTACGCCTTGCTTTTTGCCCTTTCATAAATTCAACAAAGCCATCCAAGAAATCCTTATCCACATCGCACAAACGAGCTTTGGCATTGTATTTCCGCAATTGTTTTAAGGCTGAATGCACATGGTTTTCTGATGATGTCTTTCCTTGTTGAATACTTCTGTTCTTATACTCGTTTACCCAATCAACCAGTAAAACCTTTGCCTTTTCTGAAATGGTTACGGGTGTTCTGTTGTTCGATATTTCAAGAATACGTTGTGCCCTTATTGCATCAGCAGCTTTCATTGTATGCTTGTTTTGCTTTCTTGCTTCCGAGGAATTCTCTGGGATAAGGTACAATTTCAGAAACTCATACCGCCTCTTCTTCTCGTAGTAAATATCGAGATAGATAGACTTGTTTCCATTTTCCAGTTCCTTGAACCGGATGCGTACAGGGGTTGATTCTATTTTCTTGGTACGAGCCATATACTTGAATTGCTTATTTTCTTCTTCTACAAAGATAGTGATTTTAATCGAAAACAGGTGCTTTTTTGCACAACAAAATAGTAACATAAAAACTGTAAATAAGACTATCGATGGCTAAAATCAACAATAAATGCAATTCTACATTCTTTTTATAAAAACCTGATATACATTGATATATTGTGCAATAATTGCATTTTTCTTGTGTTTTGTTTTTATATTATATATATCGCGCCACTCTCGGGAGTATTTGTACCAGTGACTTACATATTAAACATGGTGGTGTGCCACGTGCTGTTCCCGGAATAACAGTGGGGCATGAAATGGTGGGTATTGTGGAGCAGACAGGACGTGATGTTAAATTAGTCAAACCGGGCGATCGAGTTACCGTCAATGTGGAAACCTTTTGTGGAGAATGTTTTTTCTGCCGGCATGGATATGTGAATAATTGTGCTGATCCTAATGGGGGATGGGCCTTGGGATGTCGGATTGATGGGGGGCAGACGGAGTATGTTCGCGTACCTTATGCTGATCAAGGCTTGAATCTCATTCCCGATTCCGTGAGTGATGAGCAAGCTTTGTTTGTAGGAGATATCCTTGCTACAGGATTTTGGGCTGCTCGCATTTCGGAGATTACCGAAGAAGACACGGTGCTTGTCATTGGTGCGGGATCTACGGGAATCTGTACTTTGCTTTGCGTGATGCTGAGAAAGCCGCAGCGCATTGTTGTTTGTGAACAATCTTCTGAAAGAATTCGGTTTGTTAGGGAACATTATCCGCAGGTAGAAGTTGTCACTCCAGAAGAATGTAAGGAATTTGTATTGCAAAGTGGTCCACACGGTGGTGCGGATGTAGTTTTTGAAGTGGCAGGAGGGGAGGATACATTTCGCTTGGCATGGGAATGTGCGCGCCCTAATGCTGTCGTTATTTTGGTGGCTCTTTATGACCGTCCTCAGATTCTTCCTTTGCCGGATATGTATGGAAAGAATCTGATCTTCAAAACTGGTGGCGTAGATGGTTGCGATTGTGCTGAGATACTCCGCTTGATAGAGATGGGAAAAATAGATACCACTCCACTAATTACACATCGTTTCCCGCTAGATCAGATAGAAACGGCTTACCAGATTTTTGAGAACCGACAGGATGGAGTGATAAAAGTAGCTGTGGCAATGGAGGCTGGAATGTAAATTAAAAGCAATGAAATAGTATAATATAAGAGTGTATGCCTATTATTGAAATATCATCATTGACACATCCCGGAGTGGATGTTTTCTGCATGTTGACGGAAGCTCAGTTACGCCAGCGTATAGAACTTGGGAAAGGGGTGTTTATAGCCGAAAGCCCCAATGTCATTAGTAGGGCTTTGGATGCAGGATATGAACCTCTTGCTCTTATGTGTGAGCGTAAGCATATCTCTGGCAGTGCTGCTCACATTATCAAGCGTTGTGGTGATGTGCCCGTTTATACGGGTGATAGAGAGTTGTTGGCTACGTTGACTGGCTATGTTCTGACACGTGGTGTATTATGTGCTATGCGTCGTCCGGTGTTGCCCTCTATGGAAGAGATCTGCCGGGATACCCGGCGGATTGTAGTCATTGACGGTGTGGTAGACACTACCAATATCGGGGCGATATTCCGTTCGGCAGCTGCTCTTGGGATAGATGCTGTTTTGTTGACACGCAATTCTTGCGATCCGTTGAATCGCCGTGCGGTAAGGGTGTCTATGGGTTCGGTGTTCTTGGTTCCATGGACATGGTTGGATGGTACGATTGGCGATTTGAACAAGTTAGGTTTCCGTACTGCTGCCATGGCGTTGACTGATGATTCTATCTCTATAGATCATCCCATATTGGCGGCTGAACCTCGGTTGGCTATTGTGATGGGAACAGAGGGGGAGGGGCTTTCTTACAAAACAATCGCTGAAGCTGATTATGTAGTCCGTATCCCTATGGCGCATGGAGTGGATTCGCTCAATGTGGCTACTGCAGCTGCTGTAGCCTTTTGGCAACTTCGGATTACAGACTCTTGAAAAAGATTTAATGTATGATTAAGTTTGTTTTTTGTTTTATTGATTGAATATACAAATCAGAGACTCTGTAAACAACGGAAAATCCGTAAGTCAGGCATATCTGCCCGATATTTTAGAAACAATAAAGTAAACAAAAGTTATATAGGATATAATGGGATGCCTATTGTGGGAAATACATTTTGCTTGCGTTTCCCTATCTATAAAGAAAGAGGCAGTAAAACACCAGACCTACCCCCCCCCCCGATAGATACTGTATAAGCTGGTGGATGAAGAAAGTCCTGTAAGTAAGATTTGCTTTTGCAATATTATTGTACTTCGTCCTCATGCGATGCTTTCTAAGGGAAGCGTTGATGCTGCACATCATGCTGTACGTTTATTCAATACGTTCCCGAAGCAATTTTACATCAGTTGGAAAATGCATCAGGCTTTCATAACAGTTGGCATCTGTATAGATTGTCTTAAAATTCTTTATGTATGGGTTCCAGCTATTAGTGGGGGCGGTAATTTAGCTGCATCAAAGATTCGTAATCTGGAATGTCCCAGTTACGGTCTAAAAGATTATGGATGCGGTAAATTTATCAGAAAAATACATATTCCTTGATCTTCGTTCATGGGAAATCAACATTGCGCGGACAGCCCGTCGTCTTGGTGTGTCCCGTAATACGGTACGA
>OGUK01000389.1_pt1 | contig 39026 bp, 36 predicted proteins | sample 1553151 | NCBI WGS metagenome assembly OGUK01 (sample SAMEA2580208, study PRJEB22360) | human gut metagenome | biome: human gut; feature: human-associated habitat; material: faeces | place: Denmark | collected 2008/2010
CCCAGGCATCGGGGCTGTTCGGGGCCCCCCGGCAATAACAACGGCGTCGGCGTTTGCGGCGTGGCCGGCGGCACGGGGCGCAACGACGGGGTGAAACTCATGTCGTGCCAGATATTCTCGGGCAACGACGCCACCTCGGGGGCTATCACCACTTCCGCCGAAGCCATCAAGTATGCCGCTGACAACGGAGCTGCGATCATCCAGTGTTCGTTCGGAAGCAAGGCCGGAACCTATACTTCGGACAGCGCCTATGAACGCGGCTCGGGCGTGCAGTACAATGCCATCAAGTATTTCATCGAATCTCAGAACTGCGATGCCGTCGACGGCGGCGTGGTCATCTTTGCCGCCGGCAACGATGCTACTGCCATGTCGGGCTACCCGGGGGCTTACCACGATTATATCTCCGTGACCTCTTTCTCGCCCGATTACCTGCCGGCCTATTACACCAATTACGGCCCGGGCTGCAATATCTCGGCTCCCGGCGGCGACTATAAGATCAGTGCCGATGCGGCCAAGACCTACGCCGAAGTCCTGTCGACGGTTCCTTCCGAGTTGTCGGAATACAACGGTGCCGATTACGGCTTCATGCAGGGTACGTCGATGGCCTGCCCGCACGTTTCGGGCGTCGCGGCGCTCGGGCTCTCCTATGCGCTGGAAAAGGGAAAGAAATTCACGCTCGACGAATTCAAGACCATGATCCTCACCTCGGTGAACGATATGGAAACCTATCTCGACGGTTCGAAAACCGGCCTTGTACTGGCCGACTACCGCAAGAAGATGGGTACCGGGTCGATCGACGCGTACCAGCTGCTCATGCAGGTCGAAGGGACACCCTGCCTGCGGGCCAAGGTCGGCACCAAGCAGCTCGTGGCCCTGACCAAATATTTCGGCGGCTCGGCTTCGAACCTGACCTATCTGCGGGTTGAGATGACGCGGGAGAATATGGATAAGCTCGGCATCACCGAGGCTCCTTCGATCTCCTACGGCAAACTGATGATCCACTGCACCAAACCCGGTGTCGCCAAGATTTCCGTCACGGCTATCGCCGGCGGCGGGAGTGTGGGCGGCGGCAGTTCGATGGGCGGTCAGGAGATCACCAAGGAATTCGCCGTCATCGCCCGCGCGACGGAAAATGCGAACGGTGGTTGGTTATAATAAACGATAAGATCATGAGAAAAACTCTTTATACCTTATTCGCCGTGCTCGGTTTGTGCATGTTCGCCGGCTGCGGCTCTTCGTCGAAAGGCGACGACGCTTCGCCGCTGGCCAAGCAGCTCGTGGGCGAATGGCACCTCGTTTCGTGGAACGGGGCAGCCCCCGGCGTATTCGATGCTTACGTGTCGTTCGCTTCGGATAAGACCTTCGAAATCTACCAGCAGATCGAGCAGGTCGGATACCAGAAATACACGGGTTCCTACCTGATCGGCAACAAGATGCTTTCGGGTAAATACAGCGACAATACGCCCTGGGGCAGCTCTTACGAAGTGTCGTTCGATGAGTCGGGTAATACGCTCACGCTGGTGAGCGATCCTTCGGTGGGCGAAGTGAGCGTCTATACGCGCGCTTCGATACCCGCGTCGGTCAAGGGCGGAGCCACGGTCATGAAGGCCTCTTCCCGCGCCGCCGGCCCGCTGCTGTTCTGACGACCCGGTTTTTCTGTAAAACTTTCTGGAAATGCCTTCTGCAATTTGCAGAAGGCATTTCCCATGTTGCGGACTTGTGCGGGTTTTACTTGAAAATAGGCACCGAAACATCGCTTGTTTTGCCCTGGGAGAAACAGAAACCCTTGATTCCAAACTGAATCATATGACTCGGGAAATTAATTAGACATTAATATGTTCCGAATTCAGGTTCGGAAAAATAATACTCCCGACCATTTTACACAACAATCACCTATTCATTACAAGCCCAAAATATTACTCTGCTAAACAACCACTTTCTATTATCATAGACAATTTTCGAATGATTTGCTGTTCTTCATCCTTTCCCCGTGTACTCAAAGGGAGAAGCGGCAGGCCGCATAAATCCAGAATAGATTGTTTTACGTCATCCCGTTCCCGCTGGACAGGCAGATCATGCTGGCTGCCATTGACCTCAACCGCCAATACAGGCATTTTATCACATTTATTATATATCAAGAAATCGACATGACTGTTTCTGCGGATGAATGCCCGCTGCCTGTCCGTTAGCCCGATTTCTTTCCCGACAATATTCCGCAACGGATAATTAGCAATTACCGCGAAGTTAGAAAATCGGGAATCCCGCCCGATAATATTCAGAATCAACTCGTGCATCAGGTTCTCCGAGGCATACCAAGACCCGAACAGCCGACGCAATGACCGCTCGCGATCCGGAGCGAGATTATGATGATACAAATAATCAAAGATCGACTGAAAAGTGATTTCTCCTTTATTGTATTTAATATAGCGAATCAAGTTGCCAATATTGGTCGACAGCGGAGCCTGTTCGAACAACAGTTGAGACATCACTAATTCCAAGCGATTCTTCGCCCGGGAAACAGCTACGTTTATCAACTCCGACTGGTTAATAAAGTCGACTCTCTTATCCGCACTATACGATGACTCCCATTCTTCATCAACTTTTACCTTATCTTTGACCGTTGAGAAGATAACGACCTCTTTCTCGCGCCCTTGAAATTTATGAATCGTATCGGCACAAATATCCTCACGGAGCTTATTAATAGCATTTGCATGACTACGGAATGGAGTGATAACTCCTATGTCAGTTATCCCAGAACACGTTAATCGATTAAACTCCTCACAGACTTTCAGCTGTTCCAACTTATTTACCCACGACTTCCCCTTATAATCGGCACACGGCCTCTCCCGATCAGCGTGACGAACGGTAACGATTGCCAAGGGATGATTGCCCTCTTTGGGATCAGTCCATTCCGATTTGATAATTAGCTTCTTATCGTAGAATTGCTGATTGCAGAAATCAATAATCAGCGGATGACACCGATAATGCTCACGTAGCAAAACGGTCGGCAAATTCGAGTATATCGCTTTCAGAGAACTGATAATGCTATGCTTAACATAGTCGTAGCTCGGATGCACCTGCATTTGCCGGGCATATTCCCGCGCTTGAGGAATAACTTCCGAAGGAACAATTTGCGGCAACTGCATGGAATCGCCTACAATCACCATATTTCGACAGCAGGACATCGCAATAATCGCAGTAATCAAATCAACCTGAGAAGACTCATCGATAATAACATAGTCGAAGACAAAACTTGCAGGAATTGATTTTCGGACGGCATGGGTCGTACTTGTAACGACCGGAACTTGTGAAATAAACTCATCGAACTGCTTTTTGTAATTTTCCAGGGTAAACGCGATGTCCGTTCTCTTAATGTTTTTATTCAAATAATGCTGGAAAATTGTCTGCGAAAGCTCCTGGCACTCCTTAGACAGCTCATCCATTCGGCCCTCTGTCAACAATTCACAGAGACGGTCATATTCCCGATCCAATTTGGACAAACTTCCCTGATAAAACATCTCTCCGGCATAGTCTGCCAAAATTTGCACATCTTTATAGGTGGAGATCGTTAAAGGAATGTGATAATGAAAGAATGTTTTTATATAGATCAAGATATCGTCCAAACATCCGGCAAAACGACTATAAGCGTATTTACTATACTCACGCCATGATTCACAATAATTCTTCAACGCAAGCCACTCTTGGGCCGTATATTTTCGCCCCTTCAGTGCATCGCGGAGCCGTATATATTGAGGTACCGATATATCGGTATTTTTATGAAAATAATCCCACTCTAATAACAGATCTTTCTTCTCCTTTCGTAATTCGGCAAGCCGGTCGTCTAAACACAACAACTCTCCTAATTTTCTAACCAACTCTTCCAAGCGACGTTCTTTCTCTGGTATTTCCGAAGCATCGACGGAGAAAGTTCCGATAGGAGCATGACTCTGCAAAAAATACGCTTCCCGGTTATCGTATCGTCCAAGAGTCGCAAGAATATCTCCATAACCGTATTTTTGCAGTTTCTCCGCAATATTGGATGTCGCTGAATTATTGCTGGATACAACCCCAACCGTCTTTTTATTTTTGATGAGATTTGCAATAATATTCAGAATCGTCTGTGTCTTCCCCGTCCCCGGAGGCCCTTCGATGAGGCTGATATTATGCGTCAAAGCCATCCGGACAGCCTCCATCTGGGAGCGGTTGCTGCCGAACGGATAGATAATCGTCCCGGCCAAGGACGTCGTTCGGATTGCACTGCGATTCAAATAGGAGTACAATACGGTGCCCAAGGCTGTCACGTCTATATTTTTCAGCTCTTTCTCAAGGAAACTCTCCTCCTCTTTCCCTACATCCGCAGCCTCTGTCTTATCGGCAGTTTCAACGACAGGCTCCGGCGTCTTCAACAATGCTGCAACTTTAAGAAAATAATCTAATGAATTAACAATTGTCACATTACATTGATTGTATTTCCATTGAGTTCCACTTTTAAATAGTATCTGATACTTTTTCGTATCTCTATCAAAATGACAACTTACAATATCGTGCGTAATATCCTTGCCCTTGGCAATTAATCGTTGGGTGGGTTGCAGTTCTATTTTTTCCATGATATCAAATATACAAATAATATATTGACATCGGTTTGAGTGTGGTTATAAATTTAGTCCTGCATATCTTATTATTGCCGCCACCTCTCCAAAGCGCAATTCAAAGTGCATATTGTGTATTTTGAATTGACGCATTCAGATAGCGATTCCGCACTTACACCCTTTCAGATATAAATTATTGCACGCTGCTAAAACTACACCTATCCAAGAATATTTATTTGATTTCGTATTTTATGAAACGGAGGTGATCCATGAAGTTGTATCTATTATGTGCAAAATAACATTTTGATTTCATCGATATCAAGCAGCATAAAGCGGACATCCTAAATAAACTCCATCTTCAAGTCATAACAATGGCGAATAGCCCACTTACTGAAGAACAATAAAGAAAATGAAACATAATCTCTAATTTCTAAAACAGGTAGTATGGGTCTGATTTATATAGAATTATCTTACCACACCAAGCTATTATAACCACCCGCATAACTTATATTAAAATGCTAGCATTAAATAATTTACGAGTATATAAATATAAAACGAAGACAATAATGGCATGTTTTACATCCCGCACATTTCATAATCAGAATTTGGAAACCACTCTAAATCAATCTTCTTTCCATTTTGAAATTTTAACTTGAAATTTAAAGATTTCGTCAAATTTAAAAACACCTTAATACATTATTATCCAAACATTAGCGGGTAATTTCATATCAACATTCTCACACTCTTTTAGCGTTTTTTAAGATTGAAAGCTAAACATTAGTTAGGTATGATAAAAGTAGGTAGTGCCTAGAGACACCTGAGAGTGCCAACGGATGACATGATGCCAAAATAGGTACACTTTAAATGTTGTTTGGCTATCTTGCACAATGGTTACAGGACTAACCTATAAACCTTAATTAAATTATTTTAAAGTTGACAAATTCTATGAAAGGTGTCGTTATTGAACAGAAAGCATTCGAGAAACTTCTGTCCAAAATCAATCTATTAACCGATGCAATCAATTTCATCAATCAAACTATTCAAAAAGAAGAATTGGACAAATGACTTGACTCACAGGATGTTTGTATGGCACTAAATATTTCACCGCGCACATTACAATATTATCGGAATAAAGGAATAATTCCTTATTCATTCATCGGTAATAAAATTTACTATGAAGCGCCCACAATTGCTTCGATTCTATCACAAGGTCTAATAAATCACAAATAACCATGGATGATATAATCACATCCCAATCCGAATTTTTCCAAAATATTATGACTAAAATAGACGCTGCATCAAATGTTGCCAGCGAACTATTGAATAACCAGAGAAAGAGATTATGTCAAGAGCATTATCTCTCTAGTGAAGAATTCTGCCGTCGGTTCCATATCAGCAGACGGACGCTTCAAGATTACCGCGATAACTTAATCATTCCTTACACTTCAATTGGCGGCAAAATCTTATACCCTGAATCAGAAATAAAAAAGGTCCTACTGAAAAACTATCAGCCTGCAGGGAATACACTTGCCGAAGGGCCTTATTCTGTTTTACTGAATACTAACCATCAGAAACTCTAAATCATGGAAGAATTGACATTTAATGACCTCCCCAAGGCCGTATCCCAACTCTTGCTGGAAATCAAAGAAATCAAAGAATTGTTAAAAACACTGCAACCACCAAAGCCGACAAATAAGCCGATCTTGATCGACCGAGCTTGTGAAATTATTGGCAAGTCCCGGCCAACAATCTATAAACTCTCTCGGCTCGGCGAGATACCTTCTTATCGACAAGGGCGAAAGATCTATTTCTTTGAAGACGAACTGCTGGCTTGGGTCGTATCTGGAAAGAAACGAACCTTAGACGAGATCAAAGCAGAATTCCAAGACTCGATTTACAGAGGAACCAGCAAAGACAGAACCTTCCAAAATTTATAGTGATGAAACAAACCAAAGTAGCACTTCGAAGTCGACCGATTTCAAGAAATAGGCGATCTCTATATTTGGATTATTATCCTGCAATTCGAAATGCCGAAATGAAAACCATTCGTCAAGAAACATTGGGTATTTACATTTTTGATAAACCGCGATCATCCATGCAAAAGCTACATAACGAGGAAATATTAGCTAAAGCAGAATTGATACGCTGCTATAGAGTAGCAGAGTTGATCAATCGTAACATTGGTTATATCGGCCCCGAAAAGCGCAATCGGGATTTTCTCGATTATTTCAAAAAAGCGACATTAAAGCACCCTCAAACATGGCAAAGTGCATATCTGCACTTCTATCGGTTTTCAAAGGAACACTGTCTGTTCGGAGACTTGGATTTCAAATTATGTTCACGATTCCGCGAGTATCTTTTAGATACATCAGCTATAAAACCGGTACGAAAATTATCGATCAATACTGCTGCAAGTTATTTGAACATTTTCCGATGCCTGCTCAAAATGGCTTACCGAGATAAAATACTTGGTGAGGACTTGAGTATTTGGATTGATAAAATCAAATTACAGGAAAGCCGGATAGAATATCTCACACAAAAAGAATTAGCCCAATTAGTCCAAACACCTTGTGATATTCCTATTGTAAAAAATGCCTCTTTATTTTCCTGTCTGACTGGATTGCGATACAGCGACATTTTACAACTGACATGGGAGGATATGGTTCCTGCCGTTAATGGGAATGAATATGATATTCGGATAAAAACGCAAAAAACAGAAAAAGAGTTGACGCTGCCATTAAGTACCGATGCTTTGAAATTATGCGGGGACCAAGGATCGGGACGAATTTTCCAAGGGCTTAGTCGTAGCGCAATCGACCACCCTCTAAAACATTGGCTCCATCGCGCCGGAATCAAAAAGAAAGTTACGTTTCACTCCTTTCGACATACATTTGCCGTCTTACAAATTGCGGCCGGCGCTAGTATTTATATCGTCAGCCGGATGCTCGGACATAAACGCGTTGCCACAACAGAGAGATATGTTGATCTAGTGGATAGTATAAAAAGAGAAGTGATTGGTAATATTCAACTGAACATGAAGGTCGAATTTAGTGAAAATATCAAATAATTTATCTGTCAGAGAAAATACAAACTCAAGATCTCATAAGGACGATTGAAAGTTCAATCGTCCTTATGAGATCTGCACAAATTAATATCATAAATTATAAAATGTCAATATTATATAAACGACACAACAAATCATTAAGCTCTTTTGAATCTTCTATTTCCAATATTCGTTGCTTCTGATCATTTGAGAAATTATAAACTCCAAAATTTTTCACATAATTTTTAGCTAACGCAAAATAATCTCCACCATAAGGTTTACTTGTATGTTTAATATAATACCAAAAAACATCAGACTTAAGTATTTTTTGAATAAATCTCAATTCATCTTCTGTATCAGACACTAAGGCATATCCATTGTAAAAAAGGAGATCTAGTTCATCTGTAAAAACAAAATATGGTTTATCCGACAAATATGGGAACAACAATTTATATCCTTTTATATCCAAAGCCTGGCTTCGTCCGAACGCAAACCATTCTTCATATTTGCGATTGCCTTTATCCCTCTCTGATAGTGGAATTTTAAAATCTGATAGATAAGCATAAGCTAACGGATACTCTTGTTGAATTAATGTTTCTGACATAACAAGAACTTTATTTCCGACAACGATATAGGGAAATATCAACTGCTCTAAATTCTCAGTTATATCGCTTTCATTTTTTAAAATATTAGGCTTTACCGCGGGACGACAAATTCTTTTTTCTATTTCATATCGTATTCCATTTTTCTGAAATGTAAAAGTATTATCAGACTGGGATTCAGGCGAGAATAAATAAATCTCATTCTTCAATGTCGCAAATCCATTTTTTATTAAAAATAACTTACCTAATGGAATTCCTGTATTTTCGATTCGTCTAATATTTTCACTGACGGAATGTCTTTGAAGCAGCCATACATCTTGCTTATTTGTTGTTTCATACGGCACCTCGATATATTGAGTCTCAGAGATTGATAGTAGTTCCGTACTTAAACATTTAACATAGGAAATTCTACCAGTATCAATTTTATTGATAAAACACAAACAAGTATAGGTTGACCTTGCTCGAAACACTTGTTCTGATCCGAAGTCAATCATTATCAAATTAAACTTGTTAGTAGAAAAGTATTCTCTCACCCCTCGACCATTTAAACTTCGATAAAAGTTGTTAACTGTAATATATCCAAGCCATCCATTCTTTTTGAGGTTTTCAAGAGCAATTTGGAAAAAGGGAATATAAAGGTCTGCTTTCCCATATTTTGCCACAGACCATTTTTTTAATAGTCCTCTGCTTTCTAAGTCTATTTTAGATGCACCCACATAAGGTGGATTGCCAATTATTACATCAAACCCTCCTCTTTCTCTAATTACAGGAACAGTTTCCCACTCAAAATTTAAAGAATTTGCAACAAATAGATTAAAATCAAAAGATTCAATATCTTCTCCATCTGTTATAGCAAATAAAGACAAGAGCAATTTCGTTCGAGAAATACAATAATCTTTAATATCTACTCCAAAAATACAATTCGCATACAATTGCTGATATGAAATCCCCGTCAAAATATGGATTCTTTGAACTAAAGTTAGAAAGAAGCCACCACAACCACAAGAAATATCGCCATACATGATATATCCCAATTTTTGTGTTTCAAACTTACTTAGGACAAAATTTATAATATACTCTCGGATATAGCGGGGGGTATATACAGAGCCATTTACCTCTCGATCAATTGGTGATATAACGAATTCAAAAAACTCTATTAAATCCTCTATCTCAAGTTTGACCTCCTTTTTATTTAGATATGCGAGAAAATCATTAAGATCAGCATTATTTCGGGCTAATAAATGACTCTTCAATAATATATTATGTCGAATATCTAAGCCATGTTGATGGACATAAGTCGATATAATTAAACTATCAATATAATGAGTTTCATGATGACAAAACTTTCTAAAATATTGAAGTATGGTTCGATTTAAACTAGCTGAGGACATAGTTTAGAAGGTGTTTTCCATTTTAAACTCCGATTATTCTTGTCCCATTGACTTACTATATTAAAGTAGTACGGTTTCATTATATTATTCTGGGCCTCTCGATATGCTCGAATAAATCCAACCTGCGATTTAAGACTCTCGAATCTTTTTTTAGGATGAAAATTTGTCAGACATAACCCGATTCCTAGTATTAAATCGACAGGATAATGCATAAGTCGTGGAACATCGAGATAAATAGCACTTCCCCAATCATATTTATAATCACGACAAACCGGAAGATGTTCTTTTCCATTCGAATAGTGTATATGATATAACGGATGAAATTCATCAGACATCGGAGCTTCATCTTTATCAATATGCCAACACAGAGAATATTTTTCACCCTCCAATTCTCCAAATAAAGTCATACTAAAACCATATGTCAAAAAAGGATCATTCATTCCATCCCAAAGAGCTGCATTAGCAGTAAAAGACATATCGATGACCAATCGAACCATGTTAAGCTCTTGTGGACAAATATGGCGTATATTATGAACAGGCAGAATTAACCCTTTGATTTCATATCCCCATATCGTATTACCTGCGGAAGTAGTTTTTGATAAGTGCTTAATTGCCTCATCAATAGGATCTAACCGCAATAAACTATTATCGAACAAGTTCTGAAGAGTTGATTTTACCCAACTCAACTCTTCAGATCGTGCTTCTATGAATTTCCGGAAATCTTTGAGCACCATTTTATTTTTTGCTTTTTTCCCTCAATTCAATTTTATTCCGATGAAATCTCGCTTGAGCTTCAGTGGTAAGTCGTATTTTAGGAAATTTCTCAGAAACAACTGCAGCAAAAGACATGTATTTAGATTCTTGCCATGATTTCAAAACGTCCGATTCAAAAACCTCATAACCTTCAGCTGGGTCAAGCGGCTTTTTATAGCCCTCGCATACAGACCAAAACATTGAACTAGTACAATATTTAAGCGTATCCGCAGCCTTAAGTCCTTTAATATTTAACTTTGTTTCTAAAATATCAACACGCTCTTTTGCTGTCAGAATAGGCAATAACTCACCATCTGATACTTTTTCAAAAAAATCATTTATTACATCGGCCCAATATCGTTTCCATCCATCAGAAAGGACGCCGGAATAAACAGCACCAATGTCCGACAAACGAGCAAGCACTTCTTTCCAAGCATTCCCCGAAGCATCAATATCGACTCCTAGACGTGCAGCCAAAACATTCTCTTTGACTAATATTCCTGAATGATGAAATATCTCATTGATAATGTATGATAAAAACTCAAATCCACCAAAATGTTTATTTGATATAAACCGTTCAAAAATTCTATTATCAATCTTGTCAGGAAGTTGTCGATCCAAAAGTTTAAATAAATCCCCATTTGAAGATTGCACTAAATTATAACCATTTGCTAATGCAGACATCTTTGTAGCAGCCTTATCCCTGTCATATTCTGTTTTAGTAAATATGCAATCGAATAAATCGTGACTTGTAAGGTCAGCCTCATAAGTAGCCTTAAGTTTCTCCAAAGTCGAGCATAAGACAATCGGATATTCTGGAATTTCTTTTTGGGCGGCAAGAGTTCGTATTTGTTGAGCAATCGGAGTTGCAGAAATGCCTAAGCGATTAACTCCCTCTCCATCCAATCTTAAGTCCATAAGAAGTCCATCACAGTCCTGTGTCTTTATTAACCCACACAAAAGCTCCATTGATTTAGATTCCGAAAAATCTAATCTTACAACCTTAATCTTTCCTGTATCATTAAGGCCATGAATAAACGATTCGACAATTTGCGGTTCTTCATCGTCGATATATATAAATTTGGGTATCTTTTTATCCATTTTCACTATATTTTGGAATTTCAATGCGGAATGTTGTTTTATAACCATCTAATGGCGAATCCAATAAATAGATTCGTCCATTATATCCCTCTATAATATCTCGAATTATTTTTAAACCTAACCCTGTTCCTGTATAAATATCTCTTTCATCCGCACGCGCAGAAGGAGCCGACGTTGTAGTAACAAATGCATCGAACATACGATCTCTAATCAAAGGATCTACTCCTATCCCATTATCTGAAAAGTCGACAACAACAAAATCAGCAGTTTCATCACATCTTATATCAATTTCACCTTCTTTTAAATCTTTTCGCTTATGAATCGCTTTTTTAGCATTTGTATACAGATTGAAAAGAATTGAGGCCCACTCAGATGGATGCATCGGAACGGTAATTAGATCAAGCAGTTCTATATCATCTTCATCTAAATTGTTTTTTATCTTTATTCCTGCACGTTTAAGGTTTTGCTCTATAATTGAACAAAAAGCATGGACTCGTTCTTTTATGTGGGCCGGTTCAATTTCCCGATGTACATTTCGACTTATTGTTTTATCGAAATATGCAGTATAACTTGTAAATGCATTTATGTTGGTCTCCAATAATGCAACCCGCTCCATGGAGTCAGAATCCGCCTTAAGTATATCTTTTAAATAATTAATCTCATCTTCAAACCCGGGTAAGTAGTTCTTGATTTCATGGATAAACTCCCCGATAACCAGCCCCAAACCAGCAAATATCCGCAGCATATTGGCTTCTTCAATTAAACGCTGCTTCTCTTCTTTTTGCTCAGCACGTCCTTCGTTTAAGGTCTTAAATGCCTCTTCAAACCGGGTCTTATATTGCTCATGCTTACTTTCATCAGTAGAATCAGACTGAGCCTCATGGAAGACCTCCTCAAGATCATTTATAGCCTCTTCTATCTTTTCATCAGGATCCTTTTTCTTCTCCCAGTTTTTCTGATTTGCTGTAGCTTTACGTTCTCGCAATGTTGCTATTTCTGACCCCGCAGTTGTGATTGCCCTATACACAAACTCAGATAAATCCCGAAAAGCCTCATTTTCTATAACTCCCTCGCGACTTGCTGTTTCTTCAAATAAATTTGAAGCTTTTTCATCTATCTCAACAAACCCAAAAAAACTTTGATTCTGGTGTGGGAACAAGTAATTTCTTTTTCGAACCGATTCATCTAATCCTAACCAATCATCCCCTTTTTCTCCATAAGGAGCTATCCGAAATCCATTACGATAAAGTTTAATTCCTCCATATTCATTACCGAGATTCTTAACATAAGTCAATAATTGCCCTGGAATTAATGATCTTTCGTAAACAAAATAATGTACCTTGAAATGGACGTTTTTCACATATTCAAAAATAGAAAAATCGTCATCGCGGTTAGGTCCAATAGGCCGATAAGCTTCTGTGGGAATATTAACTTTAGTACTTGTTGTTTTCCAATAGCCATGACCAGAATCATCAATATAGCCTTCTATTGTCGCTAATGCATGATTAAAGAACGCCTCATCATCGTCAATAATTACACTTTCAGGACTAATCTGATTTCTATAAAATGAGGCCTTGAATCCAGGATCTTTACGCTCCTTATCCCATAATATTCGCTCGTCAGACAAAGGCTCTGGCTGTAATAGATTCGCAGTAAAGCGGTATGCACGGCTAATAGCAGCATCACTCCACTGATCAACAAGCCCTTCAATAATTAAAGTTGTTCCTTTAAGTCGCTCTTTATTTACAATCTCTAATTGACTCGACACCTCTGTCAAATTAGAATCGACATTAAAATTACTCCAGTTAATCACAACTTTGATTGCAAAGTCTGCAGTTGCTGTTTGAGTAATAATCGTTAATTTCGCCCCAAGCCGCTGTGTTGCAAAGCGCCCAATACCTTTCTGCCCGGCCTTTTTTCTCTTATAATTAGGTGAAATCGGGTTGTGAATCTTATCAGAAGACGACAACCGCATAAATCCATTAATCAACTCCTCTCTGGTCATTCCCAGACCATCATCAATAATTTGAAGAGTTCCTCCTGTTTCCTGCGCATTTATAAAAACGAGATTCACATAAGAAGCCTCAGCATCATAGGCATTTTTAATTAATTCAGAAACGGCAGTTTCCCTTTTTCCTACTAGTTCTTTTCCTAATCGGTTGATTATGCCGGCATCAACAGAAAACCGAACATAATTCTCATCTAATTTTGCTAGTTCATTAGATAAAGCCACAATTCTATCATTATTACCAGGGTCATCTCTAAGAACTGATAATAATTCCTCCTTTACTTGTTGCTGTGAACGAAAAGAATTCATAGAATCTCCCATTTACAATAAAAATTACAAACAAAGTTAAGAAAAAAATTAAGCAATACTCTATAAACAATAAATATGTTGTCTTTTAAGCATTCAACAGCCCCATCAGCAAAATCGACATTCTATTCAGAGCTCTTAAATAATTTATCCACATTCTCCATATCCCGCATAATGCTGGAATCCATGACTTTGGCGTAGCGCTGGGTCATACGGATATCGGAATGCCCCAGCATTTTGGCAATATTCTCCATCGAAACACCGTTCGCCAAAGCCACGACCGTCGCGAACGTATGACGGGCAGTATGTGTGGTCAAATTCTTTTGAATGCCGCAGAAATCTGCAATCTCTTTCAGATAGGAATTCATCTTCTGGTTACTCGGCACGGGCAGGAGTGCGCCAGTTTTCGTACACAGTGGATGATTCTTGTATTTTTCCATGAGTAACTGCGGAATCTTCAGTAGGGGAATGTTGCACATATTATTGGTCTTCTGACGGGCTTTACGTATCCATAGGTCGTCGTTGTTGTCGCGAACGATATGCTCCTGTCGAAGGTTGTTCACGTCGACATAGGCCATCCCCGTAAAAACACAAAAAATAAACACATCTCGCACATATTCCAACCGAGGCAAAGCAAACTCTTTGCACATCATCCGCTCAATCTCTTCCTTGGTCAATACCTCCCTAATGACTTCTTTTTCCTGAAAGCGGATTCCGGCAAAAGGGTTCTTGTGCATCCAGTCATTGGCGATAGCCAGGTTGACAATCTTCTTTAAACCCTTCATATAACGAATCACGGTATTTTGCTGGCAGTTGCGTGTCGTCTTGAGGTAAATCTCGAAATTTCGCACGAATTCACCATTTAACTCGGTGAGGTTCATATCCTCTTTTCCATATTGTTTCTGGATGAAATGGCCGAGGTATTTACAACAGTTGTCGAAGCGGCTAACAGTAATTTGCACATAGTCAATACCAATCAGCCTGCGGCAATCATTGTTGTGCTTCCGGAAAACATTCAGAAGCGTGTAACGGCCCTCCTCGCAACTATAGAGTTTATCCATAATCAGGCGGGCTGTGTAGATAGTGCCTTCTGCCTCCAACTCCCGCTGAATAGTTAGCACCCGCAGTTTGAGCATGCGGATATATTCGTTCAGTTCAGCCGCGGCTTTGGTGCGCCCCATCGAACACTCCTTAGCCTGGGACCAAAGATTGAGCGCCACGCTACGCCGAATTTGCAATTCGACGCTAATACTATTCACGGTAATGCGAAGCCGAATGGGGGCTTCGCCGTTTTTTAAGAGTTTTGTCTTTTTGATGAAGAACAAAACGCTGAAAGATGCTCGTTTCATAACTTTAATTTACTGGTTAAAATTACGAAATCACGCCCTCTGAATCAAGTGGCAAAATATTGTGAATCAGTGCAAAATACGCCAAACTGTGGGCCTAAATCCGAGATCGAAAAAAGTCCCACGATTTTCACTTGCAAATATGCTCTGAAACCCTACTTTTTGCCTCTGCAAGAAAAAGATAAATCCCTGAATTCGTTTGAAATTCAGGGACTTGCCTTGTTTTACTTGTTTCTTAAGTGGTACCACCAGGAATCGAACCGGGGACACAAGGATTTTCAGTCCTTTGCTCTACCAACTGAGCTATGGCACCATTCTCTCTAAATAACACTGCTATTCAACGATTTACGCATAGCCCGTTCGCCCCTTGATTCTGTCTTTTCGTTGCGGTTTAAACGCTGGTTTAAACAAATTGCAAAGTTAATAAATAAGTAAACTATCTGTAAATCTTATAGATATGAGTTAAAAACAGCATCGAAAACAGAGAAAATCGGCACAAAATTTTCCCCTCCTGCCGCTTCTCTGTTTTTACCAATTTTCAGTAGCTTTGATTTCTATAAAGAAAATCCTCGACCGCATGGCCGAGGATATAGCTACTATTCTATGTAAGTAATGATATTACCGTAATCGAAAATTATATCATCCATAAGCCATTCGTCCATAATGTTATATTTGTAGATTCTTACTGAGGTCAGTTGATTGCCGTTGCATCTCAACAACGTCAATTCCTTGCTGTTGCTTACATCTAATGATGTGAGTTGGTTGCCACCGCAGTACAAAGTTATCAACGCTGTATTCTTGCTTAAATTCAATGAGGTGAGTTGGTTGGTGTCACAGGATAAATATGTCAACGCTGTATTTTTGCTTAAATCCAATGAGATCAGTTGATTATATCCACACTCTAACCTCGTCAATGCCTTGTTTTTGCTTACGTCTAATGAGGTCAGTTGATTGTTGTAGCAGTTCAACTCTGTCAACGTTGTATTTTTGCTTACATTTAATGAGGAAAGTTGATTGTTGAAACAATTCAATTCCGTCAATGCAGTGTTCGTGCTTAAATCCAATGATATGAGTTGGTTGGTGTCGCAGGATAAATATGTCAACGCTGTATTTTTACTTATATCCAACGATGTGAGTTGATTGTAGCGGCAGTTCAAATATGTCAACTCCGAATTCTTGCTTAAATCCAATGAGGTCAGTTGGTTATTGTAGCAGTACAACTTCTTCAATGCAGTAAAATAACAAATCTCACCCATGCTTGTAATCGCATACTTATCAATGTGCAAGTATTTTACATTTGCTGCCTCTCTTTTAGAAATCTGACCATCGCCATTTCTATCAAGGCCATAATTAGATAAAAGAGCTTCCAAGAATTTAGGGTCTTTAAACTCTATAATGGGATTGTCACTTGTCCACCTTTTTATAAACTCCTTTGCATCGTTATATTGATTACATTCATTTTTTGGCAGTTTCTCAAACACCTCTGCGGACTTTTGCATCATCTTAATAGCATTGTCTAAATCGCCTGTCTGTTCGTATAAATGTGCTTTCTCGAAATAGACCGTCGCTTTCATTTGGCAGACCTTTCCATATTCCGATTCTGCATATTCCAGCATATTATCGTATAGGTGCTGTGCATTGTCTACTTGCCCTGCAACCAAATAATCAGAAATAAGGTTGAACATCATTTCCTCTTTTATGGCAGGATTGGAATATTGCCGAGCAACTGAATCAGCTTGCGTTTTCCGCACAAAGGCGTTCAACACACTATCGCCGCCTGTCGTTCCCGTATTGAAATTCTGCACAATGTCATTGAGCATTTCATCATAGGTCTGCCGTGGACGTTGGTTCCCACATCCTACGATCAGTAAGGCGAATATGGGGAGTAAGTAGTTCTTCATAGTTGGTGACGTAATTTCAAAAAATTCATTTTATATAGCCCTTGAAAAATATGTCACTTGATTAACAAAGCATCATATCGTGTTTGATAATCATAGCTAAACAGCTCTTCATCAGAGCAATCCTTTTTTAATATACAATCCAACTCAAAACTGCTACATATTCCATATCCCCAATATCTGCTCTTTATTTGAATCAATTTTCGCCGCTTGAGATTATTCGTACAATTATCATAAACTTTTTTGAGCGGCATCGGTAATTGTGCTGATACTTTTCTACGTTCAGCCATCCATTTATCCCAAAAGCGCATATCATTTTTTAATGCACATTGCTTTTCTTCCACGCTATAATCTTCATCATCTGAATTAATCAACTCATCAAAGAAATCCGAATATGCTCTATGTATCATTTTATCTGGAATCAGCCTATGTCGTTCTGTCGGCTGATAATTGGAATCACCCACAGTAAAATAATAATCCAATAATGAAATCAATCTCTGCTCGTAGCTTTCTATGAAGAAATCGCCATACGCTATTGGTGCTCCAGACCCACCATGTTTCCCAACAACTATTTTATCGCATACATCATGTAAGGCTTTTTCATATTCTATCCATACAGAATGTTCTGACACTAAAATATCCTTAAACTTGTTGTTACAATCTAACAGTCGATTGTTGTATATTTCTACCTTACATTCATGTAATTTAGTCGCCAACCATGCCTGTATATTAGCATCCCATTGTGAGCCGAGCGAGTATGATAATAATGAATCTATTTGTTCCGAAAATCTTTGGTAACGGTCTATCTCCGTGGTGGAACAATTAAGAGGGTAACATTCATTAATGCGCCAAAGAATCATATTTAAATCATCTTGATAAGGCGTTGTTTTATTCGCAAACCACAACGTGACAAAATCATTTACCGCCGTGATATGGGGTATATCTCGGAAATATCCGATTCTATCATAGAAACCGTAACGTTCAGTACGATGCAAACTATCGAATCGTCGTTGATATTCAGCTATCTTGTCTTTTGATGGCTTGCCAAATAAATAAGGGATAGAATCGGTCTCTCTCCACTTAAACTTAAAATGGACGGTATCATAAGGGGTCTTGATTGTAATTTCAGTTGAATCTTCTCTAACCTGCTCAATCTGCCTTACCTGTCTATTGCCACAACCAAGCATTATTAAGCCAACAACAAGTATTAGTATACAGTTCTTTATCATCTGTGACACAATTATAAAATGTTCATTTTATATAGCCCTTGAAAAATATGTCACTCAAAGAAATAGCCTATTGCTTGCGGTTTTAGGAATTGCCTAATTTCAGAAAACTTTACTGTATATCGAAACCCACCCTCATATCCAAAACCTATTTCATACGGATTATATATAAACATCAATCCTTTGGGTAATAATATGAAATTATCAAGGTGCTTTATATCCCGATGCATTTTTCTATCTTCCTCACTTCGCTTTTCATAATAATCATCATGGCGTGATTGTAAAAGTTTAATTACCTTAGATTGTGCGGATTGGCAAAACAAAGAATCAATCGTTATTCTGTTTCCCGTCAATAAACTGTAACAATAAGAATAAGACCGTGTTCCATCTCCACATCCTACGATTTGATTATGATATATTATGTAGTCCAATGTTTTATTGTTTACAATTTTTACAGCAGAATATCTATATAAATAGGTTAAAATAGGCATTCCAATCCACATATCCTCAAAGGAGTTTTCTAATAATGCTTTGCATGATTCATCCAATGATAATAATTCGTTGGACTTAAAGAATTTCTTCGTAATATCTTCTTGAAGATGCTGTGCTATGCTGTCTTTCCCATTTGGATATATGAATTGTAGGATGAGATCGGTTCCTGCCATTCCATCTTTATAGGCCCAACCATAACGTTTAACCCAAATCGTATCTAATGCTATTTTTTGTGCATAGATAGCATATTGTCCAAAGAACAACAATATTAATAAGGTATATTTTTTCATCTTCTTGTGACGCAATTATGAAATGTTCAGTTTATATAGCCCTTGAAAAATGTGTCACGCAATAGAGTATCAACTAAAATCATTTCATTTCCTATCTTCTTATAAACAGATATAACAGTCTTGTAAGCAGGCTCTAAATATTCTCTGGATTTTATTAACTTATAAAGAGTCATTTCCCTATCTTCTAATCTATAATATTTCTGTGTCCAAGTAGACACGCCTCCATAATATTGGATAGTTATTTCTTTTCTATTTGCATCGAATATCGTGAAGTCGTCAAAATCGTTAAAAGGTTCGTTGTGTTTAAGCCCGCAGTCCCAAACCTGATATAAATTTAAAAGCCTTTGTCCCTGATTAGGAAATCTTAAAACTAATTCTTCCTCTCCGTCGAAATCTACATCTTTAAAAAAGAATGGAACACTTTTTTTGAGAAATGCTGTATCTGTTTTATCTATTGTGTAGTCTAAATAAAACCCTAACTCTTTTCTGTTTATCGTAAAAAAGTTGTGTCGTGTTTTTCCAAACTCGGATGTTATTTTATCTAATTGTTGGGGAGTAATTTTGAAATAAGGATGCACAATAGTAAATTCTACTCCTTGCCGACTAAAAGACAATATAGCTTCGCAACTTTCATGTGTAAGTTGGAGATGATGCAAAATACCTTTTACATGATAACCGTTTATTGAATCTCGATAGATAATATGATATATCCCATCATCATTATATGGGAGAAACATATAATCAAACTTTTTGCCATCAAATATAGTATCTGCCTTTGATAGAGAATCCAGCCAAATTTGATACTGGCTTATCTGTTCCCCGATATTCTCTGTAACCATCCTATTCCCGCACCCTGCACTCAACAGGGCAAGTATTAGTATGCAGTTCTTCATCATCTGTGACGCAATTTGTAAAATTCTCTTTTATATACCCCTTGAAAAATATGTCACCAATGCTATAAATGCCTGTTAATCCTCTTTTGTAATTCCTTATCTTTATATCCGTTCTTCTGAACTCGTTTCAGCCAGAATTTCGCTTGCTTCCAATCTTGAATATCGGTATAATAGTATGCTAAATCCCGCTGGGCCATCCATTCATCCTGTTCCGCCGCCCTTAACCACCAAATAACAGCAGAATCAATATCTGCCTGCTCTCGTTTAATCAAATCTGGTCGTTCTGCATAGCATCCTCCCAATAAATTTTGAGCTTCTGAATTTCCTGCTTCCGCAGACTTAAACAGGCTTTCGATTGCGGTATCTTTATCTCCATCACCGAAAAGCATCCAATGAAAGAATTGGTAGTATTGTTCATCAGCCAATTTCTCGGCCTCTGTAAATGGTCTTTCGGGTTGGCTTTGGCAACAAACGAACAAAATGCCCGTCAGTATAAGTAAGTAGTTTTTCATCGTTCGTTTTCTTCTTTGCAAAACAATCCTTTGATTTTGCGCCATATGTTAGATTGCCAACAATTACCGTATTCTGTTTCTGCATAACCCAATGTGCGGACTTGATAGCTTTTCCCGTTGGAATGTATTATTTGCAGATTTGAGTGGTACACTTTTGTACTTTCTATACGAATAGAATCACCATTATCAGCCACCCACCAAGAATTATCTTTCGGAAAATATTGGATAGTCCGCATTACAACTGAATCCGTCCATATCTTATCATCGGGATTTGTAACGCTTAATAAATGACAACTCCATTCTTCTCCGTTTTGTATTAAGTAACAGTTTTCATTACCGTATATTCTGGCTTCCATTATTTCATCACCAAAAATATTAGGCATGGCAATCGTGAAATCAAACAATAGTACAACAATCAGTAAGCCTATTTTGCTACCTCTGTCTAATTTTGCATTTTTCTGTTTTACAAAGAATATTGGCAAAATTGAAGATATTAATACGCTAAACCATCCAAAATGAAAGAGTATTTCCAGATATATATGGCGCAAAAGTACATGTTCGGAGTAGAGATAAAATGCACCGACTTTCCATGCTCCAATCAATAGTCCAAGCCCTAATAGAAATGCACTAAAATAGAGCCGTATATTGGGACGTGACAGTTTGCGGATATTCACCCAGATAAGAATAGCCGCAGCCATCATTAGTAAAGTATATCGTAATGTTGGATGCCCGTCTATCAGTCCTCCATCACTCCAATAATGAAAATCCAGATAATCAAGGCAATAATTATAGGCAATATAATAGATTGTCAAACTCCCTACGATGTAGGCAGTTCTTACAAGTATGCTTTTAAGCGTGGGATTGAGGGTCATGGATTAGTTATTGAGGGATTTAATTATTCTTGCAACAACAGGAGCACAAAGCGGAACACCATAGTAAGTGCCATTATATATATTTTGCTCCATGATTACGAAGATTCTGTATTGCGGATTCTCGGCAGGATAGTATGCCGTCAGACTGCCCCAATAATGCCGTTTTCTATTGGCTCTGACTGTTGCACCTTTAGCGGCTATATCCAAACTTTCCAACCCAACATAATCGGTTCGGCAATCGTCATAGGAGAATTGTTTACTTTTCTCCGCAGCGATATTCATAAAATCTTGTTTGCAGGCTTTCGGCCCTCGTTTTGTCATTCTGCAATCTGCCGATGCAATGTCATTTCCTTTCATATCAGAGAGAATTACAGCTCCTTGCAGGGCTTTTTGAGCCGTCAATATGTCCGATAGGATTTGCTGGACGTTATCATGGCTTATTGTCTGTCCATTGGTGAATAGAGCCGATAAGATGAAAGCGACGGTTAGTAGATAGCGGTTCATAGGTGATAATGTTATGTGTATAATATAGCTGTGACGCATTTTGCAAAAATCTCTTTTATATACCCCTTAAAAATTATGTCACTATCGAAAGAGCAGGGACAAACATTGCCAAAGTTTCAATACTGATTCTTTGGCAATGTTTTTAATAATGCTTATCTCGATTTTCTTTAATCATTTCTCGGATAAATTTCCAGATTACAAATAGAATAATGATTATGAAAATCCCTAATAATGTTGGCATAATTTTATAATTTATTCATTTCTTGAACTATCTTATTTATAACCATTTGATATGAGAAATTCCATGAGTACAAATCATATAATTTCCCATCGACCCAAGGCAAGACCACTCGACTTTGTTGTATGGCCGATAACTTATCCAATTCTTGTTGAATGGCATTATGCGTGCGTTCTATCCGTTGCATATATAAGGTTAATTCTTGGGCATTGTAAGGTGTCGCCCCTCCATCTCGACAAAAAACCTCGTCGATTCCATTAAATTGCGACAGAATAAATTTTGCCTGTTCCCGAATATTATACGCGATTTTATCTGCGTTAGAGCGTCCAAATAAGCCCATGTTATTTATAGATAATTTGAGTGTTGCGAGCTATACATACAGGAAAAGTATCATTAATACCTTTTAGCCTCCAATCTCTTTTCAAATAAAGGGCTTTCAATGACGCCATTTTGCATTTTAGGGGATATTCGCTATAAACAATAGTTTTAGGAACATAATGATTTAATTGAGTTGCGCTTACGTCCAATATTTCTATGCGATTATCATCACAATCCAAATGAAGAAGTTGAGAGTTTTTTGATAGATCAAGACTTGCAATTTCATTTGAAGAACATTTCAATACCTTAAGTTTAAGGTTGTTTGTGGTATCCAACACGCGAATTCCTGTTCCATATGAATTCCGTCTAAACATGACATCGTCTATTGATTCGATTTGCAAATGCGCGTTATCGTAACATTCTAATATTTCTAACTCGGGGTTATTGGATATATCTAAATTATGAAGGTTATTGTTGTAACAGTATAAATATCTCAAAGCAATGTTATTATTAACATTTAGTTCCGACAACCGATTTTCTCCACAATCTAATTTTATCAGTTTGAGGTTTCGGGAAATATCGAGGGTTGTTAATGAATTATGGGAACACGACAACCATTCCAAGTTTTCGAAATATTCTATGCCAGATAAAGATGAAATGTCCATTCCATCGCATTGTATTCCTTTAATGTCTTCAGTGTTGAATGTCGCCCCAAATGCACTATGAAGTGCTTGGCGAAATGCAGAATCTTGGATAATCCAATTCGATGATACAGAAATAATCATAATCTTATTCAGTTGCAATTTTCACCTCCAACCCCCAGATGTGATTAGTTAAATAAGAAAGCGCAGGGCTGATGACTTATTTTAGTGCGACAGGTCGTAGGAAACCCAATAGATAAAATAAGCAACAACCCCGCGCCTGTATCGTGAAGATACGACGGGAGGGCAATGCCACTTATTCTCTCTATTGTGCTTGGAATTTCCTACGTTCGTCGCACGAGAATAAAGTTACACTTCCGTATTCAATATGTTTTCCACAAAAGTAGAAAACAATCGTCGGAAATGCAACGGCTTTGCACCTCTTTTTTTTCGGGGTTGTTGCAGATTCAAATTTCGCTAAAACAAAGTTCCAAAACAAGGGATAAACGGCTGGAAAATAAACTTTGTTTCTTGCAAATTGGGTTAGATGCTTTGTTATTCAATTTAAGCCGACATATTCCCTCTAATCAGGTGTTGCAAATCATTCCAACCCTCAATTATCGGGAATATGCCAGCATGAAAACAAAAATTAGGGGTAGTAAAATCTTGTCGAGATTACAATACCCCTAATTTCTGTAATTTATAGGTTTCAATAAATAGAAATACGGTTGTAGTTTTACTCTCCTGCAATTTTCCGTATCACGCTGTCCATACAGATAGCCTGTCCGCTGGCTAATCTTCCCCACCAACAGCAACCGTATTCGTCGATAATAACCTCTCCCTCTCGTTTCAGTCGTTCTGCCAGCCAACCGTCAATCAGCCACCATTCCATGACATCTCCCAAGAACGGATAGATATATTCTTCGGGTAGTAGGTTCTTATTGAGCATTTCATCCACGACTGCGGTTTGATTCGTCAGTACGCAGTTCTCCACCAATCGCTGTGCCGTCATTGGATTCCTTGTTGTGCGGCTATGTTGCGTAACCATTGATTAGCAAACGAGGTGTGTTCTGCTTGCAAGCGACGGTTCAGAAAGATACCATCCTCCGACCATCTGACGCTGTTCTGCTCGATGCCGCAGTAGTCGTTGCGATAGTAATAGGGAATGAATTGCCGTGTTTCATTGTGCAGGGCAAAGAGCATTTCAGGGTCGCGCATGGCATCGCCGTTCTGCTGTCCGTAATGAGCCAGCGAAAAGAAGTCGTACTTGTCGATACGGCCGATTAGTTCGATATGGACGGGCATATAAGTACCGTCCGAGTTGTCGATTTTGGTTGTCTGTAAAGCTAACATTTTGCGGAAAATCTCCGCCGCTCTCCTGTCGAGTGTTTTCATATCTGAAAAGGTTTTACATTCGGCAATGGGGAGGGGGCTTTAGTATGGAGTAGGCGTGTGTGCAGGGGATATATTTTACAAAAGAAACAGACATTATGGCCTGTTTCTGATAAACGCCTACGGCGTGTATGTAAAGAAAAAAATTGGAGTGACGCAATTTTCAAGGGGTATATAAATAAGAAATTCCAAAAATATGTCACTCCGCCTCTTTTTTATGAGGCCATTTGCCATTCGCCTTAAGTTCCTCTAATATCTTTCGCATCGTTTCATGGTCGTTATACGCTATATGCCTTAAAGGCTTGGCAGGATACAACGGGTTTTTTCTCTTGGCTTCTTGTATTTGCCGTTCTTTTTCAAGTTCTTTTTTACGTTCTTCTGCTTGTCGGATAGCTTCTCTCTTTTCTCTTTCAAATTTGGCCTGTGCCAATGATGCCCTATCTGCAATACTTTCTAAAAAAGGGATAACACCTTTTATCAAGAAAAAAAACACAGCGAGTGAAACAATCATTTGAACAAAACCTTCAAATTTATCGCCCATTATTTTAGAAAATTAAATTTAAATATTGATTGTAAAATAGTGTAAGTAGTGACGTAATTTTCAAGGGGTATATAAAAGAGAAATTCTAAAATTATGTCACACTCTGAAATTTCTTCGCACCCAGTTTCCAAGTTCGCTTTGTCCCTGTCCGTGCTTCGGTTGCTTCAAAATAGAGCATAATCGAATTGCCTACTCCCCGTCTATCGTATTCGATGGAATAACTGTCAAAAATCGCTTTCATCCTCGAATTTATCTCGGAGGTCTTATAAACAGTATTCGGAGCAAAGGCAGCATAGACTTTATTAATGACACTTTTTTCTTTTGCACGTTTTAAGAATTTTGCCCGTTTTATCTCTGTACGGACATCCGAATCCACAAAATTCAACTCTCGGACTTTCCGTAATCCTATCGTATTATATGCGTCGTAATAAAGGGCATATTCGCGTTGCAACTCTTTTAGAAATTCCATGTCATACGATTTGCTGGACAAGCATATACGGGAGAATATTGAAAATAAGAGCGTAATCCGTTCTGATTTCAATTTGGTCTTATCATCCAATACCTTTCGGTCATTGTCCGTATAGGCCGCATATTCCGCCTTGGAAACGACTTTAAATGCACCGCTGCGGCAATAGGCTTTATGGAGGATTGCAGGATAGCGGTATAGCATTTTCAACCGTTCGTCCAGATAGGCGTTATTATAGCGGAAATAATTGATTTCTCCCTTATCCGTTACAAATCCCAAACGCTTGTATTCCACCCGTTCGATAGCTTGGTCTAAAACACATATTTCACCCTGCGTCGTCAATGTCTTTCTCAAATCGAGCAGTTTGTGAAAACCTGCATGTTCCTCCCGTAAAAACGTTTCCAATTCCGCTTTGTCTTTACATATCATCTTGGAATTGGTATTGGTGATATGGGTGATTTTACCTGTCCCGTTGCGGAATCTGCCCACAATCTGTATGGCTTCCGTTTCTGGGTCGATGAGTGAATAGGGCGTTTGGTTCGGGAGTACCTTATAGACCTGTGTAATCATAATAACCGCAGGCTTATAATCGAGCGTAATATCTACCGCAGAATAGAAACGGCTTGTAAAGAAATTGTATTTGTTCAGTACGGTTTTTCCACTCTTGTCCGTCACGGAATCAAAAGCCTTATATCCCTCTTTATGGAGTTCCCGTTGTGCTTCCGTACTGCAATAGACATTCGTGTAATCTCCTATCTTGAATGAATCAATCAATTCCTTAATACCCTGCACCGAATTATAGAATATACAGATTGGAGTATCTTCCATGTTAAGACTGTTCAATGTCTGTTTTAGCATGACCTCGACATTATTGGTCGGCTTCAACTCCAATTCTTTGCTGTAATCGTATGTCGGTCTTATCTTGATAATTTTAAATTCCTGTTCTTCAAAGCGCGGATCATCAATGACAATCGGAGTTGCCGATACCATCGCTTTATTGGCGAACTTAAAGAAATCATCAATCGGCAAGGTTATATGCTGTCGATAATCCACCTCGGCGACTATCTTTTCACATTCATCGAACAGCAGGAAATAGTCTTGCAGATAAGGGATACGCAACTGTTTGAGTGCATTTATCACTTTCGGATAACTGTCGGGAGTGGTCATTAGCTTTACAGGGCCTGTCTGTTCTGAAATCCGCTGCTTGACCATTGCCGCCGACATCGTTTCGCCGTACACACCGATAATATTCGGATGCTGTTGTTCCTTGCCGATTATGACGGGCACATTCGGTTCAATAATAATCGAGTTGCGTTTGGAATGAATCTCCAGCCATGTAGCACCGACACCGCAGATAGTCTTGTCGATAATCGTATTGGTGGGTATCTCTTTAAATACCGCGTCCAAATGCTGACCTGCGGCAATATCCCGTTCTTCTATCGGCAATTTATTGTTTTGCAGGTCGGGAATGGCGGTCGCTACAAATGAATAGACATAGGGAGTAGTGGACGCCAGCGTTGCCAATAAATCCGCTTGTGTCAATGGGAAGAATCCATAGTCGATGCTCCCGAACGGATATTTGGCCATTACATGCGTTCCCTTTATTCCATCTTGTTCTTCATTCCGAAAAATAGCCGCATCCCGTTCCAACTCCCGCTTTATATGCTTGTAAAAGTAATCCGAATCGGGATTGGGTTTCGGAATCTCCAATGGTTTAAGGTAGGTCGGGAAGCCTTCGTTATGCCCTGTAAACAGATAGCACAATAAGAATTTCTCGAACTCGGGTGTAAGCCAAACAGAAATAGCAGATGGCAGGTCTTCAACAGCTATCTTTATATAAAATCTGGGAATACCGCGTTCAAGTTGGAGTTGCCCGTTAATTTGCACTCCATCCCGCACCATCTTATGGAAGATATGGCAGTGTCGGGCATTATCCGAGAATTTTAACTCCCAAAGTTCCTGTTCTCTTACATTATAACCAATGATGGGTGGAAGGTTATCCATATCAATTTTCATAGGAATCAAAGGAGCTTGTTTAGTTTCTCATCGAATTCTGCCGTCGTATAGGGGAATGTACCGTAATTGATTCGCCCATACCGATATACAGCCTTATATTCTTGGCTGACGGTATTATATCGACCGACGTTCCTGTCCCTGTCACTTTTGAATAAACGCAGGATATAGGCTTCATCGACATTCTTGTCTATGTTGTTGATTTTTGGATAGTAAGAACGTTTATTGCCACACATCAGGTAAGTTATAACAAAGTCCACAATGTCGGAGTTCAGATACAACCGACGCTTGACATTGTTTACATCTTCAAATTCATAATAGGCCATGCCCGATTTTACACGGCAGGCCAAATCCAAGTATTGTGCTTTCTCCATCAGTAAAAAAAGCATATTGGATGCTGTTTCGTTGTCGATGCTTAATAAAGCAGATACAGGAACGGCTTTCAGTTCTCCGAACTGTGCGTTCTCGGCATCCATCATTTCTTCATACTCGGCTTCGCTTACATAATTGTTCATAGTAGGTATAGGTTTATTGGTTAGTCCTTTAAAGATAGCAAAAAAATAAGAGATTGTCCGTTTCCAGACAATCTCTTTTGGGTAGTGACGCATTTTTTTAGGGGTATATAAAACAAATTTTCCAAAAATATGTCACCTGTCATAGCAAGTTCTGCATAGCTGCGTCGATTTGAGAGTTCTCGAAACTGTCCAAGTAAATCTGTGTAACCTTTTCAGAACTATGCCCCAACGATTCACAAATTATTGACGTGCTGACGCCCTCACGCTTCAATACGGTGGCGAAGCTATGCCGCGAAACATAGGTTGTTAAGTCGATAGGTATTTCCAACTCTTTTCCTACCTCCTTTAACCGTTCGTTCACTTTGGAAATGACTTTGTGAACTCGATTGCGTTGCTGTTGCTCGGTCTTATGAAACGCTGAAAGAATGGGAAACAAAAAGAGCGCACCATCTTGTCGGTAACGCTCTATAATCTCCTGTGCTTTGGGCTGTAAAGGTAGCCTTATCAATTTATGCGTTTTTCGTCGGGTGTAGATTAGCCGCCCGTCCACAATATTATCGGTTTTAAGATAGGCTATATCCACGAAATTAATCCCACCCATAAAGTAGCCGAACGCGAACAAATCGACTGCAAATTGCTTATAGAAATCATTACTGCGGTATTCTATAATCCGCATGATGTCTGCCTTACTTATGGCTCGCTTTGCCGTCGCTTGGTGCAGTTTGGAAACCTTGTAGGATTTGAACGGGTAATAATCCGCTTTCACACACTTTTCCTCAATGGCTACATTATAAACAGCCCGCAGGGTGCGGAATCGACGGCCTATTGTGTTTTCTGAAAAGCCCTGTCCCCGTAACCATGTTTCATAGCGTTTCAACCAAACTGTGTCGATGTCTGAAAAGTAGATATTCAGATGCCCGTTGAATTTCAGCAATGAATTGTAGACCTCTCTGTGCGATAACGCATAGCCCGTTCGCCCCGTTTGCTTCAAATTCTCGATTTGGGATTGGAACACCTCACCAACGGTGCGTTTTGTAGTCTTATCTGAAACTCTTTCATGTAACGATGTTGCGGTAAACTCTTTTTTCTCGGCCTGCAATTCAATCATCTTGGCACGATAGGCTTCTATCTTATCTGCAATAAGGCGTTCGATATGCAGACGATTGGGACAATTCCTACGCGGTCTGTTCTTCTCGAAATCCCACAAGGCAGGATTTACAGAAACACCGATGCTGGAATATTTCAGTTTTCGGTCTTTCGTGATTCGTAACATAAGCGGTGATTCATTGTTTGCCAATACTTTGGACTTGTAGCAAACGACTTCGATTGTGGCACTCATGGTTTAAACAACGGTTTAAACAACCTGCTCAAACCACCGTAAAACCGCTACGAAAAAGACAAAAAGAAAACCACCTACATTGCTATAAGTGGTTGATTTTCTTTGTGGTACCAGCGGGAATCGAACCAGCGACACAAGGATTTTCAGTCCTTTGCTCTACCAACTGAGCTATGGCACCATCCGTAGAGTTATGAAACTCTGTTACAAATGATTACGAAACTTCGTCTTTCTTCTGACACCCGACCTTTTCAGTTCGGTTTACAACGTGGTTTATACACATTGTCTGCCAAAGAACGATTCCCGTTTCGGTTTCATTGCGTGTGCAAAGGTAAGCATTTTTCTCGAACTTGCAAAAGTTTACCTGAAAATTTACAACTTTTTGCCCTTTGACTGCCATACGGACGCGATTACAGCCATTTTATTGTTGCCGATCACGCGTTTTTTATTCCGCTGCTTTCATGACAATGGGGCAGATAACTGTCCTCCGTTGTCCCTCTGTTCGAACGGCGGTGCGATTTCGCGGGGAATAAGCCCGGCTGTCCCGTGCCGCGATCCTTGCCGACCGATGTCGCCCGGACGGCGAAATGCAGGAAAGCCGACCGGACTGGTCTGTCCCGAGCCGGCTTTCGGAAAACACCGGGCAAAATACCTCCCGGATGGTTAAATTTCCTCCTTGCAGTTCGTTGCTTGCTTCACGAGCTCCTGCAGCCCGGCCTCGTATTCCGCAACGGTTTCGCGGACGATCTGTCCCGCCGTCGGCAGCTCGCGGATCAGCGAGGCTGCCTGCCCGATTTCCAGTTCGCCGTCCGTCAGGTCGCCTTCGAAGATGCCCCGTTTCGAGCGTCCGCGTCCAAGCAGCTGCTGTAACTCTTCGGCCGTCGCACCCCTGTTCTCCGCCTCCTCGACCGCACGGAAAAAGTCGTTGCGGATCAGGCGTGTCGGACTGAGTTTCTTCAGCGCGAGCATCGTGTCGCCCTCCTGCAGTCCGATACAGAGTTTCTTGAATGCGTCGCTGGCGGAACTCTCCTCCGAAAGCGCGAACCGCGTTCCCATCTGGATGCCCTCGGCTCCCAGCGCGAACGCCGCCAGCATACCGCGCCCGGTGGCGATGCCGCCTGCGGCGATCAGCGGTATCGCCACGGCCTGCCGCACCCGGGGTACGAGCACCATCGTCGTGGTCTCCTCGCGTCCGTTGTGGCCGCCGGCCTCGAAGCCCTCTGCTACCACGGCATCGACCCCTGCCTGCTGGCTTTTCAGGGCGAACTTTGTGCTCGAAATCACGTGCGCCACCTTGCATCCCGCTTCGTGCAGGCGGGCCGTCCATGTTTTCGGGCTGCCCGCCGAGGTAAACACCGCGGGCACGCGTTCCTCTATGATGACGCCCATGATCTCTTCGGCGTAGCGGTACATCAGCGGGACGTTCACGCCGAACGGTTTACAGGTCGCCGCGCGGCATTTGCGGATATGCTCGCGCAGCAGGTCGGGGGTCATCGAGCCGGAGCCGATCAGCCCCAGTCCGCCTGCTTCGCTCACGGCTGCGGCCAGCCGCCAGCCGCTGCACCAGATCATGCCGCCCGCGACGATGGGGTAGCGTATGCCGAACAGCGAAGTGATTCTGTTTTCCATGGTTTCAGGTATTTGTCGTCCTGCAAAAATAGGCAAATTATCGGGAGTGCAAACGGCCTGCCACGGGAAATAACGGCCGTATTCCTTGCCCGGGGCTGAAAATTTTGCCACCTTTGTCCCGCATTTTACGAATAACCGTTCACAGCCATGTTATATACGGAAGATACCCGGATCGCGGCGCTGGCCGTGCATATCGTCGGGAACAAGGCCAAGGACGAGCCCCTGCTCGTCGCCCCCGCATTGTCCGGTCAGGTCGGCGACACCGGCCTGATGCAGACCCTGACCGCCTATTTCGCCGGAGGTTTCAAATCCGAGGAGTACTACAACCTCCACCACGAAACCGACCTGGCCTGCAACGAAGTCTATAATTTCGTCTGCAAGGTGTTCGACGACCGGGAGACGTTCTACGACAACTCCGTGGGCCTTGCCAGGCACCTTTACGAGACGGGCACACACCCGCAGATCAAGGGCGGCGAATTTTACGTCGTCTATTTCACCGGCTGCCGTTTCGGGGGCGAGGCGGTCGATGCCGTCGGGCTTTTCAAGTCCGAGACCCGCGATACGTTCCTTGATGTCGGGGAGCAGGACGGGCAGCTGCATATCTCCTCCTGCCAGGGAATCAACGTCGACAAACTGGACAAAGGGTGCCTCGTGTTCGATACCGAGCGCGAAGAAGGCTTCGCCGTCTGCGTCGTGGACAACACCAACCGGGCGGAAGCGCGTTACTGGATCGACGATTTCCTGCATGTCCGCCCGCGGCAGGACAACTACCACAACACGCACAACGTCCTGGCCATGTGCAAGAAATACGTGACCGGGCATCTTCCCTCGGAGTTCGACGTGTCGAAGGCCGACCAGGCCGAGATGCTCAACGAGACGATGAAATACTTCCGGGAGCAGGACAATTTTTCGCTCGACGACTTTTCCGAAAAGGTGATCCGCCAGCCCGAGGTCATGGAGAGCTTCTCACGCTACAAACAGGAGTACGAGCAGGAGCGCGACATCCGCATCGAGGACGAGTTCTCCATTTCCGATTCCGCCGTCAGGAAACAGGCGCGCGCCTATAAGAGCGTCATCAAGCTCGACCGCAATTTCCATATCTATGTCCACGGCAACCGCAATCTGCTGGAGCAGGGCGAGGACGAGAAGGGCAAATTTTACAAGGTCTATTACCAGGAGGAGCAATAACATTCCTTCCCGGGCGGGATTGCCGCACCGGCAAGGCGGGTTGCACGACGCAGCCCGCTTTTTTTGCGTTGTGCCGAATAACCGGATTTTGAATTCCCGTCGCCGGGATCAAATAGTCGCTTATTGTGTATATTTGTATAGGAAGTGGGGATTCCGAAAGGTACGATAGGTTGCTGCGTTATCTTGCACGGCTTGATTTTTTGGTACATTTTAACCTGGTGAAAGCCGGGGCATCGGTTACGGGATATTCCGAAACGGTGCGATTGTGGTGCATTCGGGCTGAAATCGGCGGATTATCCGTCACAGGACTTCAGTGGAAACGGTATCATCCTGTCAACTACTTATTTGTAGTTATAAATCAGGGTATAAATGCGGTAATTTGCACTATGAAAAGGCAGCGGCAAAATGACTTTTTTGTCGGGCAGGTTGCAGACAGGCTGGCCAAGGCCAGACGGAGGCTAAACCTGACTCAGGAAGTCGTGCGTTTCGATACCGGACTGAATGTCGGCCGGATCGAAGCCGGATATACCGATATCACGCTGTCGACCTTGGCTGACCTATGTGATTATTATGATATTTCTCCCGGGGAGTTGTTACAGGGTATAGTGACGCACTCATCCTGAAGAGGGAACCGGCCATACGGCCGGTTCCCTCGTTTTATGCCCTCATGTCCCGAGGGGTTTCTCGAATGCCAGCCGTTCGCCGCTCCGGTAGCGTACCTTGCCGCAATAGACGAACCCCAGCCGTCCGAGCATGCGCAGCATGTAACGGTTGTCGAAATTGGTGTCGACGCGCATACTGCCCGTGCCGCGCCCGTGCGCCATCGCTTCGACGCGCCGCATAAACTCCGTCGCCACCCCGCGGCCTTTCTCACCGTCGGCCACCGCCATGCGGTGCAGTACGACATACTCTCCGTCGGTGAGCCATGCCCCTTCGATGGCGTCGTAAGCGGGTTCCCCGTCGAAAACCACGGCCCCGTAGGCGATGACGTTGCCCTGTGCCGCGGCCGCTTTTGCAGGCTCTGTTTCTCCTCGTCCTCCCGCTTCTCCCGCTTTTTCCGCCTCTTCCGCCTCTTCCGCCGCCGCTGCCGTTTCGTCAGCGCCGGATACTCCTGTTTTGCCGGCCGCCTCCGTGCCCGTTGTTTTCCCCGCGGCAGCCGTTACAGCCCGGAACCCCGCAGCCCCCGTGCCGTCGGTTCCCCGTGCATCCGTGCTCTTTCCCGCCTCCGGTTTCTCGAAGACCCATCCGTAGCCGCAGGCGATATCGTGTCCGATATCGGCCGTTGCCGGGTAGCCGTCCTGCCATTGCAGGCTTCCCAGTGCCCGCATCTGCGCCTGCGCCTGCCGGATGATCTCCATGATGCGCTCCGTGTCGGCGGGGCGGGCGCGCCGGAACAGTAATTTTTCGTTCATACGGCAAATATAGGATAAAATGCCGTGATACGCTACTGCACGGTAGAATATCGGTGCGGCGGAATTTCCGCCGTACTGCATTTTTCGCTACCTTTGACCTGCCATAACATACCTTCCATGAAGAATCTGCTTATCGTGTGCCTGTGCCTTGCGGCCTCATGCAGTGCCCTGCGGGGCTTTACCGATGCCGAATGCGGCGTGATCGCCTCGCAGCAGGGGCACATCATGCGCCTGTGGACGGTCGCCGACCCCGGCGATTCGCTGTTCCTGCGCCGCAAGGCTGTCCCGCTGGGGCGCGAGGAGTTGCAGTCCGCCCATTTCCGGATGCTCAAGGAGGGGATGCTGGCTACGGTGTGCGACACGACCGACCGGGGCGTGGGGATCGCCGCGCCCCAGGTCGGGGTGTCACGCAGGCTGATCGCCGTGCAGCGTTTCGACAAACCCGGTGAGCCGTTCTGCTTCTATGTCAACCCCGAAATCGTCTGCTATTCCCAGACCCGGCTTCCGGGTTCCGAAGGGTGCCTTTCCATCCCCGGTGTCTCGGGCAGTGTCCTGCGTTCGGAGAGGATCGTCGTCCGGTACCTGGACGAGGAGTCCCTGCGCATGGCCGCCGATACGGTCGAAGGGTTCACGGCCGTCATTTTCCAGCACGAGGTCGACCATCTGGACGGCGTGCTGTTCATCGACAGGCTGCTGCCGCGGTAGTCCCTGCCCGGTTGTTGCCCGGTCTATTCCGGTAGCCCTCGTCTGTCCCCTGTTATCCCCGTTCGCTTCCGGTACTCCTCGCTTGCGCTCCGGTTATTCCCGGCTGTTTCCGGGAACCTTCGGTTGCCCTCTTCCTCCACACACTCGCTCTTCTGTTATCCCTGTATAGTTCCCGGCAGCCGTGCAATCTTTTCCCGGCTGTCGCCCGCAGGACACGCCGATGGGGTAGCGATGGCCGCTCCGTTGGCCGCCTGACCGTCGGGGACGAATAATACCGCAGCGGGCGGAGCGGAACGCTTCTTTCGCTCCGCCCGTTTTTCGCTGCCCTGCCGGGAGTTTCCGGCGGCTGGTTCCGCACCGCTTTCCGTGGTGCGGCTTTTTTGTCCCTCCCGCCGCCCGGACGGGATGCCTTCCGCACCTTTTTTTACGATGCTCCGTGCGTATCCTGCAAAAAATTCCGGGATAAAATCGTACATAATAGGCAAAAATCGTAGCTCCAGACCCCTGGTTGTGTCCTGCGGACTTTTATCCCGATACCCCGTCCTAAATTCGCTATTAGCGGGACAGCCCTTCTGCGGGGCGTCCCCCGGGATACCAACCAAACCTATTTTTTAACCTTAAAATTAGTGTGTATGAGTTTTTCTACTAACCGTTTTTCCCGGAAAGCACTATTACTTGTGACAGCCGTGTTCTCTGCGTCGTTGCTGTGGGCGCAGACCACCGGCATCTCCGGACGTGTGCTCGATGAGACCGGTGCGCCGGTCATCGGCGCGACGGTCATGGTCAAAGGCACCACGATCGCTACGGCGACCAATGTCGACGGTACCTTCAATCTGAAGAATACCGACCGCAACGTCACGCTCGTCGTGTCGTATGTCGGTTACGAGGCGCAACAGGTCTCGTCCAAGGGCGCAGGGTCGGTGACGATCACGCTCAAGCCCGAGGCCATCGGCATGGAGAGCGTCGAAATTGTCTCCGTGGGCTACGGTACCCAGAAACGCGAATCGGTCGTGGGGGCCATCTCCACGATCCGGCCCGAGGAACTGCGCGTCCCCGTGCGGTCGCTGAGCCAGACGCTGGCCGGCAACCTGGCGGGCGTCGTCGCACTGCAAACCTCGGGCGAGCCCGGCAAGGACGACGCCCAGTTCTGGATCCGCGGTATCGCCACCTTTACGGGCAGCCCCGATCCGCTGATCCTGGTCGACGGTATCGAGCGTCCGCTCAACGACGTCGACCCGCTGGAGATCGAGTCGTTCAGCGTCCTGAAAGACGCCAGCGCCACGGCCGTATACGGCGTACGCGGTGCCAACGGCGTTATCCTTGTCAACACGCGCCGCGGTTTCGACGGCCCGGCCCGGATCGACCTGCGTTACGAGCAGGGCTTCTCGTTCGCCAGCAAACGCCTGTCGTTCGTCGACGCCGCTACCCGCTCCGAAATGTTCAACGAGGCGGTGGATGCCGTGAATGCCTCGGCGGCACTGAAATACGGCGCCGACGAGATCAAGGCCATGCGCATGCAGACCGACCCCGAGGTCTATCCCGATGTCGACTGGCAGAAGCTCCTTATGAAAAAGGTGTCTCTTTCCGAGAAGGTGAGCGCCAACATCTCGGGCGGCGGCAAGTTCGCCCGCTACTTCACGGCCCTCTCCTTCTACAACCAAGAGGGGCAGTATGCTGTCAAACCCGGCAAATATTCGTGGGTGAGCGACAAGATCGGCCGTTACGGCGAGAATGTCAACTACAAGCGCTATAACTTCCGCTCCAACGTCGACATGGACATCACCAAGACCACGGTGGTGAACCTCGGCGTGCAGGGCAACGTGACCGAGAACATGGAGCCCGTCGAGGGGTCTGCAGCCATCTACCGCGACATCATCAACGCGGCGCCGAACGCTTTCCCCGTCCGCTTCAAGGACGGCGAGCTGGCCGGCCGCGACGGCCTGAACAACCCCTATAACATGCTCACGCAGCGCGGTTGGAAGAAGACCACCGGCAATACGCTTCGCGCCAACCTGACGATCAACCAGGATTTCTCGTTCATCACCCCGGGTCTTTCGGCCAAGGTGAGCTACGCCTACGACGCCGTGAATTATTCGGTGGAGGAGCGTGCGCGCAACATCAACTTCTTTGAGGCCACGGGACGCGATCAGGACGGCGAACTGATCCGCACCGAGTGGCAGGCCGACCAGAAACAGGAGTACCTGAATTACAAACAGTCCGGCAACGGTTCCCGTACGCAGTATGTCGAGGCGGCGATCAATTACAGCCGGACGTTCGGCGAAAAGCACGAGGTCGGCGGCCTGCTGCTCGGCTTCGCCAAGGATTACCGGTTGCAGGAGGTTACGAGCGATTACCTCAAGTCGCTGCCCAACCGTTCGCTCGGCCTTGCCGGCCGTCTTACCTATGCCTACGACAAGCGTTACCTGATCGAGGCCAACATCGGTTTCAACGGTTCGGAGAACTTCGCCAAGGGCAAGCGCATGGGCGTATTCCCCGCCGTGGCTATCGGCTGGGTGGCCTCCGAGGAGAGCTTCCTGCGCAACAGCGAGGTGCTGACGTGGTTCAAGATCCGTGCGTCGGTCGGGCAGGTCGGCAACGACCAGATCCCCAGTACGCGTTTCATCTACCTGGCTACGATCAACAGTGGCGCCAACGGTTACGGCAACCTCGGCGTCAACTTCGACCAAGGAGCCGGCGGTATCGGCGAAGGTCGCATGGCCAATCAGGACGTGACGTGGGAGGTGTCGACCAAATACAACGTCGGTATCGAAACCGGGTTTTTCAACGAGTTGAAAATCAATGCCGACTTCTTCTACGAGCGGCGTGAAAACATCTTCCTCGCACCCCAGTTCTCGGAGATTTCGGGGCTTCCCAAGGATTATACCAACTACGCCAACATGGGTCTGATGGAGAACCGCGGCTTCGAGGTTTCGGCCGAATACGTCAAGCGTTTCAGCAAAGACCTCACCGTCTCCGTCCGCGGAAACTTCACCTTTGCCCGCAACAAGGTGATCGACGACGGCAAGTACTATGCCTATCCGTGGCAGGATCAGCGCGGCGTGCGTTACGGACTGACCATGGGCTACCGTGCCATGCACCTCTTCTCGCAGGAGGAACTGGACAACATGCCCGACTACTATACGCAGTTCGGCCTGGACAAGCAGCAGCTGCGTGCCGGCGACATCCGCTACGAAGACCTCAACGACGACGGCAAGATCACCGAGGCCGACATGACGTGGATCGGCAACCCCGCGATGCCGGAGATCGTCTACGGTTTCGGAGCGTCGCTCAACTACAAGGGCTTCGACTTCTCGTTCCTCTTCCAGGGCAGCGCCAACCGTTCCTCCTACCTGAGCGGCGGCTGGTATTTCTACCCGTTCCAGGCAGACCGCGGCCCGAAGTTCATGGGTAACGTGATGACCATCTTCAAGGATCGCTGGACGGTGGACAACCCCGATCCGCACGCCTTCTCGCCCCGCCTGTCCTACGGTGCCGATGCCAACAACTACAAGACTTCGACCTGGTGGCAGCGCGACAGCGACTACCTGCGCCTGAAGAATGTCGAGATAGGCTATACGCTTCCGTCGGCCTGGGCCAGCAAGCTCCGGTGCAGCTCGCTGCGCATCTATGCCACGGGTGTGAACCTGTTTACGGTCAGCAAATTTATCTCCGACTACTGGGATCCCGAGACGGGTGCCGATGCCTATCCCATGCAGCGCCAGGTTTTCGTCGGTGTGAATTTAACCTTCTAATACAGCCTAAAGAATGAAAAAGAATATCGTATATTTAATGCTCGCGTCGCTCCTTTTGTTTACCGGCTGCGCCGACTATCTGGATCAGGATCCCGAAGACCTGAACTCGATGGACAAGATCTTCTCGTCCAAGATCGAGACCACCAAGTGGTACAACCGCATTTACAGCGACGATTTCATGGTGCAGGAGATGCATTACAGCGGCCAGATTCCCTATTTCTGGTGCACCGACGAATCGGCCTACATTCTCGAATCGCACGTGCGCAATATCGCCGAAGGGAAGATGAGCCCCGACAACTACTACGGTTACACGGGTTCTTACAACCTCTATTTCTTCGAGCGTTACTACCAGGCCATCCGCCATTGCAACCTGTTCCTTGAAAACGTGGACAAGTGCGCCGAACTGGGCGAGATCGACCGCCGCACGATGCGTGCCGAAGCCCGCTTCATGCGTGCCTATTACCACTACCTGCTGCTGCGCCTCTACGGCCCGATCCCCATCGTAGAGACCAGCCGTTCGGCCGACCAGATCGGGGCTTCGCAGGCGCGCAACACGCTCGGCGAATGCGTCCGCTGGATCAACGGCGAGATCGACTGGGCCTGTGAAAACGGCATGCCCGCCGCCCGCGACGAGAAATTCACGCTGGGGCTCCCCACCATCGGTGCCGCCCGGGCCATCCAGTCGCGCATGCTGCTGATGGTCGCCAGCCCGCTCTTCAACGGCAATTCGGCCTACAAGAACTGGACGAATCACGACGGCACAGTGCTCATGCCCCAGACCTATGACAAGGAGCTGTGGAAGGATGCCGCCGATGCCGCCAAGACGGTCATCGACATGACCGAATACCAGTTGCTCAAACCGGCCGCTGACGCTACGTTCGATGAGATCGTGGATAACCTCCGCGCCGTGACGACCACCTGGGGCGCCGGCAAGAATACCGAGATCATCTGGGGGCACCCCAACTCGGTGCAGTGGTACGGCATGTGCGCCCTGCCGGCGCGCTGGTACGGCTGGGAGGGGCGCGGCTCTCGCCGCCCCCGCGCCCGAGTACCA
>OGUK01000418.1_pt1 | contig 37189 bp, 25 predicted proteins | sample 1553151 | NCBI WGS metagenome assembly OGUK01 (sample SAMEA2580208, study PRJEB22360) | human gut metagenome | biome: human gut; feature: human-associated habitat; material: faeces | place: Denmark | collected 2008/2010
AGCGAGCTCAGAGCGGCGCCGCCCGCCCCCCCCCCAGCCGCAGCGGCGGGGACGGCCCGTAGTGGCGCCGAATTCGCGGCCCATGCTGTGCAGGTGGTTGGAGATTTCTTCATCTTCCGTGACGAAGGGGCCGGAACCCACGCGGGTGGTATAGGCCTTGCACACGCCGATGATGCGGTCAATCTTGTGCGGCGGAACGCCCGTGCCGGTGCAGGCGCCGGCGGAAGAGGTGTTGGAGGAGGTGACGAACGGGTAGGTGCCGAAGTCCACGTCCAGGTAAGCGCCCTGGGCTCCTTCAAAGAGGATGCTCTTTCCGGAGGCCACGGCTTCATGCATGACCGGGATGGTATTGGTGATGTGGGGGCGCAGCACGTCCGCGGCGGCAGTCACTTCCGCCACCATTTTTTCTTCATCCATGGAGGGAAGGCCCATGCGTTCCATTTCCGCGTTCGCCATCTTGATGCGGCGGCGCAGCACTTCGTCAAAAATCCTGGGATCCCTCATGTCCGCCATGCGCACGCCTATGCGGCGGGCCTTGTCCGCGTACGTGGGGCCAATGCCGCGCTTGGTGGTGCCGATGGCTTTTTTGCCGAGGGCGGATTCCTGGGCGGCGTCCATTTCCTTGTGGAAGGGGAGGACCACGTGGGCGCGGTCGGAGATGAGAAGGTTGTCCTTCGTGATGGAGACGCCCTGGCCGCGGAGCTCATTGATTTCCTCCACCAGGCCGATGGGGTCCAGCACCACACCATTACCGATGACGCAAAGCTTGCCCGGCCACAGGATGCCGGAGGGGACAAGGTGAAGGATGTACTTCTTCCCGTTGGCGATTACGGTATGGCCCGCGTTGTTGCCGCCCTGGCCGCGTGCCACCACGTCGGCGGATTCCGTCAGGAAATCGATCATTTTGCCCTTGCCTTCGTCGCCCCATTGGGAGCCGATAATAATGGTATTCATGATAAAAATGGAACTCGGAGACCTTAATGAGATTCCCGCCTTATGGCAAGACAATCTTACAAAGTTGTTAAGTTTTCCTGATAAGATGAGTTTGAAGAAGGGAAACGTTCCGGGGAGCGGAGCGGGGAGGATGAGCGTGGCTGTGCCGGATTCTCCGGGTTCAGGACAGGGAATGAGGCAGGGAAGGCAATGCCGGAGGAGGAAACCGAAAGAATATGCAATCGTAAAAGGAAACGGTGGAAATGCTGATTCACGGTGGTTTTGCGCCTCCGGCGTCCTGGGAGCCGGAAGATTCCCTCCTCTCGCAGGTAAAAGCTTTTCCGGAGCGCAGAGGCGGCTTTTCTTTCAAATACCCGTCGCTCCGCTCCGGCGGAGGCTGCGATGAGGGACGGAGGCCCTCATTTCCAGGGGCGGCCGGACGTGAAAAGAACGATGGAAGTATTTGTTAACCGCATATTTGCGGTTTCCACCCAATACCCAGGGCATCCGTAGGGGGAAACTTTTCCTTCCTGTAAAACCTCCCCGGCAGGTAGCAGGTAAGCCGCCGTTGGAAAAGCACTGGAGAGTGGCCGCACAGACTTTTTAAAGAGGAGGTCAGCGGAAATGCAGGGCGGAGCGGTGCGCTTCCGCGGGGACCAGCGTTTTCCAGATGTCTTCATCCGCGGCGATCATGCGCTGGATGTCCCGCGGCGTGTGGCGCAGCAGGAATTCATTGAAGAAGGGGACGTCAACCACCAGGCCGTTCGCCAGGAAGTGCTGGTACAGGTGCACGTATTGTTCCGGGGCGCGGAAGGTGCGCGCCGTGACGAATTCCCCGGATTTGCGGTTGAGCCAGGGGGAGACGTACAGTCGCGTCTTGTTCTGGAAGGTGCGGCCGAAGGATTCCAGGATGCCGCCGGGGATGTCCTCCGTCCATTTTTCCTTGAACAGTTCGTTCAACAGGCCGATGGAGAGGGCGATGGCGATGGGCTCGTTCGTGTAGCGCGCCAGCAGCTCGGACAGGTTGTCAAAACGGGCCATCTTGGTAATCAGCACGTTCTTGCCCAGGGCTTTCAGGCTGTCCGCGCGGTCCAGGAATTCCAGATGGTCCACGTCCCCGCCGCGGAGCAGGTTGTTCATGGATATTTCACAGATTTCCAGGCAGCGGTCCGCCTGCGTCTCATTGATGTGCGAGAGGAAGCATTTTTTCACCTGCGCCATGACTTCCAGATGCAGGTTGCAGACGGGGTTGAAGCTGCCCCTCATCAGCACGATGGGGCGTTTGTACAGCACGTCCGCCGCCTGGGCCACCTGGCCGTTTGCCAGGAACAGGGTGGCCGGCGTCAGACCGGATTTGACGAGCTGGAGCGCAAAAAGGCGGTTGTCCACCATGGAGAAGCCGTGGCCCTCAAAGCGGACGACGTCTATCTCCACCAGGCGGGGATCCAGATTGTCCACCAGGGATTCAATGAATTCCTCCAGCCGGTCCCTTTTGAAAAAGACGGCGTGCAGGATGTTGACGCCCAGGATGCCCAGGTCCTTCATCTGGCTGTCGTGGTCCGGGTCATTCAGGCGCACGTGGATGATCAGGTCGGACGGTTCCGCCTCCGGCTTCAATTGGAAGCGCACGCCTATCCAGCCGTTCCACGGGCCGTTGTCCCGGTAGCCTTTCACCTTCACCGTATTGCAGAAGGCGAAGAAGCGGGTGTCCTTGCCGCGCTTGGGCCCCAGGCGGTTGACGAGCTGGGTGAATTCGTAATCCAGCATGCCTTTCAGGCGTTCTTCCGAGACGTAGCGCTTGACGGGGCCGTACAGCGTGTCGCTGACGGTCATGTCATAGGCGGAGATGGTCTTGGCCACCGTGCCGGCGGCCCCGGAGGCACGGAAGAACCAGTTGGCCGTTTCCTGGCCGGCGCCTATTTCCGCAAAGGTGCCGTAAATGGTGGTGGCCAGATTGAGTTGGAGGGCTTTGTCCTGTGTTTGCGCTAATGCTTTGGAACTCATGGAAAACGGGAACCGGTTCTGGATTGTCAGTTGGTGGGAAGGAGGTTGCGGGTGGCGTCGCTCATCCATCCGGAATACAGCAGCTTGTCAATAATGACGGACTGGTTGCCGGGCAGGTCCGCCGGGTAGTGAATGAGCACGCAGGCGCGCACGGGGCCGTTGTAAAGGAGCTTGGTCAGTTCCAGCGCCAGCGGGGAATACCTGTCCACGTACGCGTTCAGGCGCTCCCCGTTGGGGAATTCCAGGGAGAAGTTGATGTAGGCGGTATTGCGGTAGCTTTCCGCGGAGGATTCCTCCAGGAAGGGCGGCTGGTAGATGCCGGGCATGCTGAGGGCTATTCTGACGGGGACGGGTTTGGAGGGCTTTTTGGCTTCCAGCTCCGCCGGGAGCATGGGGGAGTAACCCTCCCAGGCTTCCCAGTCCAGCTTCCATTTGCCGGAGTTCCGGTCATACAGGAAGACGGCCGGGCGGACGGTGTTGTCATCCATCAGCACGGATATCTGGAGCAGGTCCCCGTTCTTGGAGCTTTTCCCCGCTTCCTGCGGCAGGTAGTCCTTGTACCGCCCGTAGGAGGCCCAGTGAGCCATTTTGGGGCGCACGGCCTCGGGCTCCATCACGTAGTTGAGCCTTTCTTCGTCTGATTCCGCCATGCAGTAGAGGGCCAGTTCATTCATGGCTGCCGTGATGTGGGCGGAGACGGATTCCACTTCCCGGTCTTCCTCCCTGCGGGGATGGGTCATGAGCCGGTATTGCTGCTCCCTCTGCTCCAGTTCCGCCAGCAGGTCCTTGTTCACGTCCAGGGAGAAGACCGCTTCATGGTCCACAAACCGGTCTGAAATGTTCAGAATCTTGGAGCCTTCCGCTTCCATGTCCTTTCCGCGCAGGAACATGAACACGCCCAGCGAGGCCAGCACCAGGCCGGAGACAAAGAGCCAGATGTGCCAGGTGGGGCGGCGCTCGCTGCGGGCGGCTTCCTGGGCGGTGGGCTGGTATTCCGGCTCTTCATGCGCCAGGGAGGCGCTGCGGGCGGCTGTGATGGCAGGGGCGGCGTCCCCCTTTTCCTTCCGCTTGCGGATTTTGGTAGTGGGTTCCGCAGGGATGGGGATGGAAGGCCTGGTAACGGCAATGCTCCGTTTATCCGTCTTTTTCTGAGGCGTAAGAGATTTGTGGGAAGATGCGGACGGGGAAGCGGAGGGGCTTTCCTCCTGCGCGCCGCCGTGCCGGACGGAGGCTGCTGGTTCAGGCGTCCCTTCCGGGATTTCAGGAGCTTTTTCCGGAGCTTCAGGCATCCGTTCCGGGGCCGTTGCTGGCTCTTCCTCCTGCCGGGTGGCCGTGACGGTGGAATGGCAGACGGGGCATTTCACCTTGTTCCCTATGCAGGAGGGATTGACGGCAAAGGAATTGTTGCATACGTTGCAGCGGCAGGGGACGGCGGCCTGTTCTTCCGTTTCATCCTTGACTTTCTCTTCCTGCCGGGCGGTGACCGGAGCGGCGCAGATGGGGCATTGCACCTGGCTTCCCAGAAAAGACGTTTTCACGGCAAAGGGGTTTCCGCATGACGGGCATGTGCAGGCTACCGTATCCTGGGAGGGGGAGGGCATGGAAGAAAAGGGAGTTACAGGTGGATGAATTCCGGAACGGGGATGGTGATGGGCTTGGGAGCGGGCAGCGTGATGCTCGTGTCCGTATGGTCCGGAGAAACGGGGTCTGCGGAAAGGGCCTGGGCTTCCGGCACGTTTTCACCCGCGCCCAGCAGTTCATAGTTGCGGTTGGCGGGGCCCTGGTTCAGCTCCGTGTGGTAGGGGTCGTCCCCCTGGAGGATGGCCTTGGTGGGCAGGATGGGCGGCAGGGGCAGGATGCGGTTCTGCGCCGTGAAGGGTGAGACGGGGGCGGAGATGTCCTCCCCGTGGAGGTCGCAGAAGGGAAGGCTGGAATCCCCCTTGCGGAGGTATTCAAACATGGTGTGGCGGCGGTATTTCTTGTCCACCGGGTCAATGTCATAGCAACTGTGCGTGGCTCTCTTCCCGGTGGTCAGGCAGATTTCCACCCGTTCCACGCTGGGGGGCGGGGCCAGTTCCCCGGCGGGGAAGAGGCGTTCCGCCTCCGTGACGGCGGCGCCCAGGACGGAGGCGCAGGTGTCCGACGAGAAGGCCCCGTTGTAAATGGGTTTTTTCCCTTCCAGGAAGCCTACCCATATGCCGCAGGTGATGCGGCTGTCATAGCCGAACAGCCAGTTGTCCGCAAAGTCATACGTAGTCCCCGTTTTCACGCCCCCCTTGAAGTCTTTCGGCAGATGCGGGGCCACGCGCTGGGCGGAGCCGTTTTTCAGGGAGGAATTCAGGATGTTGTGGAGCTGGAAGGCCGTGGCGGTGGAGGTGGCCCCCTTCCGCACCTGGGCGTTGTTCCGGGTTTCAATGGCCTGGTTGGATTCCCAGATCAACTGGCCGTCCTCATCCTCTATCCTGTCCAGGTAATAAATATCCTGCGGGCGGGAGCCGCCGTTCGGGATGGCGGTGTAGGCCAGCGTCATTTCCTTCAGGGAGGCGGGTTCCGTGCCCACGAAAATCTTGGGGCGGTAAACGGGGTTTACCTCCGTGCTGCCCGCTTCACGCACGGGCTTGCGGATGCCGAAGTCCGTGAGCTTTTTCACGAAGGGGGATGTGCCCATGTCCATCCCCATGCGCAGGGAGGCGGCAATCTTGGAGGCGGACAGGCCGCGGTGGGCGGTAATCATGCCTTCATAGCGGTTTTTGGAGCTTTCCGCGCCCCATTCCCCCAGGATGCCTTCCGAGCCGCCGATGCCCGTCAGGCGGTTGTCAATGGCGTCGTCCAGAATGCGGGTGACGGGGCTTTTGCCCGTGTCAAAGGCCGTAGCGTACAGGAAGGGCAGGATGGCGGTGCCGGTGGGGCGGGCGCCGTCCTTGATGGCGTCATACTGGCGCTTGGTGTAGTCCCTGCCTCCGTGGTAGGCCAGGACGGCGCCGGACTGGTTGTCCACCACCAGCAGGGCTCCTTCCAGGTAGCGCGGCTTGTCCCCGGAGGCGCCGTGGTAGTCCGCGGCCTTCTGGTGGCGGTAGCCGGGGCGTTTTTCAATGTTTTCCAGGGCCTGTTCCAGGGATTTCCCGGTGGCCTCCTGAAGCTTCCTGTCAAGGGTGGTGTAAATCTTGAGGCCGGCGGCATTCACGCGGTCCTCCCCCAGATAGGCGGTAATCTCTGCGGAAATGCGGTCGTAAATGTGGGAGACGCCGCGTTTCAGCGGCCTGGGGTTGAGCCCCAGGTCCATGGCGGAGAGGCGTTCCGCTTCATCCGGCGTAATGTACTTTTCCCGTGCCATGCGGTTGAGCACATGGTTGCGCCATTTCAGGTTGCTTTCCGGATTATTGAGGGGGGAAAGGCCGTTCGGGTTTTTAATCAGGGCGGCGATGGAGGCGGCCTCCCGCGTAGTGAGGTCCGCAGGTTCCTTGCCGAAGTAGCCCAGAGAGGCGGCGCGGATGCCGTAGAACCCGCTGCCGAAGTAAACGCGGTTCAGGTAAAACTCCAGCACCTGGTCCTTGCTGTACCGTTCCGTAATGCGGCGCGCCAGCGCTATTTCCACGAATTTGCGGCCAAAGCTGCCTTCATTCCTGGCCTTGGCCCGGTTCTTCAGGTCGTACGCGTTTCTGGCAAGCTGCTGGGTGATGGAAGAGGCTCCCTGGTTGGCGTCCCCGCTGTTGTGGATGTATTCCCTGCCTGCCCGCAAAATCCCCAGGAAGTCATAGCCCGGATGCTCCCGGAAGCGGGAGTCCTCCTGGGCGATCAGCGCGTTGACCATGGCGGGCGAAATCTTGTCCAGCGTGACGTAGCTGCGGTTTTCCACATAAATGCGGCCTATTTCCTCCCCGTTCCGGTCGTAAATGATGCTGGGCTTTTCCAGGTCGTTGATGCGTTCCAGGTCAAACTCCGCCGCCCAGTTGTCATAGCGTTTCCAGGCCATCATGAAGCCAAAGTAGCCCACGGCCCCCCCGATGGCGGCCAGAACCAGGCACCACAGCGCCAGCTTCCGGATGAAGCTCCAGAATCGCTTCCTGGGCTTGGCCTTGGGTTGGCGCCTTTTGTTGGCCTGCATGTGCCTGCGCGGAGCTTGTGAACTTAATTCAGCCATGAAGATGAAGCAGGATTTGTCCTGGGAGGAGAAAAAACGTGCAAAAATCCTAGCGGATTCCCGTTTGTTTAGCAATACCGTACACTGTTGGCGAGCGAAAAAAGAAGGCATGCGTCCCGGGAATCTCCCGGAACCCCGCAGGCTACTGAATCATCCTGCGTCCGCAGGACGCGCCGGCTTTAAGGAAAAAGCGCGTCCGTTCCCCGCGCGTTTATATTTTAATGCCGCAAGGGCTTGCGGCGGTCCCGACGGCTAATGGTCCTGCACGGCGTTGAAAATGTTGCCTGCCTTCGTGATGCCGTGTTCCATGGTGTACAGCACGGCGTCCGCCGCCTTTCCCAGCATCACGTCCAGGAGCTCGCGTTCCTCCGGGCGGAATTTGCCCAGCACGTGGCCGATCATCTCCCCTTTGCCGCGTGGCAGGCCGATGCCGAAGCGGAGGCGCGGGAACTCCTGCGTGCCCATGTGGGCGATGAGCGACTTGATGCCGTTGTGGCCGCCTGCGGAGCCTTTTTCCCGCAGTTTCATGACGCCCAGCGGAAAATCCACCTCGTCATGGATGACGAACACGCTGCGCGGGTCCAGCTTGAAGAAGCGCATCATGGGCCCCACGCACAGGCCGGATTCATTCATGAAGGTGGCGGGCTTCACCAGCAGCACGCCGGGGCCGGCCGCCAGCTCGCACTTGCGCTGCCTGTCCGTCTTGAACACGGCGCCCCACCCGGCAGCCAGGCGGTCCACCACCATGAAACCCGCGTTGTGGCGGGTATCTTCATAAGTCCTGCCCGGATTGCCCAGGCCCACGATCATTTTAACGGGTGCGTCCACGATGGAAGAGAAGGAGAAAAAAATGAAAACTGCCGCTTACGGTGGCACGGAAGGCGCGCGGGAAATCCTGCACCCGTTCCGCGGCGCAATCAACCGTTCCGTGAGACAGCCGGGCGCTTATCTGCCCGCTTTCTTCTTCTGCCGCCCCATCAGGAACCCGGTCAGCACGTCTTCCAAGGCGTCCCCGGTCCTGACCAGGCGGTAGTCCGCGTTAATGTCCGTGCAGATGCGGCGCGTTTCCTCCAGGTAGCCGGCCACGATGGCGCGGTACTCGTCCGCGATGAGATCCGGTTCCGTAATCAGGGAGCCGCCGCCCTCCATGTCCACAAAGCGGATGGGGCGGTCAAAGTCAAAATCAATTTCCAGCTGGTCCACCAGATGGAACACGGCCACGTCATGCTTGCGGAAGTGGAGGTGCCGGAGGGCGTTTTTAAGTTCCTCCGTATCCGTGAACAGGTCGGAAAAAATCAGCACCAGGGCACGGCGGCTGACGCGTTCCGCCAGTTCATGCAGGGTCTCCGCCAGCACGGTTTCCCCCTTGGGGTACTGCGTATCCATCTGGCTGATGAGAACGTTCAGGTGGGCAGGGCGGCGGGAGGCGGGGATATGCAGCGTGGCTCCGTCCTTCGTCTGCCGGGAAAAGCTCAGCCCCACGGCGTCCCCCTGCCGGATGGCGATGTAAGCCAGGTTGGCCGCCAGCCTGCACGCGCGCAGGTACTTGGACTCCACCTGCTCCGGGTGGTAATTCATGGAGCCGGAAAGGTCCAGGACGATGTAGGCGCGCAGGTTGGTATCCGCCTCAAACTCCTTGATGTAATACCTGTCAGACCGGGCATACGCCTTCCAGTCCAGCCGGCGCGTATCATCCCCGGAAACGTACTTGCGGTACTCCGCGAACTCCACGGAGGAGCCGCGGTTGGCGCTCCTGTGGCGGCCGGATACGTTCCCCGTCATGCTGTGGCGCGCTTCCAGGGGAAGATTCCCCAGGCGGCTGAGCAGGTCGTGGTTCAGGTACTTCATGGGAGGGCAGGAAAAGGGGATGGATTACGCCGGAACGGTCACACTTCCGCCGCCAGGCGCGCCACGGCCTTGCGGGGCGTGATGCCCTGGGACTCCGCGGCGAAGTTCGTGACCACGCGGTGCATCAGCACGGGCTCCACAATGGCGTCTATGTCCTCCTTGCGGACGATGTAGCTGCCCTGGAGGGCGGCGCGGGTCTTGGCCCCCAGAATGAGGAACTGGACGGCGCGGGGGCCCGCGCCCCAGGCCACGTACTGCTTCACCCATTCCGGAGAAGTCTCCAGGGAGGGGCGGGTGGCGCGCACCAGCTTCACGGCGTACTCGTAAATATGTTCCGGGACGGGCACGCGGCGCACCAGGTCCTGGTAAAAAATGATTTCCTCCCCGGAGAGGACGTGCTTGAGCTCCTCGCTGCGGTTTCCGGTGGTCTCACGGGCGATGCGCATTTCCTCCTCCTCCGTGGGGTAATCCACTTCAATCAGGAACATGAAGCGGTCAAGCTGGGCTTCCGGCAGGGGATAGGTGCCTTCCTGCTCAATGGGGTTCTGGGTGGCGAGCACGAAGAAGGGAGGCAGAAGGGTGAAGGTGCGGCCCATGACGGTGACGCGGCGCTCCTGCATGGCTTCCAGCAGGGCGGACTGGGTCTTGGCGGGGGCGCGGTTGATTTCGTCCGCCAGCACGAAGTTGGCGAATACGGGGCCTTTCTTGACCACGAACTCCTCGTTCTTCTGCGAGTAGATCAGCGTACCGATCAGGTCGGCCGGCAGCAGGTCGGGGGTGAACTGTATACGCGAGAATCCGGCATCCACGGCTTTTGCCAGCGTGGTGATGGCCAGGGTCTTGGCCAGTCCGGGCACGCCTTCCAGCAGGATGTGTCCGTTCGACAGCAGCCCGATCAGCAGCGTGTCGACCAGATGGCTCTGCCCCACGATGACCTTGCCCATTTCCGTGCGGAGCGTATCGACGAATACCGATTCGCGTTCGATCCGCTCGTTGAGTTCTTTGATGTTGATGACTTCGCTCATTGTTTTATTATATGTTGAATTTCATGCTTCATACCCTGCGCCCGGCATCTTTTGCCCGCAGCCTCCGCATCCGCCCGGCGCAAACGTTGCCGTATTGTCGTCGGATACGCAAGTCTTGATTTATTATTGGGAACGATTCCCGAATGAAATTATTGCAAAATTAATAAAATTACGGATAAAATGTTTTGAATTTCCCCTTTTTTGCTATCTTGTAATCACTTACCGCTTGAACCCATGCTATGCGAAAATTGTATTATTTAGCCTGCAGTATTGTCTTATCCGGCCTTACCGCCTGTGAAGTGTCTCCGCTGGCGGATGGAAGCTCTGCTGTAACGGTTGAAGGCGTTGCGACGGCTCCGGTCTCGCACACGATTCCCGCAGCGAAGGCACTGGAACATCTTGCCGGGGCACTGGTTGCCCTTGACGGGCCGACCCGTTCTCCGGGTGAATCGAGAACCGTGCAACGCGTTACGGCGGTTACGCGGGCCGACCTGAGGGCGTCTGCGACCCGCAGCGGAGGATGTTCTGCCGACTCGCTTGTTTATTTAGTCGAGTTCGAAGATGGAAAAGGCAGTGCCATTCTGGCTGCGGACGACCGGCTCGAACCTGTTATCGTGATCTACGATACGTATAAAATGAAGAAGGAAGATTTGCGGGAACCGCCGGTCGATCCGGATGCTTGGCGGACACTTGAAAATCTTTATTGCGAAGAGGATGACGACTATTATCTGGGGGCAAGCGAACTCCCGGAGCTACCTGTCGAAAATACGCTTTTGGAACATCAACTCATCTACGATTATATCAATAAGGAAGTAGAAGATACGGGCGGTGCTGTTTATACGGTTGAGAGCGGTTGGAATCTGAGCCGATCCGTGAGCCCCATGCTGACGACTCAATGGCATCAGGGAGCCCCGTTTAAACTACGTTTTCCGATTACTGCTTCGTGGACTATCTGGGCTCCGGCCGGATGTGTCACGATCGCCGTGGCCCAGATTATGAACTATCACCAATTTCCGCGCAATTATTGTGATTGGTCGCTGGTAAATCAATATAATCCTAACGACCCCCTTGAAGATAATGGCCAGGATGTGCTGGACGAAGTCGCGTTATTGTCTAAAAAGGTGGCTGGCGGTTGTCGTGTGGAATGTAATTTTTTTGGCTCCGGGGAAACTTTTTCCACGCCGGCCAAAGCCAAGCGTTTTCTTCGCGATGTGGGCTATACCGGTACCGAGAAACATCTCGGATATGACGCGGACGTGATTAAGAAAACGCTGGATAACGACTGCCCTGTCTTTATCGGGGCTTTGGCTTCCAGCAATCATGGTCACGCATGGGTGATCGACGGATATCTGAATTACGAAAACATCATCAAAACCTACAACGGCCCTACCACTTTGTTGAAAACAAACACAGTGAATAAACTATTCGTACACTGTAATTGGGGCTGGCAGGATACTGACAAAAACGGATATTATGCCAGTAAGGTTTTTGACACCCGAAAAGGGCCTGCGGATTTGAACGGGTATCCGGCGGCGACTCGCGGGGTCAATACTAAAAATTACACATGGTGGTTCCGCATCGTTACTTATAACAAACCCCGATAGTTATGAAAAAACTGATTATATTGTGTAGTGCCGTATTGGGCTCCTTGCTGTTTTGCGGATGTCTTCCGAGCTCTGCGCCTTACGAGGATTTTTACTCCCGGTCGTTCGTCTTGCGGTATTGTCAGGTAAGCGATATCTCGATCGAACGTCGGTATTATTCCGAAGACGATCCCGATTACAACCTGGGCTATTTTATCCGGGTTGTTTCCGATAAACTTTATCGGGCAAACAGGAACGGTGAAGAAAAACAGGTCTACGATGCACTTTGCGAAAAATACAATGATGTGACCTATAACCGTAAGGTGCGATACTCTTACGATGAATACTATCCTCCCAGGTGTTCCTGCTTTTTTACGGACTTGGAGATATGGAGCACTGCCGACTGGGATGCCGGTCATCCGGCGGGAACGCCGCTCGATGACATCGTGCGTTTCAAAAGCGATACCCCCTGGCCTTATATCCGGAGCGGTTATACGCAGCGGTATTCCGACAAGAAAAGGGGCGAATACTATCCGGTCTATTGCCTGGTTTCGGAACTTACGGCGGACGACATGACCCTGTTGCCGGATTCCTTTTTTATCCTGTTTACCTCGCGTCCCTCCCTCGACCTGCAACATACCATCCGTGTCCGGTTGACCGACGATGCCGGGAATGTGTACGAGGCTGGCATCGACGTGGATTTCAGCCTGTGACCCGAACCATCCGTGCGGAAACGGGTATTTCTGTCCCTGTCGTTGGCTGTGTTTTCGGATGTCCCGGCAGTGTTGCATCCGGCCGGCAGTCCGCTTTGGATTGCTGTGCCCCCGAATCGGCGTGCGGGGCTTTCCCGGTAAATTTTATTCCAAAATCGGCAGGGCTCTGCCGAAGGGCTTGCGAAAAAGTATTAACTTTGCAGCCATGGAACCCAAAGAATCTCCGATACTGCAAGGCCTGAACCCCGCACAGCTCGCTGCCGTGGTCAACTACGACAGCCCGTCGCTCATTATCGCCGGCGCCGGTTCGGGCAAGACGCGCGTGCTGACCGCGCGCATCGCCTATATGATCGAGCAGGGCGTGGCGCCCTTCAACATCCTGGCGCTCACCTTCACCAACAAGGCCGCCCAGCAGATGCGCGAGCGCATCGCGCAGATGATCCCCGATAACCGCAGCCGCTATATCCGCATGGGTACGTTCCACTCGGTCTTTTCGCGCATCCTGCGCGAGAACGCCGAAAAGATCGGTTTCCCCGAGTCGTTTACGATCTACGAGCCCTCGGACTGCAAGAACCTCATCAAGACCATCGTCCGCGAACTGAACCTCGCGGACGAGAAATACAAGCCCAACCTCATCGCCTCGCGTATCTCCTACTTCAAGAACTGCCTGGTGACGCCCGGCGCCTACCTCGCCAACTCGGTCTATGCCGCCGAAGACCGGCAGGCGCAGATCCCCGAGTTCGGCAATGTCTACAATATCTACTGCCAGCGCTGCAAGCGCAACGGTGCGATGGACTTCGACGACCTGCTCTTGCAGACCAACATCCTGCTGCGCGACGCCCCGGACGTGCTGGCGCGCTACCAGGAGCTGTTCAAATACATCCTGGTGGACGAGTACCAGGACACCAACTACGCCCAGTACGTCATCATCCGCCGCCTGTCGCAGCTCCACTCCCGGGTCTGCGTCGTGGGCGACGACGCACAGTCGATCTACTCGTTCCGCGGTGCCAAGATCGAGAACATTCTCTCCTTCCAGAAGGATTTTCCCGCGGCCAGGGTCTTCAAGCTCGAGCAGAACTACCGCTCGACCCGCACGATCGTCGATGCGGCCAATTCGGTCATCGTCCGCAACTCCAAGCGCATGGAGAAGCACTGTTTCTCGGCCGGCGACGTGGGTGAGCCGATCCGCATCCTCAAGGCCTATACCGACCGCGAGGAGGCCGAAATGGTGGTCTCCGACCTGCGCGACAAAGTCCGCTCGGCGGGCGACGACTGGTCGGAAGCGGTGATCCTCTACCGCACCAACAACCAGTCGGCCGTGCTGGAGGACAACCTTCGCCGCCGCGGCATTCCCTACCGCATCTACAAGGGCAGTTCGTTCTACGACCACAAGGAGGTCAAGGACATGCTGGCCTATATCCGGCTGGTCATCAACCCGCGCGACGACGAGGCGTTCAAACGCATCGTCAACTACCCGACGCGCGGCATCGGCGACACGACCGTGCAGCGCATCGCGCAGCTGGCCGCCGAGCGGGGCGTCTCGATGTGGGAGGCGGTCGACGCGCTGGTCGCCGAGCCGGCCGCCGACCCCGTGCAGAAGACCATCGCCCGCAAGGTGGCGGACTTCGTGGCGATGATCCGCTCGCTGTCGCTCGCCCGCAACGAGAAGGGGCTTTACGACTTCGGGCTCGAGATCGCCACCCGCTCGGGTATCCTCGCGGCCTACCGCGCCGAGAATACCCCCGAGGCGACCTCGGCATTGGACAATATCGAGGAGTTGCTGAACTCGATGCAGGAGTTCAAGGAGCGGTGCGACGCCGAAATCCGCAACGGAGAGCGTCCGCAGGACGAAGAGGCGACCATCGAGGAGTGGCTGCAGAACGTCATGCTGGTGACCGACATGGACAAGGACGACCCCGAAGACCGCAACAAGGTGACGCTGATGACCGTCCACTCGGCCAAGGGGCTGGAATACAAATACGTGTATATCGTCGGGCTGGAGGAAAACCTCTTCCCCTCGCAGCGGGCCGCCGAGTCGCCCGACGGCATGGAGGAGGAGCGGCGCCTGTTCTACGTGGCGCTCACCCGGGCCAAGGTCGAGGCGACGATCTCCTACGCCGAGATGCGTTTCAAGTGGGGCAACATGGAGTTCTCGCGCCCGAGTTGCTTCTTGCGCGAGATCGACCCGAAATATGTCAGGGCCGACTTCGGTTCCGACACCGACGACGCCCGTCCGCACCGCTCGCCCGACGGGGCAGCGCCTTCGGCCATCGACGAACTGCGCCGCCGCTTCGACTACCGTTTCCAGCAGAAACAGCAGGCTGCGGGCGGGACCAATGGCGGCGGCCGGCCGGGCAGCAACCCCGGCCGCGGCAATTTCGGCGGCCGCCCCTCCGACGGCGAATCCGGCCCCGCAAGGCGTTTCGCTCGGGCTGCGGCACCCCGCGACGCCCGCCCGCAGGGGCGTCCCGACCCGGCGCTCGTCCAGGTTCCGCGCCCCTCGATCGACGGCATGCGCCGCATCGGTGTGCGGCAGGCGGCCGACGGCGGCGTGCCCCTGGGCGAGGCGATGCCCGTCAGCGGCGATTATACCGTGGGGCAGCGCGTCGAGCACCCCAAGTTCGGCGTGGGTATCGTGCAGCGCATCGAGACCCTCGCCACCGACCACAAGCTGGTCGTGGCCTTCGACGGCGCGGGCGAAAAGACCCTGCTGGCCAAATTCGCCAAACTGACCAAACTATAACAGCGATGGCGACCCCCCCCCTTGTGTCGGTCTGCATGACCACCTACAACCACGAAGCTTACCTTGCCCAGGCCATCGAGAGCGTGCTGGCGCAGCAGACCTCGTTCGGGGTCGAGCTGGTGCTGGGCGACGATTGCAGTACGGACTCCACGGCCGCTATTTGCCGCGAATACGCGGCGAAATACCCCGGCCGCGTGCGTTTCGTCACGGGCCAGCGCAACGTGGGCTGGCGTGCCAACTACCGCCGCACGTTCGAGGCCTGCCGCGGGAAATACGTGGCCTACTGCGACGGCGACGACTGGTGGAGCGACCCCCGCAAGTTGCAGATGCAGGCCGACCTGCTGGAGTCCGACCCCTCGTGCGGGATGTGCTATACGCGCGCCAGCAACTATTACCAGAACACCGGCCTCACCGAACCCGATCACGAGGAGCACTTTACCGACTTCGACCGCCTGCTTTGCCGGCTCACCATCGCCAACTGCGCCACGCTGGCGCGCCGCGACCTCATCGCCCGCTACTATGCCGAGGTGCGCCCCGACGAGCACCCCGAATGGCTTACCGACGACGCCCCGATGTGGCTCTGGTTCGCGGCCTGCAGCCGTGTGCGCTACCTCCCGGCCATCACGGCGGTGCACCGCCGCCTGCCGCAGAGCGTGAGCCATAGCACGGAATATCCCCGCCGGATCGCCTTCTGCGACTCCCTGATGGACATAAGCCTGTGGTTCGATGCCCGTTACGGTGCACGCCGCAACCGGTTCCGCATCCTGCGGCGGCGCAGTTCGGTCGCGTTGTGGGTACTCTCCTGGAACGGTTCCGTCGGCGAATACCTCGCCCGGTGGCGCCGCGACGTGGCCGCCTGTCCGCGCCTGCTGCTTTGCCCCGAAGGCTGCGGGCTCCTCGTGAAGAAGATTTTGTTCCGACGTAAAAAACAACGACTATGACTACCAAAGAGCGTTACGACGGCGTTATCGCCTGGTTCTCGGAGCACATGCCCGTGGCCGAGAGCGAATTGCACTATACGGATCCCTACCAGTTGCTCGTGGCTGTGATCCTTTCGGCGCAGTGTACCGACAAGCGGGTCAACATGACTACGCCCGCCCTGTTCGAACGCTTCCCCACGCCGTTCGAAATGGCGAAGGCCACGGCCGAGGAGATTTACCCCTATATCCGGAGCATCTCCTACCCGAACAACAAGGCCCGCAACCTCGCGGGCATGGCGCGTATGCTGTGCGAAGAGTTCGGGGGCGAGGTGCCGAGCGACCTGCAGCAGATGCAGCGCCTGCCGGGCGTGGGGCGCAAGACGGCCAACGTGCTGGGTGCCGTGCTGTGGCAGAAGGAGGTGATGCCGGTGGACACGCATGTCTTCCGTGTCTCGAACCGTATCGGGCTGACGACCAATTCGAAAACTCCGTTGCAGACCGAGCTGACGCTCGAAAAGAACATCCCTTCGCACCTGTTGCCGGTGGCTCACCACTGGCTGATCCTCCACGGACGTTACGTCTGCATGGCGCGCAGCCCCAAGTGCGGCGAATGCGGGATCGCCGCCTGGTGCCGCAAATACGCCGCCGACCACCGGACGAAAGGGTAGGTGCCGGTCTCCGGAGCTCCGGCCGGTTCCTGCCGGCCCGACCTCTGGCGCTCCCGTCTGTTCCTGTCGTCTCCTGCGGGCTCCGGCTTTTCCCCGACGTTTTGGGGCATTTGCCCGGGGAGGCTTTGCCGGGACGGTTCGTTCTCCGGTCGACGGCCCCGCCCGGTACGACCCGCCTCCCGCGCAGGGCATGATCCGGCCGACAGGGACATCCTGAACACAAAAAAACAGATCAACCCAACCCAAACCTCAGACCTATGACCAAGATCGTCCTGAAATCCCTGTTGTTGCTGCTCGTGCCCTTTTTTGCGCAGGCGCGTGATACCGATTCGCTGCGCGTGCTGTGGGTCGGAAACAGCTATACCTATTACAACGACATGCCGTCCACCGTCCGGCAGATCGCCGCGACGCAGAAGGTGAAACTCTCCTGTACGCGCTTCCTCAAGGGCGGCGAGCGCCTTTCCGGCCACCTGAAAAACCAGAAACTGCTCGATGCCATCGCCGCGGGCGGCTGGGACTACGTCATCCTCCAGGAGCAGAGTTCCGCACCGGCCATGCCGACCCGGCAGGTCGCACGGGAAGTCTACCCTGCGGCGCGTACGCTCGACAGCCTGGTGCACGTCGCGTCGCCCGATGCCCGTTTGATCTTCTACATGACGTGGGGGCATAAGAACGGCAACCGCTTCCCGATTCCGGAGTACCCGCCCGCCAACAGCTACGGCACCATGCAGGAACGGCTGATTACCAGCTACCTCGAAATGGCCTACGACAACGACGCATGGTGTGCCCCCGTGGGCATGGCATGGCGCCGGGTGCGTGCCGAAAGGCCCGATTACGTGCTCTATGCGCAGGATTGTTTCCACCCCGGGCCGCTGGGCAGCTACCTGGCCGCGAACGTGATTTTCACCACGATCTACGGCAAGCCCTACCAGACCGCCTGCACGCTGGATTTCCCGGCCGAACAGGCCGAATACATCCAGCGTGTGGCGCAGCAGACCGTGCTGGAAAACCTCACGCTGCTGAATATAAAAAGGTAATCGGATTTGTACGGATTCATGCCCGCGCTTGCGCAAGCGCGGGGTTTTTCGGATCTCGGACGCCCGCCTGCCCAGCCGCAGGCCGTTCCGCCGGGCGGAATGCCTGCCCTCACCGCTCGCTCAGCTCCAGCCAGCGCATCGTCTTTTCGTCGATCGACGCGATCAGCTCCGCTATGCGCCGTGACTGCGCCGTGAGCTCCTCCACCGGGAGCGTCCCCGACGAGAGCGACGCCTCGAGTGCCGCTTTCTCGGCCTCGAGCGCCGGGATTTCCGTTTCGAGCGCTTCCAGCTCCCTCTTTTCGTTGAACGAGAGCTTGCGCGGCACAGCCTCCGCCGCCTGTGTTTTCGCCGCCTGCGGTTTCGGTCGGGCCTGTGCGGCTTCGGTGCGGCGTGCCGCTTCGTATTCGCGCTTCCAGGCCACGTATTCCGAGTATGTCCCCGCAAAATCCCTGATTTCGCCTCCGCCGCAGAAAACCAGCAGGTGGTCGGCGACCTTGTCCACGAAATAACGGTCGTGCGACACCACGATCACGCAGCCTCTGAACGCTTGCAGGTACTCTTCCAGGATGCCCAGCGTTACGATGTCCAGGTCGTTCGTCGGCTCGTCCAGCACCAGGAAATTGGGGCTCTGCATCAGCACCGTGCAGAGGTATAACCTCCGCCGCTCGCCGCCGCTCAGGCGTGCCACGTAATTGTATTGCGTTTCCGGCATGAAGAGGAAATGCTGCAGCAGCTGCGAGGCGCTCATCCGCCGCCCGTCGCCCAGTTCGACCTGCTCGGCGATCGCCGTCACCACGTCGATCACCCTCATCGAGTCGTCGAACTCCAGCCCCTGCTGGCTGTAATAGCCGAAGCGAACGGTTTCGCCTATGTCGATCACACCGCTGTCGGGTCGTTCGATGCCCGTCAGCAACTTGAGAAACGTCGACTTGCCGCAGCCGTTGTCGCCCACGATCCCCAACTTCTCGTAGCGGGTGAAGTTGTAGTTGAACCTGTCGAGGATCACCACGTCGCCGAAGCGCTTGCTCACGTCGCGGGCCTCGAATATCTTGGTGCCGATCCGCGATGCCCCGACGTCGAGCCGCACCTCGCCGCTGCGGCGCGTCGTTTTGAGCCGCGATTCGAGATCGCGGAACGCGTCGATGCGCGACCGCGCCTTGGTCGCCCGCGCCTGCGGCTGGCGGCGCATCCACTCCAGTTCGCGGCGGTAGAGGTTCATCTCGCTCGCCCGCTGTGCCGCGTCGGCCGTTTCGCGCTCCTGTTTCTTTTCCAGGTAATAGGAGTAGTTGCCCGCATAGTGGTAGATCCGGCGGTTTTCCATTTCGAGGATGTCGCTGCACACGCTGTCGAGGAAATACCGGTCGTGGGTCACCATCAGCAGCGCGGCGCTGCTCGCCGCGAGGTACTCTTCGAGCCACTCGGTCATGTCGGTGTCGAGGTGGTTGGTCGGCTCGTCGAGGATCAGCAGGTCGGATTCGCTGATCAGCACGTTGGCCAGCGCCACGCGCTTGAGCTGCCCGCCCGAGAGGGTCTCCACTTTTTGCCCGAAGTCGCGGATCCTGAGCCGTGAAAGGATCCGCTTGGCGCGCTGCTCGTAATCCCACGCTTCGAGGGCATCCATCCGCGCCATTGCCTCCTGCAACCCTTCGCCCGACGCATCGCCGATCGCCCGCTCATACTCCGCGATGGCCTTCAGGGCGGGGCTCTCCGAGTGGAAGCAGGCTTCCAGTACGGTCATTCCCGCCGGGTATGCGGGGCTTTGTTCCAGGTAGGCGATCCTCAGGCCGCGGCGCGGCACGACGCTGCCCGCGTCGTGGCTTTCCTTCCCCGCAATGATGTTCAGCAGCGTGGTTTTCCCCGTGCCGTTCTTCGCCACGAGGGCCACGCGCCGGCCCTCCTCGATCGTGAACGAGATATTTTCGAAGAGCACCTGCTCGCCGTACGATTTGGTGAGGTTTTCCACCTGGAGACAAGAAGCCATAACGTGTGATTTAGATTTGCAAAGCTACGCAAAAATCCCGAACCGTGCCAATCGCCGCCCCGGAAAGGGGCCCCGACCCTCGGAAAACGGGCTGCCCTTCCCTGAAAAAAGGACGGCGCACGACGGTCATATCCCCTCGTGCGCCGTTTCTCGTTGCCGGACTTCCCCCGGAAACGTTGTGCCGTTCCGGTTTTTCACCCCTCCCGGCGTCATGCTTTCCGGGCGGTTCCCTTCTTCCGTCAACCTCCCTTCTCACGGGTTGCAGGTTCCCGTCACGGTGTTTTCTCCGGCATCGGATCCCTCCCTGCGGCATCCGCTTTCCCGGGCACCCGCTTTCGGGCGCTATCTTTTCCCCGCCCTGCCTTTCGGGCGCACTACCAGTTCTTGCGCAGGTCGCGCGTCAGGGGGAACTCGGTGATGCGCAGCGTCGTGCAGCCGTAGGGGATCAGCGTGATCTCTTCGGCGGGATTGGCGCTCTCGTTGGTGCTGTACGGCTGGGGGCCGGCGCTCTCCTGGTAGAGCACCCATTCGTCGAGTCTGCGCCCGCGCGCCCTGATCTCCACCGGGGCGTTTTCCAGCGTCCACGGATAGGCGTCGCCGATGTCGCGCCGCTCGACCCTGAATGCCTCCGCAATGCGTTCGGGGCGGACGTCCTCCTCGAAGAGCGTGTAGTTCCACGGGGTCGTAGGCCGCACCTCGTAATACCACGGGCCGTAAATCTGTTTGCCCGGGTTGCGGACTTTCGACCATTGTTCGCCGATGCGCAGCGAGTAGACCAGCGGCCCGCGCTCGACGACGGCCGAGCGTTCGTACCAGCGGCTGACGGCGACCTCCATCGGCAGGCGGAGCGTCACCACGTCGCCCGTGCGCCATGCGCGCCGCACTTCCGCCACGGAACCTTTCCCGGGCGACGCCACGGCCTGACCGTTCACCGCTACGGTCGCCCCCTCGCACCAGCCGGGGATGCGCAGGCGGAGCGGGAATTCGGCCGTTTTCACCTTGCGGCCGTCGATCCTTATCTCGAAACGTATCTGCTCGTCGAAGGGGTATTGCGTCCGCTCGGCGATCGTCACCCGTACGCCGCCGGCCACTTCGGCCGTGACGTTGCAGGGCGAGTAGACCATCGCGGCCAGCCCGCTGTCGTGGGTGGCATACCACAGGTTTTGCGTGAACTTGGGCCATCCCTGGTGCATGTTCGACGTGCAGCAGGCATAGCCCGTCAGCAGGCCGTAGAGGATGTCCGTGCCGTCGTGGCTCTGCTCGAAATTGCGGCGGTGGTCGGTAATCATCACCTGGTTGACCTGCTGGTAGTACTGGCGGGCGTCATAGGCGTCCGTGGCCTGCGTGGGCAGGGCGTTGAACGCCACGCGCTCCAGATGGTCGGCGAACTGCACGTCGCCCGTGATTTCGGCCATCTCCTCCAGCGAGTACATCATCTCCACGGCCGTGCAAAGCTCCGAACCCTGCGTCGGGGCGGCGCCGTGCAGCGCCTCGTCGCCCCCGTACAACCCCGTCGGCAGGCCGATGTAGCGGCGTATGTCCTCGAAGCCTTTCTTCACGGCCGCCACATGCGCCGGGTCGTTGCTGCGCTGGTAGTAGACCACCGGCTCCTTGATCCCCTGCGCGAGGTTCACGCAGTGCAGCGAGAAGGGCGTCGGGATCACCTCCCCGCCGGCGAGGATGCCCGTCCAGTCGAACGTCTGCCGGTGGATCAGGTCGCCCAGCTCCAGCAGGAATTCGTCGCCCGTGATGTTGTAGAGCCAGTAGACGATGCCCAGGTTGTCGCCGCCGCGCTGTTCGCCCCAGAAAGTCCAGTGCCCCAGCGGGGTCTTCGGAAGCTCGCGCAGCTGGTAACGGAAATAGGCGCTCATCAGTTCGATGACGCGCTCGTCGCCCGTCGCCGAGTAGTATTGTTGCAGCACCTTGAGCATGACCATCTTGGGCCACCAGTCGCGGGCGTTGTCGCGCTGTATGGCCGGGCTTTCGAACGGACGGTCTTCCGCCGGGCCGAAATAGCCGTCGGGCTGCCGGCTGCCGAGCGCCCACTCGACCCAGGGGCGGGTCTTTTCGATCAGCTGCCTGTCGCCGAGGATATAGGCCAGCGGCAGCAGCCCGTCGATCCCGTAGGGGGCGCGGTCCCAGACGTCGCCGTCGCCGCCCAGCCAGCCGTTGCGCGGGCCCATCACCTCGGGGTAGACCGAATCGAGGTGCCCCGTCAGCCCGTCGGCCTGACGCTGCAACTGGTCGCGGAGCCACCCTTCGGCGCGGATGGCGCCCAGCGGAAGTTTTACGAAGGGTTTTTCGCGCAGCGGGGCGCGGTTGTTGGCATAGGGTGCCGCGGCCGTCGCGGCGGTCGTTGCCAGGAGCAGGCCTGCCAGCAGCAGGCTTGCCAGGAGCAGGTGGATAAGTTTTTTCATACGTACGGTTTTGGTTAGCCGGGACAAAATTAACGAAATTCCCGGCTGCGGGGTGTATGCAAACGTGCAAATTCAGTATGCATCGGCGGGCGCGGTTTGTTATCTCCCTCTTTTTTGCTACCTTTGCCCAGTATCACCAATGTGAAGCAAGGCTGAAATGGAGCTATCGAAAGAGCGTATCGAATCCCTCAGGGAACTTCTCGCCCCGGCAAACCGGAAGATCGTGATTGTCGCCCATACCAATCCCGACGGCGATGCCGTGGGTTCTTCGCTCGCCTGGGCCGAGGTGCTGCGGGGTATGGGACATACGGTGACGTGCATCGTCCCGAACAAATATCCCTATTTCCTCGACTGGATGCCGGGTATCGGCCAGGTCGTGGTCTTCAAGAACGACACCGCGGGCGATGCCGTGCGCGCCATCGCCGAGGCCGACCTGCTCTTCTGCCTCGACTTCAACGCCGTGTCGCGGCTCGAAATCCTGAGCGATACGATCGAGGCCAACACCACGGCGCGCCGCGTGCTGATCGACCACCACCTTTCGCCCGACGGGCATTTCGACCTCTCGTTCTCGTATCCCGATTCGTCGAGCACCTGCTTCCTCGTATACAGCATCATCGAAGCGCTGTTCGGCACCGATGCCATTACGCGGCAGATGGCCGAGGCGCTCTACGTGGGCATCATGACCGACACGGGCAACTTCGCCTACTCGTTCCTCACGCCGGAGCTGTTCCGCGCCGTGGCGGTGCTGGTCGAGAAGGGCATCAGCATCCCCGAGATACACAACAACGTCTATAACGCCTATACCGAAGGCCGCGCACGATTGTTCGGTTATGTCATCAACCGCAAGATGGAGATCATCCAGGACGGGACGGTGGCCTACATGTCGCTGATGGAGAACGAAATGCGCCGTTTCCAGTTCCAGCAGGGCGACAGCGAGGGTTTCGTGAACTACGCGCTGACGATCAAGAAGATGAAGATGTCGGCCATGTTCCTGGCCCACCGCAAGTTCATCCGCGTGAGTTTACGTTCGCGCGGAGATGTCGACGTCAACCTCTTCGCCCGCAAGTACTTCAACGGCGGCGGCCACAAGAATGCCGCGGGAGGTAAATCGTTCGTTTCGATGCAGGAGACTATCGACCACTATATCAAGTCGGTAAAGGAGTTCGCCCAAGACGGGCATCTGGGTTGAGGACGCTATGGCTGGTGGCCTTGCGCCGATAACCTACGAAAGTTATGGACGATTTCCGACTTAAAGTTTTCATCACCGCGGCCCGGACGCTCAGTTTCACCCGGACTGCCGAGCAGATGTTCATTTCCCAGCCCGCCGTCAGCAAGCATGTCGGTGAGCTCGAATCCCGTTATAAGACGCAACTCTTCGTCCGCCGCGGCAGCCGCCTGGAGCTGACCCCGGCCGGTGAAACCCTGCTGACCTGCGCCGAACGGCTGGCCGGCGACTACCGCCGCATGGAGTACGAGATGGGCCTCTGCGCGAGTGCGGTCGAGGGCGAACTGCGCCTCGGTGCCAGCACGACCATCGCCCAATACCTCCTGCCGCCGATCCTCGCCCGCTTCACCACGCGTTTCCCAGGCGTGCGGGTCTCGATGATGTCGGGTAACAGCGACCAGGTCGAACAGGCACTGTGCGGGCGCAGCATCGACCTGGGGATGGTCGAGAGCCTCAGCCGCCGGCAGGGGTTGCACTATACGCTCTTCGCGCCCGACGAACTGGTGTTGGTCGCACGTACGGGCGGCCCCTATGCGCGGACGGATGCCGTGACGCCCGACCGTTTACGGCAGATTCCCCTCGTGCTGCGCGAGGGCGGGTCGGGGACGCTCGAAGTCATCAAGACGGCACTCGGCAAGGCCGGGATCCGCATCCCGGAGCTGAACGTGGTGATGCGCCTCGGCTCGACCGAGGGGATCAAGGCATTCGTGCGCAACAGCGACGCCATGGCCATCCTGTCGGTGATTTCGGTCGTGGACGAGCTGCGCAGCGGTACGCTGCGAATCGTCGATGTCGACTCCCTGGCGCTCACGCGCGACTTCGTGTTCGTGCATCCCGAGGCCGAACCTGCCCGGCTTGTCCGGCAGTTCGTCGATTTCGCCCGGGCCGACCGCTGACCCGGCGGGCATCCCGTTCCCGTTTTCGTATTCTGTTCCCGCATCCCGTTCCCGTTTCCATTTTCGGGCATCGCTGCGCGGCTGCAGTTTGCGTTATAACTTATGGTTATGTAGGATAACCGGTTCTTGTTCCATATCCCGCCAAAAGATGCGATCTTTGTCGGCGAAACAAAGGAAAAGTTATAACGGCTTCTTAAAAAACACGAAGGATATGTTGAAAAAAGGTAACAGGGCGAATACCCTGCACGGGATTCTGCTGATCGTCCTGTTCTCGTTCGCGGCATTCTACATCGCCGGGTTCCCCCTCGTAAAGAAACTTTCGTTCAGCCCGCTGATCGTCGGCATCGTGCTGGGCATGCTCTATGCCAACAGCCTGCGCAACAAACTGCCCGAAACGTGGGTGCCCGGCATCAGGTTCTGTACCAAGCAGGTGCTGCGCTGGGGCATCATCCTCTACGGGTTCCGCCTGACGCTCTCCGAGGTGGCCGCCGTGGGTATTCCGGCCGTCGCGGTCGACCTGGTCGTCGTGACGGTCACGATCCTGGGCGGCGTCCTGCTGGGACGCCTGCTGAAGATCGACCGCGACACGGCGCTGATGACCTCGACGGGCAGTGCCATCTGCGGCGCGGCGGCCGTGCTGGGTGCCGAGCCGGTCGTGAAATGCGAGGGGTACAAAACCGCCATTGCCGTCTCCACGGTCGTGATTTTCGGCACCCTCTCGATGTTCCTCTACCCCCTGATGTACCGTACGGGGATGCTCGACGGGCTCACGGACACGGGCGTGGCCGTCTATACGGGCAGCACGCTGCACGAGGTGGCCCATGTGGCGGGGGCGGGCAACGCAATGGATCCGACCGATACGCTGGGAATCGCCGGGACGGCCACCATCACCAAGATGATCCGTGTGTTGATGCTCGCGCCCGTGCTGGTTTTCCTGGGGTTCGTGCTGGCGGGCCGCCGGAAAACCGCCGGGGGGCGCAAGGAGAAGAACAAAATCACCATTCCGTGGTTCGCATTCGGGTTTATCGGGGTCATCTGCCTCAATTCGCTGCTGCAATACCTGACCGGGGCGGAGAGTGTCCGCGACATTCCGTTGAACGGCGCCATCGAATATGTCGATACGTTCATGCTGACGATGGCCATGACGGCGCTGGGTACGGAAACGAGCATCGACAAGTTCAAACATGCCGGGGCGAAGCCCTTCGTGCTGGCGGGACTGCTGTATGTCTGGCTGGTCGTGGGCGGTTATTTCGTCACCAAATACCTGGTCGGGATCCTGTAACGGGGTTTTCGGCCGGGCGGCTTCCGGAGGGATCCCGTTTTTGCACCCGGATGCATCTTATGCCGATATGGCGCCTATCCGCCTGCATCGTCTGCATTGCCGGGGATGCCGGGAAAGAAATCCCGCCGCTGAACGGCCTATGCCGGTCGGAACCGTTGTCTTGCTGGAAGCGATCCGCTTTTTACGCTAAATTCGGCAGAGTGGGGGCTTCGTGCTCCGAATAGCGGAGGACTGCCTCCCGTACGAAGTCCGCGAAACTGCGGGCTTCTTCGTAGGTGATGGCGCCGGGATAGCTCATCAGCACCAGCCGGTGGGGCGTGAAAGGCTTGCGGAACGACGGGTGGATGTACCGGTAGGGGTTGGCGACGAACCCCAGCCGTTCGTAGAAGTGCAGGCGGCGGATCGAAATGTCGTCTACGGGCGGGTCGATCTCGAGGATGACGCGCCCGACCTTCCGGCAGAAGGCCGAGAGTGCCGCGGAGCCCATGTTTTGTCCCCGCAGGGCGGGTGAGACGGCCAGGTGCTCGACATAACGGTACCCGTCGGCACCCCAGTGGAAGAGGATGCCGATGAACTCATCGCCGCGCCAGATGCCGTCGGCTTCGAAATTCGGGTCGCCGAATGCCCGGTCGTAGCCTTCGGCGTTCCAGCGTTCGTTGTAGGGGAACGACTTTTCGTAAAGCTCCCAGGCCTCGGCCCAGCCTTTGTCCGAGCGGGACTTGAAAGGTATGAATTGCAGTGGTCGTGTCATCGTCCGTGTTGTTTTGCGCAAAATTACTACAAATTCCGCGCATTACCAATCCGGTTGTGCCGGGAAGGGCGCTCCGCGACATAATGGTAAAAGGGACACCCGCTCCGGGGTGTCCCTTTTACTGCCTTGCGGCGTGAACTTTTTATTACTCCGTTTTCCCTCCGGTGATTTCCTCGGGGATGCCGTCGCAGCGTTCGTAGACCGAAATGTCCGAACGGTCGTCCTTGGCTGTCCATATCATTTGTGTCTTTGAAAAGTCGGTCACGATGTAGCGGTGTTGCCAGTCGCCTACGCTGTAATCGTAGTTTCCGTAGATGATGGCGCCCAGTTCCTCGTCGGTTTCGATGGCGAAACGTCCCGTGAGCTTGCGGGCGCCGAAGCTGTCGAGGTTCTGGTACATGACGTACTTCTGGTCTTTGCGGATGAACTCGATGTATACGTAGCTGCCCTCGGCGAGGGGCGCGCCGTTCCATTGGACGAGCTGCCACGTGCCGGCGAGGTTGTTGGGCGTGACATCCAGGGGGGCTACATACGACTTGTCGTCATCGCAGGCGCAGAAGGCCGTCGCGATAAGTGCAAGGAGCGTAAATCTAAAAATTGTTTTCATATTACTCGTTTTTGTCTGTTTCTTACTCTGTTTCTTCGAACCGGATTTGCAGCGTGCGCCCGCTCGGCGGAACATCGGGCCCTTCGAGGATCAGGGGCAGCTGCACAGGTGGCCTGCGCGTTGCCTGCGCGGGGTCGAACCCGATGACCAGGTCGCCTTTGGCGCCCGGGGCGAGGGTTGCGGGCTCGCACCGGAAGGTGATCCCCGGGGGGAGCAGGTGCTCGTCGCAGCGTGGCCGCATGGCTTTGCCGCCCGTGTTCAGGCATTCGATGCGCTCGTTCTGCAACCTTTCCGGGGCGAGGCGCACGGACTGCTGTTTGAGCCGCAGCGCACCCATTGCATAGGGGTAGTCGCCGTCCGTGCGTTCCGAGGCTATGACCGTGCCCGTGAGGTGCAGGATGGCCGTCGGCATCTTGTCCGAGAGCTGCGTATAGACGAAGATCCGCCTGTCGAAGCTCCCCGGGTGTCCCTTCGGGTGGTAGGTGACCGTCACCGTGCCTTCGCTGCCCGCGCGGACGGGCTGCCGGCCGTAGGTGGCCGCGGCGCAGCCGCAGGTGGTCTGCACGCGGGTGATGACGAGCGGTGCCGTCCCTGCGTTATGCCATTTGAACGTGTAGCCCGGCGGCGTGTCGTCCTCGCCGATATGCCCTGCGTCGATCTGCGTGCGTTCGAAGCGCATCGCTTCGGCACCGTCGGCCGTGGCGGGGTGCGCCAGGCTGTCGAGTTTGGCACGGGGGACGATGCGGATCTGCGAGCAGAGCGGTGTGGCGGCGGTTACCGCCCACAACGCCCCGCAGCAGAAGAGCATACGTGCTATCGTCGTTCCGCAGCGCATCGTCCGTTAGAGCCAGCCGTTGCCGTTTGCCGTTTTACGCACCGTGATGTTGAAATTGTGCGTCTCGCCCTTGCTCGAAGTGATGCTTGCCTTGGTCGTGCCGGCCTTCAGCCCCCTGACCGTCAGCTTCGCACCCTCCATCGACGCCGTGGCGACCGCCGTGTCGGCGATGCTGACCGTGTAGGTCAGCGTTTCGCCGCCGAGGAAGTAGTTGGCCGGGATGGCCTTCACCTCTTTGCCCAGCGAGATGTAGAGGTTCGGGAACGAAACCTGCTTGCCGTTGCCGGAGACCGCGTTGAGCAGCCTGGCCGCATTGACCTGTCCCACGCCCATCTGGTTGCGGTAGTTGGCCAGCGTCAGTTGCATGGGCTGGTTCAGGCCGACTTCGGCGACGTAGCGGTAGTAGTTTTTCAGGCCGGTCATGTAGGAGTCGATCGGCGTGGTGGTTTCGCAGAGCAGTGCCTTGAACTCGTCGGCCGTGAAGTGGCGGCGGAGCTGTGCGGCATATGAGAGCCCGAGCGCGGCGACGCCCGAAACATGGGGGCAGGCCATCGAGGTGCCTTCCATGTAACCGTAGCCCGTTTCGCTGATGTCGTAGGGCAGCGTGGAGAGCACGCAGCCGATCTCGCCGCGTTTGTGGTTGTCGTCGAAGTACTCGTAGTAGTAGTCCTGGTCGCCGCCCGGGGCTGCGATCGTCGTGCCGGGGCCGTAGTTGGTGTAGACGGCGGGCGTATAGTCGGCAGCCGTGGCCGATACCGAGATGCACTCCTCGGCAGCGCCCGGGAACCCGGCCTGCGGGGCGCTCTCGTTGCCGCCTGCGAAGATGGCCAGGCCGCCTTCGATCGGGCCGTTGGGCGACCCGGCGTTATGCAGGAAGTAGTCGAGGGCGTCCTTTTCCAGCGGGGCGTTCGTCGCCCACTCCTCTTCGTCCTTGAAGCCCGGCGCCCCCCACTCGTAGCTGTTGGCGCTGCCCGAGATATAGCCCCAGCTGCACTGCAGGATGACGGCGCCGTTGTCGGCCGCGTACTTGATGGCCCGGACGGTCGCCAGCGAGTTGCTGACCGCGTTGCCCGAGAATATCTGGCAGCTCATGATCTTCACGCCCGGGATGTCGGCGTTCCCGCCGGCGATCGAGCTGATGCCGATGCCGTTGTTATTCTGTGCGGCGATCACGCCCGCCACGTGCGTGCCGTGACCCGTATCGCTGACGTCGTCCCACGAGATAACGCCCGTGTCGAAGACGAAGTTGTAGCCGTAGACGTCGCCTTTGTAGCCGTTGCCGTCGTTGTCCTGCTTCGAGCGGTAAACCTCGCCTTCGTTGACCCACATGTTGTTCTTCAGGTCGGGATGTTCGACCATGACGCCTTCGTCGAGCACGGCGACGATGATCGACTGGTCACCCGTCGAGGATTTCCACGCCTCTTCACACTGCACGTCGGCATCGACGATCGACTTCTCGCCGAACAGGTTGCCGCGGTTGATCAGGTGCCACTGCATCGGCAGCAGTTCGTCGTTGAAGGGATAACCCGTATCCCCGGCGGCGCGGGTCGCACGCTGCATGGCGGCGAGGGCTTCGCGGGTGAGGGGCATTGCCTTCTTGCCGGCGTTGTAGGCACGGCGGATCGTGCGGTTGAGATTCACGTGCTGGACTTCGCCCAGGGCCGAGAGTTTTTCGGCGACCTCCTCGGCGGAGTAGTCGTCGCCGAAGCGTACGACGTACCACAGGTGCAGCTCCGATTCGCGGGTGCGCTCTTCGTTGCGGCCGTCTACGGGGAAGACGCGTTCGATCTGGTAGCCGCCCACGATGTCGAGAACCTCGTCGACCGAAAGGATGCCCGAGCGGGTAGCGGGGCCGCCGCTGCGGGTCGCTGCGGCCGCCTTGTCGAGTATCTCGCTCACGTAAGGCGAAAATTTGACGAGTATCTCCCCCGACTTGTGCTCGACAGGGGTGTCCTGTCCGGTGCCGGGCGTCGGGAGCTCCTCGTTGGTGCAGGCGGTAAATGCCAGGAATGCAATGGCAAAAATGCCGTATAAATAGTTTTTCATCGTCTTGATTATTTGGTCGTATCCTCGTCTTCCTCTTCTGCGCCGGGGTCTTTCTTGTACCCCTCGTAGAATTCGTAGTAATAGTTCAGGTTGGCGGGTTCGTTGCCGAATCCGGCCGATGCGCCCGTCGCATCCTTGCCTTCCTGCGTGAACACGAGCTGGAAGGGTGACCACCAGTCGAGGGCGGGGTGGTAGAGCAGCCAGTCGGGCAGTTCGCCGGTCAGGCGGTTGAGGTTGATGGCGAAACGCTTGGTGTGCGGCATCACCTTCGGGGTTCCGATCAGCGCACGGGGCAGCGTGTCGGCGTCGATGATGTCCTGTTCGGTGTATTTCTCCCAGTCGTCCATCTTGGGCAGCGGCCCCTGCAGGTAGTTGACCGAGAGCTGCAGCGTGTCGAGATCCCATTCGATCATGCGGCGCGGGAATCCTTCTTCATCGACGAGGCCGCCGTAGTTGGTTTCGACGGTGTTGCTCAGGTCGTAGATGTTCCTGCGCGTGTTGGCGCCCATGAGCAACGTCCGCAGTTTTGGGAAGTTGGTCGGGTTGATCTCGTCGGGAATCTTCTGGAAGTTGTTGCTGCTCAGGTCGAGGAACTCGAGGTTCTTGAGCGCCGTGAAGTTCTTGTCCAGCGAAACCAGCCCGTAGGCGGCGATGGTGAGGCGTTTGAGCTGGGTGAGCTTGGTGATGTGCTCGCCGGTGGTGAGGTCTTTCAGGAAGGCGTTGACGTTGCTGTAGAAGTTCAGCTCGTCGGCGGCCGTCAGGTACTGCACTTCGAAAGGCAGCTCTTCCTTGGTGTCGAACATGAAGAACCGGGCGTATTTCACGCGGCCGCTCTTCTCGGGCGTGTAACCCGTCATGCCCTCCTCCCAGAGGGTGACGTCGTCCCAGTTGTCCATGCGTTCGCCGTTCTCCCACGAACTGTTGGTTCCGAGCGTGCGTGCGATGGCCAGCAGGGCGATCGAGTCGCCGCTGCGGGTGTTCTCCTCGATGGGTTCGGCGGCGCCCTGCGTGACGAGCAGGTTGTCCTGGCGGGCGAGTTCCACCTCGCGCTTTGGCTTGAACACCACGTCGGCGATACGCTCGTTGGGCTGGGAGTTGATGCTCCAGTTGAAGCGTACGGTCACCTCGCGCGGGCGGATGCCGCGGTCGAGTTCGACCTTATAGCTGTCGTATTTGAGCCAGCTTTCGGCCGAGGCGGGGACTTCGACGGCGAAGTCGACGTTGGTCTTGACCTTCACGTCGAAATAACGGGTGCCGAAGGCCGAGAAGTTGGCCACGGAAACCTCTTTCTCCCCGAGCGTGATGGCGTAGTCGAAACCCTGCTGGTCGATGGTGATCTCCTTCTTGTCCCAGGTGTTCTGCTCCTGGATGCGTACCACGCCGCGGCGGGGCGAGTCGGTCAGCGCCGAGTCGATGAGTATCCTGCACTCGGTGGTGCCGCGGCCGTTGGCCGGCGAAATGGAAATCCACGGCTCGTCGGTGGTGGCGACCCAGTCCCCCGATGCCGATACTTTGATCTTGTGGCTTCCCCCTGCGGCTTCGGCTTTGATGGCGTCGCTGTCGAGCCCGAACGCGATGTTCTTGTCGGCGTCGGAGCAACTGCATAATGCGATCGAGCAGAGGATGACCGGTATGTAATTCTTTATTTTCATTGTCGTTTCTCCTTAGGTGTTATTCGAGCATTTTGTCGCAGTTCAGGATGTTCTGGGTCTTGTCGTAGATCAGGTTGTAGACCCCCTGCTGCCAGTAGTAGCAGATGGCCGAGGCATCGAACGTGATGTTGGGGTTGTCGCTGATGTCGAGGTGGTAGATCAGGTAGGAGATCGTGTCCTCGATCTTGCGCAGGTCGTTCGAACCGATGTAGAACCCGCGCAGGCCCGTGTGCTGGTAGAGCCCCGTGGGCCACTCGCGCAGGCAGCGCTTACCCTCGGCATCGCGCTGGCCGCGGATGGCGTATACGGTCAGCCCGGCGCAGTTGAGCGGCCCGAACGGGAACTTGTCGAACGAGTTGTACGAAATATCCAGCCCGTAGAGGTAGGGCAGCTGCTCGGCCGTGAAATCCTTGGACAGGGCCTTCAGTTTGTTGTAGGTCAGGTCGAGCGATACGAGTGACGTCGAGTTCTTGCCGCCAAAGCTGCCCTCGGGGATTTCGTCGATGCTGCAACCGCGCAGGATGATGTAGGAAACCAGCGAATTGGTCGTGCCGAGGCATTTGGGGAACTTCGTCAGCCCGGGGTTGGCCGCCAGCGAGAAGGTCTCCACCCGCAGGCCCTTGTATTTGCCCTCCTCTTCGCCTTCGAAGCCGTCGATCTCGTTGTAGGAGAAATCCACCGATTTCATGGCGTATTTGGACTTGGCCGAGAAGATGTTGGGAACCTTCTTGAGCTTGTTGTAGGTCACCGAGAAGGTCTCCGTGTCGTCCGTGCCGCAGAAGATGCCGTCGCTGTTGGCCGGGAGCGAAGTGATGTTGTTGTGGTCGAGGTAGAGCTGTACGGGTGCGACCTCCTTGCCCAGCGGATGGAGCGTTTCGATCTGGTTCCGGGACAGGTCGAGCAGGCCGATCTTCTTCAGGTTGCTGAACGACTCGGGGATCTCCCTGAGTTTGTTGTTGGTCGCATAGAGGATCTGGAGCTTCTCCTTCGATGGGCCGTTGGCGATGGCGTCGAGCCCCTTGTATAGCTCTTCGGCCGACCATTGGGCGTTGTTGGAGATGTTGACCGAAACGAGCTCGGGCATCTGCGCGATCTCCACCGGGAAGCGGGTCATCTTCGGGCAGTTGTAGACCTCCAGGTCGGTCAGCGACTTGAGGTTGGCCACTTCGGCGGGAATCTCCTCCAGCTCGCCGTTGGCGATGTTGAGGTACTCGAGCTTTTCGAGTTTGCCGATGGCCGGGTCGATCGACTTGAGCCCGTTGGTGAGCTTGCCGTGTACGACGTCGTAGGGACGGATATTGTTCTGGAGGCCGGTCTTGCGGTCGATGATCTGATCCTCGGTGAAATTCTTGTAGAGCGACGTGGCCGGGATCGAGATGCCGTGTTCGGCCAGGGCCCGGGCGATCGGCTCGGACGTCTGGGTCGGGATATGGATCAGCGAGAGGAACTCCTTGTGACGCTCCATGCGGGTGCGGTTGCGCTCGGAGAGGCTCTTGTCGTGTGCCAGCGAGGGGTCGTATTCGAGCAGGTTGCCGTCGTTGTGCGTGCCCAGATACAACTCGACGAGCTCCGAGAGCTGGCCGATGGCTGCCGGCACGTGCCCGCGGAAGCCGAACTCGCCGATCGAGATCTTCGCCACGCGGCCGTTGGAGTGCACCTCCACGCCCGGCTGGACGCCCCACAGGTCGGGATCCTTGTTGAAATCCCAGTTGACGCCGGTGGGATAGTTTTCACCCCTGTAAGACCAGTGCTCCCCGTCGAGCGCCTTCCAGATTTCGTAAAGCGCGTAGTAGTCGCGGATATACTCGTCGGCCTCGTAGAGCGTGACGCCGACTTTGGCCTCGGTGGTCTTGTTGTCCTCGATGGTGAAATCCAGGTTCTTGGGACGCTTGTTGGTCTCCAGCAGGACTTTGTTCTTGTCGTAGGCCTGGTATTTCTCCAGGCTGTAATCGCCCGCCTTGAGCGAGAGCAGCGTGTCGCATTCGAGCGAGGAGGTCTGGTAGCCGTCCTCGATGTCCTCGGGAGCCCCGTCCTCGCGGTCGTCCCTGAAGTGGATCGAGAACTTCGCGGGGAGTTTTTCGAACGTGGTGAGCTCGTTGGTCGTCTTGTGCCTTACGGTCAGGTCGAGGAACGCGATCTCGTCGAAGGTGTACTGCCGTTCGGCGGCGCGCGTCACCACGGGCGTCTCGGTGAAGTCCGACAAGTCCTTGGAGATCGAGAAACGTACCGTACCGCGCGGCTCCACGTCGACCGTCAGGTCGTGCGACACGAGGCCGCCGGCCACGATGTCGAGCCTCTCTTCGCCCGGCATGCCGTTGTAGATCAGCTCGTCGTCGGCATTGAATAACGAGAAGGTGATGATCTGGTATTGTCCCGTCAGCAGCCGGAGCTTCTCGCTGCGCAGCCCGAATTCGGCGCTCTGCTTGTCGGGGGCCGAGAGCGTCAGCGACTGGGTGATGGTCGTGCCGTCGTAATAGAGCGAGACCTGCACCTTGCTGGCTTCGGAAAGGTAGTCGAGCTGGGGTTTCTGGGCCCGGCTCAGGGCGTCGTAGGACGCCTCCTTGTGTAGCTTGAACTGAACGTATCCGTAATCTTGGTCGCGGTTGTCGATGCCGTCGTCGTCGGAACATCCGCCGAGGAAGGCCATGCCCAGTGCGAGGAGTGCCGTTACGGAAAATTTAAAAAGTTTCATATCTAAAAACCTGGTCTGTATGTTCTCCATAAATTGTAGTCGTATCGAACAGGGCCCCTGCCCCCTTCGGAGAGGGGCCCTGAATCATTGGGGTCAGATGTTGAGCGTGCAGATGATCACCATCACCACGTTCCAGTTGGCACCGTAGAGGAACATGACGCCCTCGGTGGCGGTCTGAGAGTCCATGTTGACGTAGATCTGGGTCGGGCCGTAGGATTCGGCCGTAAGCCAGCTTTCCGCATCGCCCTGGGCCATGAAACTCGAGTAGGTCGGGACGTTCATCACGGCGTTCGTGGTTTCTCCCTCGTAGGTCAGGTGGTAGATCGGGGCGCCGTACTCCGCATACTGTTCGTAGTATTCGCCCGAGGTGATCTCTTCGAGGGTCGCGCCGGTGACGTATTCGGGATATGCGAACCCGATGTCCGCATTGGGATCGTAGAGGCAGTTGACGGCCGCGATATTGCCCTCGGCGTCGTAGAAGACGATGTAGCCTTCGTCCTCGCGATCCATGTCGATGATGGCCCCGCCTTCGACGCGGCGTACCGAGAGCCAGTTCTGCTCGTCCGACAGCGGCTGGCAGTCGGCGTCGTAGCATTTATAGCCGGTGAAGTCGCGCTCGAATGTCAGCGTGGCTTCGGGGTCGTTCGACCAGGCTTTGGTGTAGGTCAGTTTGTAGGCATCGTCGACCTCGAGCTCGCGGAGCGACCAGTGGGTCGAGGGGAGTTTCTCGAACAAGGTGCCGATCTCCGCCATGCCCTCGGGGTTGGCAGCCTGGATCGGGCCGGGGCTGGCCTGCTGTGTCAGCGTGGCGAAGACATAGGGCTGGTACTCTTCCTTGATGTCGTAGTCGAAGAGTTCGTTGGGGTCGGAGACCGCCATCGAAGCCGGGAGCACGATGATCCTGGCCGTGCGGGCATCGCCCTGGTTGACCTCCGTGCCGACGGTGAAGCCCCGATCCATGATGACCAGCTCCTCGTCCCAGGCGCTTTCCTCGACGATGACCCATTTGGTGTCGGCTTCGTCGCCGCTCAGGCCGGTATTGCCCCAGCGATCCGTGACTTCGGCGATGACATAGATCCTCGCACCCCTGATGCCCTTGACCGAACCGCGTGCGGTGCCGGGCGACCAGTCGCCGTTCATGCTGTTGTAGATCTCGGCTGCGGCGTTGAACTTGAGTTCCTTATCGAGCGTGACATCGAAAATGTCGCGGCAGGAGGGGATCGTGACCGGAATCTCGACCTTCGCGTCGAGGTTGTTCTTGTCGATGAACACCAGCTTGTCCTGCGCCCCGTCGAGCGGGTAGGCCGACGGGTTGCCCTGGATGCGGATCTCGACTTTCGTGCCGGGTTTCCCGACCGTCACCGACGGGGTGGATACCCACTCCGGCAACTGGTTGATCGCCCAGTCGTAGTTGGCCTCGACCAGGATCGGCATCGAGAAATCGGTGCGTCCCTCGGGCCAGGTCAGGTCGATGCTTTCGGCCTCCCCTTCGTTATAGGAGTAGGTGAGGCCGGTTTCGCTGCCGCCGTATTCGAAGTCGCCGTACTGGTCGAGCTTGCATGTGCGGAGGCTGAAGCCGCGTTCGAGCGTACCGCGTGTGATCGTGGCGATGACCTTGCTCTGGCCGCCCATCTTGAGGGTTACCTCGCAGACACGCGTGTCGTCGAACTCATCGAGTTCGGCCACGCCGATTACGATCCGCGATGCGCCCGCACCGCCGCGCAGCGTCCAGACTTTCTGTGTTTCGTCCTGTATCCAGAACCATGCGGCGGTAGCCGTCGGGACACTCACCTCCCAGTTCTGGTTGGGCTCTATCTCGAGCGTGTAGGTGCCGCCGGCTTCGATGGTCGCCGAAACCGCCTCGGGGAAGTTGGGGCTGGGGAGCTTCGTATCCTCATCCGAATCGGAACACGAAGCGGCCGCCAGACATGCTCCGGCGAGCAGCGACATCACCAAGTGTAAATAATGTCTTTTCATATTTCGTTTCTTTATTTACGTTATGATTTAGAGCGATCCGGACGCCGTGACGCCTCCCGGGAGCATGCCTTCTTCCCGCTGGAGCCGTTCGGCCTCCTCGTCGCTGACCCATTCGATGATGTTGTAGAAATGGCCTACCAGGCCCATATTCACGCCCATGTCCTCGACATGCACCTTGATCCACAGCGCCACGTAGTGCTGGCAGCTGTTGAAATAGGAGTCGTAGAGCGGGCTGTTAGTGACCAGTATCTTGTTGTCCCCGACGATCTGTCCGAAGACCGAAGCCTCGTCGGCCAGTACCTGGTTCTTGTCCATGGTTACCAGCGGTTCGATCGGATCGCGCGGGTCGAGGCGGATCGTGACGTCGTAGCCCGAGAAGAGCCAGTCGTGCAGGATGATCATGTTCTCTTCGGTGGGGTGCTTCTCGGTGCGGATGAGGCGCTGGATGCTCTTGTTTTCCACGCCGGGGTAGCTGTTGAGGAACGTCGAGGTCACCACGCACCAGCCCGTGAATTCGTTGATGTCGTAGGGGCAGCTTTTCTGTATGACGACCTTCGTCCGGTCGTGGTAGAGATCCCATTTCAGCTGCTCGGGCATGACCAGTTTGAGGATGAAGCCCAGCGAGTCGGTATCTTCGATGTTGTCGTACAACCCGCGCACCTGTACGTCGGCCTTGCGCGAACCGGCCTTTATGGTGATGGTGTTCGACAGGAGGCGGTAGTGCTTCCCCTCGACGGCATTGCTGCCCTGGTCGATGATCTCCACGCCGAATGTGCGGTCGTAATCGCACGCGACGGTCGAGGAGACCGGTACCGAGAAATAGTCTTGGTCTTGGAGTACGGCGTAGGTCGCCAGGGTGTCGGCGAACAGCACGTACTCCGCATCGGAGTAGGTCTTATATTCCTCCTTGCAACCCGTTGCGAGGGCGGCCAGGAGTCCCGTTGCAAACAAAACCGTGATAATTCGTTTCATTGTCTCTCTTCTATTCGTTGTTGCTATCTGTTGCTTTCGTTCGGGAGTATCTCCGAGCCGGGGGCTTCCAGCTCGTGCTGCGGGATCGGCCATACGAAAAGCGGGTTGTCGGCTTCGATCTTGAGCGAGCTTCCCTCGGCCTGCGAATTGGCCTGCGGCTTACGCTCGAAGCCCTTGTGCCAGCGTTTGAGGTCGTGCAGGCGGAAACCCTCCATGTAGAGTTCGCGCAGGCGCTCGTCGG
>OGUK01000424.1_pt1 | contig 36954 bp, 36 predicted proteins | sample 1553151 | NCBI WGS metagenome assembly OGUK01 (sample SAMEA2580208, study PRJEB22360) | human gut metagenome | biome: human gut; feature: human-associated habitat; material: faeces | place: Denmark | collected 2008/2010
GTTATAGTGTTACTTCTAAATATAGGGATATTAAAATTAACTGGTATCAAATCCCGGTTCATAGGCTGAAGAGATATTACATATTCATCTCCCGGGTTGTATACTTGACCTTCTCCCGGGTTGCCTATAGTAATTTCAAAAGATAGATTAGTACCATTTACTTGAGTAATATTTCCAAAAGTACCAGTCGTATTGATATCACTATCATTGAGTAACCCATTTATTTTATAGCCATTTTGAGTAATGGTTATCATTATCTGACGTTCATCAGTTTGAGCCTCAGCATCACCAGTACTAAAATTTATTTGTTTGAAATGGGTTATATTTAAATCTGGTACAAGAGAAGGATCTATTCCCCCACCTCCTTGAGGAACTGGGTAAGATAGTAAGTAAAGTGAATTGATATTTAAATAATCCACCATGCTTTGATTATCTATCAGAGCATATAAATCAGATAACCTTACTACCTTATTTATATCGGAAGTATTGTAACTATAAGCTTCTACTAAAGCTTTAATTACCTGATCACTTATATCATTCTTACTGAAAGATTTTCTCCCAGTGATAGTTGCATCTAAGAAGATTAAAGAAGTATGAGTTGATTTTACATTTATATGAGTAGTTATTACTTTAGCTTTAGTAAGCTTATCAGTAACACTATCAATTAATGCCTGTGAAGTTTCTCCACCACCATCTGGTGTAATATATACTGTTACAAATTTACCACATTGATAATCAACATAGGATTTATCCACCCCTGGAACTAACTTAGCTATTGCTTCATAATCCTCTCTAGTTATAGCTACCCCAAGAGTTTTTATAGAAAGAGGGATATGCTGTTTAAGCATATCAAAGGTTTCATAATCAGAACCACCAGAAGCAGAATATACAATAGATACACTAATATCACCATATTTATCAGTTAAGATGGTAGGTATAGGAGTACCAAACTGATTCTCTGCAATATTTCCAAGAGCCCCATAAGTAAGATAATATTCACCTTCTACTTTACCATTTAAGTTTGGCTTCATACCAAATTGACCATCACCAAACATTATATATGGTTTCCCAGCTTCATCAATTTCTACCTTATATACTTTATCTGTAGAATTAGCATAAGCAAAGGTATCAACCAAAATCCAAGGTTCATTATCAATATATAATACCATGGAACCTTCTACGTACTTCTGGTCAGTTGGTAGATCACCAAGATATATAATTACATCAGTAGAAGTTATTTGACCAAGTTGGATTCTATCCGGGTCACCAACTTTATACTTTTGTACTACTGGTACTTTAACTGAGTAGGGGTTTTGAGTAGCATCCCATACTATAGTTTTGGAAGATAACCAAGTTTTACCATCTTTAGATTGAAACTCGGTATTCACTGGAATGGTTATATTTTCTGTAATGGGTGAACCATTTCCTCTATATATAGTTAAATTAACTGAAGCAGGGATACCAGCTTTTATATGATAATCTACTAGCTTAGCATGTTTATATAAAGATGAATACCTTCTAGCAGTTGGTAAAAAAGCTTCTCTAGCCATATTATCTATATAGAAGTGTATAACTTCTGCTATAGCTGAGAATATGGATATTATAAGAATAAATATATTTCCTTCACTATAATCTGACATTTCTGGTACTCTAGCTCTTAGCTTAGATATCAGAGTAGACTTAATATCATTGAAAGACCTTTGGAAAGGATTCAACCAATTATTGCTAGTAGGCATTGATTATATTGTTTACTGGATTATATTCAAAGTTAAGGTCTTCAACTCTTTTAGAGTTGTTTATTTGAAACTTGATAGTTATATGGATTTTATCATAGGATCTTTCAGATTCTACTGATATCTTTTGTATACGGGGTTCCCAATTCTCTATACCATCCCTAATAAAATCCCTTAGAAGATATTCTAGAGCTTGAGTATTGGGTTCTTCTATACATTCCCATATTCTACAACCAAAATATTCTTGGCGGAATCTTTGGCCTATTTGAAAGGTGAGAATAGCTATCAAATTTTGTTTTATCAATCTTACATCCCCATACAACATTCCCCATCTTACTTTTGGTACTTGGGTTCTATCTGGTTGTAAAGTCATTTCTATATTACCATTTTCATCTTTTACTTCTTCTAGCTGTATTGGGAAGTAAGCACCTGAACCAATAGTGTTGAGTTGTTTTAGATTCATAGCTTATAGTTTTAAATAGGGATTGCTTGTAAAGCAGAATTAGCTGAACTTAATAGGTTAGTTGTAGTTTCTATTATAGGTGGAACTCCAACTCCAGCCATAGATACAAATTCATTTACTTCTGCCATCTGAGCATTAGCTACCGAGAGATTAGCTTTTGCCATTTCTACACTGTTTTTTAAACTTACTGCAGAAGCAGCTCCAGCTTTTGGTGCCATAGGATCTGGAACTGCTATAGCTACTATCTGAGCTGCCCAAGTAGATGCTGAAGCTATTATCTTATTACAGGTTTCAGTAATAGCATCAAGTATAGCATTAATCTTGTTAATAAAGTTTTGAATGAAAGTCTTAGCAGCATCTTTCATTCTTTGGAGAAAAGCTTGTTTCTCTTCTTCAGATTCAACTGTATCTAAATATGGTTTACATTTAGCTTCTATTATTTGATCCGAAGTTATACCTATGTCTGCCATCAATGTGTGAATTTATCATCTGGTAATTTAGGTAAATCAGTTGCCATCCATTGGGATACATTCTGACCTGACATAACTACAAGTAAATCTTTTTGAACTGCTTCTACAAAAGTTTTAAAGTATTCAATATTCATTACCTGTTTATTAGTACCACCGTTTACTTCTACTTTATCCTTGTCCATATATATTTGAGTACCATCTTCTACCTCTATTTCTACTTTTTGTTTTATATGGACCTTAAGTAGATCACCTTCTTCTTTAAGATATATCTTGTTTCCATTTGGAGTAATGATACCTATAGTATCATTGTCTTGGAACTCTTCCGGAACTTCTCCAATAGCCCAACCAAATGGTGACCAAACTGGTCTCATGGGATCACCCATTTCGAATTCCACCCAAACTATTTCCCCCACTCTTGGAGTAAAAGCTTTAGCTCCGTATTTCATCCCACCAAGATTACCTCTTGGTCTAGCTATTACTTCTACCCCTTCTAAAACTGAAGGTAAAGTTATGGTTAGTTGACCAGTGAAGTCTGGGTCCTGGTTACTTGTAACCACACCCTTGTATACAGAGTAGAACCTACCTGTAAATTCTACCCCATATCTTTGAATAATTTCACCTAAGGTCATTGTCTATTTTGATTTAAATCTATAGAACCAACCAAAGTACCTTTTTCCTGAAGAGTTTTGGTATCAGTTTTAGTACTTGGATTCTTAGTCATTATATTGAAATCTTGTTCAGCTTTATAAATATCCACGGTATTAGTTTGATCATTATATTTTGCTAATATGGAATATCCTGGGTGCTGGTTTGCATACTCTTCTAGAGCTTCTTGTAAAATAGAGGTCCTATCTTGCCCTGTGCTATCATAAACTTCTTTAGCAACCTTATTTATATTAGCCATGGCATTCATCATTGCCATACTTGCCTTTATAATATTTTTTGAAACTACTGTGTCTTTTTTAATAAACTTAACGTTACAAAGATATCCAGAACCGGTATCAAATTGGTGAGTAACTGATTTAATGTACCATACTCCGGAATATTTATCTGAGATATTTTGGATTTCTAAGTTTTGAGACTTTTCCAAGAATGGATCACCAACAAATACTGCAGTAGCAGTAAGTTGATTTCTTACCACTTCCTCTATATCATTACCTATAAATAAATCAGCATATTCTGTATAATCAGAAGCTAAAGTTCTAGCACCGTTGATCGGTATTTCCAACTCTATTTCTTCTAATAAGGTTACTGTATTTTTTTCTGGGATATGTTTGTTAACTTCTATGTTAGTTTCAAGAATGGTTATACCCTTTTGATTCTTTAAATAATCATAACCTCTTTGCCATTGTATTCTTGGTAAGTCCTGACCATATACACCATAAGTGGTGTTTTGATTATATGTAGAACCTACATTATTAGTAGCTTTTAAAGGATCATAATCTATGGGATTAACCTTTTTCTTTATGTTTACTTTTCTAGTTATGGTATAGTTAGAAAGAGTATTCATAAATGATACTGCTTCGGCAGTTTCTTCTCCACTCTTTGGATTTTTAGTTTTCTTCTCAAACTCTTTTTTAAGATTATCAATAAAAGCTTTATACTCTTCCTTACTCAATTTAACATTAGCAGAAGTTGCTACCATAGCATCCTCCTTACTATTGTATATTGGTAATTCCCCAGTTTCTATTGGTACCTGTTCATAAGTTTTTTGAATATTATCTTTTTTCTTCTGTTCTACCAAATTAGGAGTAAACTTCCCATCATCTTTAATTATAGGATAATTTGAATATCTGTCTTGAGGTTGTAAACTATATGGATATCTGTTATCAAAACTAGTTGTAGGATTAGCAGGATTACCCCATGAACTCCACCAATGCATGTATAAATCAGCAGATTCCGAGTTCTGATCTATACCTACTTGAGTAGTAGTGGTTTTAGCTTTTTTATCATTGGGATCAATATCAGAAGTCTTACCTATTTCTACTGAAGTTTTAGTAAACTTAGATTTTACGGTAAATTCCAATAGTTCACCATTTCCACCGGCATAAGTATAAGTCTTTGATACTGGTCTATTTAATCTTTGATTTTCTACAGTTAATTTGCCACCAGAACCATTTATATAATATGGGCCCTTCTTCAATCTATTGACTAACTGTTGTACTTGTTGAAATCTATTTCTTGGTGTACCTAATAATAATACATTTGTAGCTTTGTGTTGTATTATATCAATCAGCTTATAATCATTAGGTAAATCCTTAGTAAGTTGTTGATTTTCCGGGGTAGCTTCTAATATCTTAACCCCCACTTGATCAGGGTCAGACATATATGGTACTTGAGAAGTATAATATACCTGTGGAATAAATCCATCCTGAGTATATGGATATATAGCTTGTCCAGGTCCCTTACCAAAATCATTATAATAAGATTGATAATATGGTCCTGGAGTATTGTTACCCACTACTTTTCCACTTGGTATAACCCTTTTAGCAACTACCTGTTCCCTAACTTCTCTTGTAATATCGTAGTCTATAAAAGTTATTCCCACCGGGATACCATTAAGTACAGAAGTTACATACCTGTCAAACCCTTTAGCTTGACCAGCAAAGTTTGGTTGCATATTCTTTAATAAAATACTGCAATCAGCAAACTCTATGGTAATTCTGGTTCCTTCTGGTGTAAAGTGTACATCATGACCCACTATTAATACTTTTTTTAATGGGCCAGACTTTGAAGTAGAATCTGGATATATCCAACCCCATTGTAAATGGAGTGGCATCATATAATTGAACTCTTTTATGGAAATAAGATTCGTATTATTGGTTACAATAATGAACCTTCCCTTATCCTCTTTGCCTTCCTCATAGGTATACTCAAATGATACTACATATACTCCTATGGGTAATTTGGATATTGGGTCTAGTATAGCTTCCTGTCCACCATCAAAGATAGCTAGATATGGAGCACCCATCCCCTCATATAGTGTAGCATCACTATCTTGTTTAAATGTGGTTACTGTTTCAGCCATAATTTTAAGGTATTATAATTTCCATACCGTCTTCTAACTCTCTCAATGGGAAGAATAAATTATTAGCTTCTGCTATTAGGGTCCAATATCCAGAATCCCCATAATATCTGAAAGCTATGTTTTGTAAAGTTTCACCTTCTAAAACTGTATGAGTTTTATTTAATGGGGTGGTACTTACTGTTCTGGGTTTTTCCAGGATCATATCCCCATCACCAAAATCTATAATATATCCTCCAGAATAGGGGTTCATAGTGATTTATTTTTAAGCATTAAAGGTTTCCAGGGGAGCAGGAGCTTCTATTCCTCTAGTTACAGCCAAATCCTCTGGGGAAACTATTTCTACTCTCCTTTGATTTGTAGCAGATACCCTTTTGAAAGTAAGGGTTTGAGTAGCACAATTTGGATACAAGTGTAAATCAGTTAAAGTATTATCTACCCCATCACCACTAGATATCCTTCCACCATCCTCATTGTGATTATATCTACCAAGCATACGACTGGCATTTTGAAAATGAGATAGAACAAATGGGGCTGATTCTAATATGAAAGTATCATTGTCAAATAAACCAGAAGTTCCCCATAGAATATTCAATGTAGGAGGTGCAGCAATATAACCATCTGCTTTAGTCCAAGATTTAAGAAGATTACATTTAGTAATTACTTCTTTCCTATTATTTGGATCACTTACATACCAGGATACATCAAAACTAATGGTATCTTCTCCTCCAGTGTACATCATAAATGGATTATTTCTACCCATTGATTTCACTGCTACCCATGATGATTGAGGATTTATGTTCAATTCATTTGGTCTATTCTGGATAGTAATGATAGTAGGAGGAGAGGTATGCTTATTTATAATCTGGATTTGGTTGTTGATTTGATTTACCTTGTTTATCTTATCATTTAAGATATTTCTATTAGATGAAGTGTGATCGGTACCTTGTATGTATCTATCTTTTTCCCCTAACCCAGATAATACTTGTTTTCTTGCCTGAATCCAGGGTTGATCTCTTTGAGCAACTGAGTAAGAACTAGCTCTAGCATAATGATGGTTTAAAGCATCGTTTATCTTATATGAAGCTTTTGCCTCATCTTTGGGCATTGGAGAAGTAGCCCTATTTAATAAAATTTTAGCTCTCCAGAGTTTATTTAAAGGGGAGTTAAATATTCTCCCCTGTTCTAGTTCTGTTACTACACTAGCAACAGCTCCAACCGCTTTCCCTATTATACTTGCCATATTATTTCATTCCAAAAGTTAGGTTGGTTTCCCCTTGCATATCTTCAACAGTTTCCCTAATTGTAGGTTTACCATCAACATTGAGGTTGATTACAGCAGTGGGTTTTATATTCCTTATTTGTTCAGCCCAATACTGCATAGCATTGTACATCTGAGTAAGTATTTGATCTTCTCCTGGGAACTTATTAGCTTTGTTTCTTTCTACTAAATTTCCATATTGATTAGCTACTTTATTTGCAGCATCAGTATTAGCATCAGTAGCTTCTTTATTACCAGTTATAGCACTGATAAGAGATGGTAGTATCAAAGTTAATATAGATATACCTACTCCGATTGGTCCACCAAGTAAACCAACTAATCTACCACCTACAGCTAATAAACCTCTACCTGCAAATGCCCCAAATCCTGCTCTAGCAGCTCCAGCTGCAGCAGTTTTAGCAGCACTCTTACCAAACAAACCAGCAAAGAACCCACCAGCGGCTCCAGCAGCTGCAGCACCTGTTCCCTTTTTACCAACAGCAGCAGCCACATCAGCGGCTCCAGCAAAAGTGTTGGATCTCTTACCAGCTTTATTACCTTTAGCCCAGCGATATTTTCCATCTGAACCCATGTAAATACCACCTACAGTCATTCCATTCATCAAAGCCCACTCAGCTTTTGACATCTTGGGATTGATACCAGCTAAACCACCTTTTCTAGTTGCATTAGCTGCTCTTTCTAATGCCATATACCTTGATAAACTCCAAGTAGCTTCTCCCCACCCACCTTTGATAACTCGTATCATATTTAGGAATGATACTTGGGAATCCATGGTGAGTAGTTTCCAAGCAGCTTTTAGTTTGGTGACAGCAGCTGTTATAAAGATTACAGTTGAACCAAAGGTAACAAAAGAAGCAATAAACTTACCTACTCCTGGTATAGCAAATATATTCCTTAAACCCTCAAATATTCTAGCTATACCTTTAAATATAGGTGTTAATACTGGAGCAATGGCAGTAGTGAAAGTAGTTCTTAAGTTTTCAAGAGCTGATCTCATCTGGTCTATACCACCAGCTATAGTCTCCATCCTCTGTTCAACTATAGACTTTGCATATCCATCTGATTGGTTAAGAATCTTGTTTAAAAGGTCTTCATATTCTGGTAAACTTCTTGCAAGAGCAGCAGCAGCTCGGTTACCACGAACTCCAAAGATATCATTGAATACCTGGGCCACTTCCATGGATGATAAACCTTTCATACCACCAACTATCTTACCTATAGCAGCTGAGAGGTCTATAAGGTCACCATTGGAATCAGTAAAATCTCTTATAGATAATCCTAATGTAGCTAATGCTTTACCACCTTTATAAGAGGGCTGTACCAGGGATTTGTTCAAGTATCTGGCCATATTAGACATGGCAGTACCAGCCATTGATCCCTGGATACCAGCATTACCCAGAACTCCGGCTAATGCAGCCACTTCTGGAAGAGTCCTCTTTAGGTTTACCATATCTGCCCCAGCATATTTAACTGCTTCTGCCAGGTCAATCATGGACATATTTGAAGATAGAGCTGCTTTTGCTAACTGGTCACCAACTGTAGCAGCTCCAGCAGCTTCTATCTGGAAGGTTGACATAACATTGGTGATTAAATCAGCAGTACCTCCTTTACCACCCAATGCCATGTTAGTTGCACCTGCTACATAAGCAGCTCCTTCTATCATTTGTTGGATTTCTTCAGCTGTGTTACCAGCCATAGCTAAGTATTGCATACCAGATGCAATTTCCTTAGAATCAAACATAGTGGCTATACCTAAAGACTGAGCAGTTTCTGCTAACTGTTTCATCTGGGTATCTGAAGCAGCAGTGATTGCTTTTACAGTTGTCATTGTATCGACAAAGCCAGCTCCTTCTTGAAGCATAGAAGAAATTCCCCCCAGTGCTCTCCCAGACCAACCCATAACGGTATCAGCCATACTTTTAGCTGACTGGAGGTTGGCAGTTACTGCCATCTTAGCTTCATTATGCAGTCTTTTGATCTGAGATGAAGCTTCTCTAGCTTGGTTAGAAAATCTATCCTGAAGAACTAGAGCAATACCTATTTCAAGGTTACTACCTGTGAGGCTACCACTTGTATATGCAGGCATATTATCGTTTCTTATTTATAGCTTCCAAAGATTTATAATACTCAGAAGCCGCCTCAAGTAATTTGAGACGGTGTCTGATTGGGAGTTTAGCTAGAGTTATATAATCTATCCGAATCTTTGCATGGTGAAGATAAATGAAATCCTCATCTACATCTCCCCCGGATAGAAAAAACCCTTTATAGCTAATAAGTTTACAAAACCTTTTTCCCCAGTTCTTGGGTTTTCAACTTCTGTATTACCAGAGAAGTCTGGATCGCAAGAATATATTTCTTTACGTATTTCAGACATTTCTTTTACTGAGAACATTCTGAAGTTAGTTACCTTTTCCCATTTACCATCTACTTCCAGATGGAGATTACGGGCCACTAATTCCTGATTCTTAGTTCTCTTGTCATCTGGTAAGTTGGCAATATATGATTCACCTTCTCCAGTGAGTACATCAAACTTGAACTTGTTTGCATAACTTGTAGTGAATTCTATATCCTTTACCTTCTTACCATTTGGATAATAGGGGATAGCTAAAGGCTTTGCTAGTAATTCTTCTTCTGTAGGGGGAACCCCATAATCAAAAAGAAATTCTTGAAGGTCCTGGGCATATAAAATAACTCCTCCACCATCACCCCAGTCATGTTCAAATTCTACCGTTTCTCCCATAGAGAATATACGAGAATTAAACATTATACAGTATTTATCCAATACTGGAAGTTGATGAGCATCTTCTACTGTTAATTTTCCGTTTTGTGTGTAGTCAGTAGAAACTACAATAGCAGCAATGAATCTAGAAATATTGCGTAAAGTTCTAGCTTCTACTGGGTTAGATAATATATCATCATCTGCCCCATTCTGTTCCCGGATTACATATTTGTAACCGGATGGCACTGTAAATTCTAATTTACGTGCTTGTAAGAAATCATTTTCCATTGTTTAACCTTTTTGTTGAGTTGGTTTAAAAAAGAACAAAGGGAGAGTCCATTTCTGAGCTCTCCCTTGCAATAGTTTACAATTTTTCTATAGTACCTACAGAGAACTCTATCTCTTCAATAGTATTGTCAGAACTCATACGATCTAATTCCTGACCATTTACACGCATTGGCCAAACTTCAGTACATACCCAACTATTGAGTACTGATACACCATCTTCTGCCAATTCATTAATAGTACAGGTTTCCCAATACTGTGTTGGAACTAAACCACCACCCAGAAGAAGATCCTGAACTGACATCATCCAATCCCACATCCAAGTATCAGAACCAGACGTAGTTTCCAGTTTTTGGCAAGTTAACGTACCAACCGAGATACGTCCACCGGTTTTAACATCCCGATTAATATCACCATGTGCAACTTCTTCTATACTTATTTCTGGAAGAGTTACATTCTGGAAAAGGTAGGTATTGATTGGGTGTTTGATAAATATGATACTCCAAAGGAATTTCTTCCGAGGATTTTTTACTTTTGCTGGCATATTATCTAGATTTTAAAAGTTTATTAGAGATTTTGAATCTGGGTTTCAAGATCAATAGACTGAGAAGCAGCATCTATCACAATGTCCACAGTAACTTCCTGTAATGGAACAATATCTTTGTATTTAATTACTAACCGATATTTACCCTGACGAACATCTGCTTCATTGTTAATCTGGAGATCTTCATAAGAGTTAGCAAATTGGTCACCCAACCAACTGTATTCAGTAATAGCAACCCCTATTAAATCATCAAGGATTTCCTTGCCTTGGTAGTAAATCTTTTTCCAAGTAGTCCAGTTATTGGGTTCTTCTAAATAACTTTCTAGAATAGGTCTTAAATTCTTTTTAAGATAGAGATTTAACCTTACTATAGAAAGGAATTTTTCTGAATCTGATTTTGGACTAGAAGTAAAGTTATGCCAAAGCATAGTACGTTTACCCTGGTTAGGAGTATCTTTTATTACAAAGATATTGCAGAACCACTCAGCTAATTCCTGAAGCTTATCAATTTTTGATGGTGCTCCTAAGTTTTCAGTTACTGGGCCTAAAGCATCATTTACTACTCCTCGGTTCATACCTGCAAAGGACATATATGGACCATTATTAGAAGCAGAAGCATCACCAAGACCCAATACAGTACCAAGTACATCACAGTTTTGAAGAGCCCCATTCTGGTTGTAATATTTGATACCACCACCAAAGTAAGCTATATTCTTAGCATAACCAACTGTAGCCTGTAAAGTTTTTAAAGCTGATACAATATTATCTGGGGTTTGTATATTCCCACTTGCATCTTCTTTTGGAACTTCTACATAAAGTACAATTTCATATTGACTCTTTACTACATCAGCCACTGTAGCTAAAGCTTCCATATAATAGTTAGGAAGATGCTGATGAATATGAGAGAGAATCAATTGATAGCCATCATTATAAGCATTGATAGCTTCAAATCCATTGATCCAACTCTGTACATCTGGAGTAGTTCCACTGGTACCTTCATTAATAACCATGTATACTGGATCATCAGCTACTGCAGCTTCACCCACCTTTACAGTACCATACCAATTGGAGTAATTACGGAAAGTAGCAATTACATCATCTATGGTTTTAATACGAGAAGCTATAGTTTCATCTTTAGCAGTAGCTTCTATAAAGGTTAACTGGATATTAGGTACATTGTTTACAAAATCCTGAAGAACTTGTGGTTCTACAAAGGCAGTAGCATTTGGTCCTGCTTCAGTATAATTAGCTCCTGAGAATAATAAGTTAGAAGCTAGTATATTTTCTGCAGCTACTGAAGTATTATTAGTACCACTGAAGGTCTTGAACTGGGTTAAAGTAATCCTGTTAGTTGGACCATTTCCTTTTGATACTCTGAGATAAAAATCCCGGTTTAAATTATAACCAGTGGAATCCAATACTGGACTACCAGCTTCCTTAGTTTCAATTCCCAACTGCATAGCTATAGTATTAGTCTTATCAGTTGGATCCACTAAAGTAAAGGTTATGGTTGCAGCATCACCCTTTACTGGCTCAGTACCTGGAGTATATAGATTAGCTTTACCCAATTCTGCACCAACCCCAGATACTCGAGATATACGTAATTTTGACCCTAACTCGAAAGCTTTCTGTATATTAGAAACGGTTCCATCAGGAACTATTTCTTCCCCATATACTTCCTGAAAAGCAGAGTATGAATTGAATACCTGATCTGGGGAATTAAATGGGCCTTTAGTAGTACGAGCAACTACATGTGATACTCCCAGTAGTGGAGTACTGTTTTGTACATTTTTGTTCTCAAAATTGAACTGTACTCTTGGAGTGTTAGGCATAACTCTATTTGTTTTAAATGTTAAGGATTATTTTTTACTATGTTAATGTTTTCTTCGTAGCCATCTCCTTGTAATAATAGAGATATATCTGTAATAGGAGTAAGATCACCATCAACTGGTTTTTCATAAGTAATGGTATCGAATACCTGAAACTGATATATTTTTTCTATTATACCCACATCCAAATTAGGGGTATCAAAGAAGTTTACCAACTCAATAAAGATATTTCCAGAGAATAAAAATCTTTCTTCTGTATAGGGTTTAATATAACCCCTTTGGGGAACCGAATAAAATAATATACTATGGAGTAATCTTATATCTTGTTGGGAATTGGCTACCAAGTGTACATCTATATATTGATCGATGGTTTCATAGGGCATTTCAGTAGCAGTATAACCTATACCCTCTTCTTTCTCTATTAGTTGTCTTGGTAATCCTATAGCTCCTGGATAAAATCCTCTTGGATTTACATCTATTCTTGGAGTTATTTTCTTACCCTTGGATTGGTTATTTCCTGCTCCATATATACCAATATATGGATTTAATTTAGCTATATCATTTTTAAACCTTGCTGAGTTTTCCTGGTTAATAGGTAAATAAGTATCTGGGTCAACTGTATAACCAAGTCCAACAGTAACCCCAAGTATAGATGAATAGATTGATCTTTCGATTACCTCTTGTGAACTTACCATTTTACTTGATTAGGTTTTATCCCGTATTTAGAAAATCTTCTACGGAGTTCTGTTAGTATTGTAGCTCTTAGTTTTTCTTTTCCACCAACAGATTTTAAAGAAGGTCCCCACAAAGGACGAGGTGGTATAGTCCCTCTACTTTTCCCTCCACCTTTACCCCCAGTACCATACTCAAGGATTAAAGCAAGTTGATTTAAAGTTAAACCCCCTTGTGAGGACCTTTTCTTACCTATTGGTAAACCAACTAGTGTTCTAGACTTGTATTTAAAAAAACCCACTGATCTATGGTATAACCCTGTTAAATAGTAAGTAGGGTGATCACCGTATTTTCTCAGTGTAGCATCAGAGAGAGGTTCCCAGTATACACCAGAACCTTTAGGAGGAGAACCAGTTGCAATTGAAGTCTTAACTATCTTTAGAAGAGCTCTTGCAAACTTAGTAGTAGCCGTATCATAGGCTTTTTGAATATCTGGGGCTAGGTTATCAATGAACTGCCCCACTTTTACCCAATCCCCTTCTAACTTTATCTGGAATTGAAGATTAGATAGGTTTGGGAGAGTTACATTAACTTTTCTAGCCATATTCTAAGTTGTATTAACTTGGTACATCCCAAGTATATACCCCATTACTTAATTGTAATGGAGGACGGGTTTCACCATTTACCTCATATACAGCAGCTCTAAAACCTGTCCAAGTAGAATCTGGTCTTTCTGATACCTGTATACTACTCTGACCTACTGAGATATTGTACTCAAGAGTATCAAAACCAATACCAGTAGTACTTCCTTGACCATCTACTTCGTATATTGTTAACCTAACTGCTAGCCTATCTTCAGCTGGGGCAGAGAGGTTAATACTACCACCTAATTGAGAAATAGAGCAAGAAATAACTATATCGGTTCTAGTAGCAGCAGTCTGAACTACTGTATCAGTGGAAGTAGTAGATTCTGAACCATTGGTTATAGTGGCACGTATGGTAGCAGATCTTGTATTTTCAAAACTTGGATTAGCACCTACGGATACAGTACCATTGGAATCCACTGAGAAAGCAGGATCTCCACTTACCTTCTCAAAAGATACAAACCCAACATTATTAGCAGTACCAGATTCCCTAGAAGAATAGGTAGCCTCTTGAGACCATGATGGACCTGAGGGATTTGCATTACCACCACTACTACTTATACTAGGATATGATATACCAGTAGTTACAGTTATATCACCACTATAGCCAGTGATCTTATTCTCTGCTTGATATAAAGTTATGGATTTTGGTTCCAAATCCTCATAACTTGCAGTTACCGTAGCTGATCTTATACCTCCAGGAGTAGTTCCTCTACTAGCTACTGTTACAACCCCAGTTTCTGGATCTAAACTAAAACCTTCTCCAGTAATACTTAAAGTTGGCTTAAGTCCTGATGGAATATCTCCAGTTACAAGTTCTGCAGTTATTGTAGCAGTATCCTGACCAGCAGATAACGGATTATCTCTCGAAGTTCCCTTGTTAGCTGAAATCACAATTTCATAAGCTCCACCAACTGGTATATAGGAATCAACATCTATATAGATATTTACTTGATTACCTTGAGTAGATCGTACCAATTTATAACATTTAGTACCTCCAGTTGGTAATTGAGTATTTTGATAGTTAATAAATAAGGCTCCATTATTAGAAGTGAATTCCACTTCAGTAACACCAAGAGCCATTAAGTAAGCAGTATCTTGCAACTCAGTGAAAGTAGTTGCATTTACATTACAGGTTACTTTAGCAGTTCCAGTTACCTCAATTGTTTGACCACCGGATATTGAAGTTACTGTATCACCAGAAGAAAAGGTTTGTTTGTTTTTCTTATTGTTAGTTAAGTTGGTGATATCAGTATCATTAGCAGTAATCTGTTCTTGGAGTTCGTCCAACTTTGGTTGGATATCTTCTTCTATTTCAGTTTTAACTGCTTCAATAGCTTCATAAATAGCTGAAAGATCTACCAAGCTAAGAAAATCATATAGGTCTACCTTTTCAGTAGTGGATACCTGAGTATATGGTTTCCATCCTGAAGCTACTTTTTCTTTTATCTGGTCATTAGTAAGGGTTGTGAAACTACTTATATCCCTAAAAATAGGCATATTCTAGAGAGTTTAAAGTATTACAACTACTAAATATATTACTAATGCTCCAGCCATTACTGGAACAAAGTCTTTCCAAAATTTTGGTTCTACCATTTCCCCATCTTTATTAGGATATTTCTTACCTGAAGTCTGTTTGATACCAGCCCAGATAATTGCTACCAAGAAAGCTGGAAATATTGCAGCCCATTTCATTGGAAGAAGTACACCAAAGATTGCAGTAACTAACATCCCGATAATTACCTGCCAAAGATTTTCTTTTGTCATAATAGTTGAGTTTTTAAGGTTAAAAATTTATTACCAATAATAAGACCAGTTACCACTAATCAATGGTGGTAATGACTGCATATTTACTTGAAATATACTATAATTTGGCCAACTTGAATTCATACTGGTAATACTAGCTGAGCTTTGTCCTATTGATAAATTAACAAAATTATCAGCTCCGTTACCCATATCATCATGTTGGGTCCACCCAACATTTAAACTATCATTTACAGCCCGACTAGCATTAATTGAGCCACTTCCATAAATATTTAAAGATATGCTTAAAGTTACTGATACTTTACCTTGGCTTTTTTGGGTAACAGTAGTAGAAGCACTTACCCCTATAGCTGACCCATTATATAGGATTTCCATACTAACAGAAGTCGATCTACTTGAGGATCCTGAGTTTGATGTTGCCGTAACACTACCAGTAGTTGAACTTAATGTACCCCAACTTGGTTTACTGCTAGTCCATTTATAAGTTACTGTATGACCTGGTGGGAGTCCATGATTATTTAAAGTAGCACCCGAGGTATAGGTGATATCATATTCAACATCTGAATTTGGAGATACAGAACCACCATTGTAGGGTATATCACTATAGAAAAATTGATTTATAGTTACATTTTTGTATCCAGTGACTGAGTTAGCTGCTTGCCAAATTTCAGCAGTCTTAGTTGCAGTTTTTCCATTTGCAGTTACTGAAACAGTACCAGTTGAAACCTTAGTTCTTGCTTTAACTGTAGTACCAAGAGAACTTGCAGTATAAGCTCCAGTTGAAGTATTAACTCCAGTTCCTGAAAATGATTTAGAACCAATGGTAGTATTTGAAGCTGGAGAACCAGAACTATAGCTACCAGATTGAGTTATACTAACTGTAGGAGTTACTGTTCCACCTGAAGCAGGTATATCACCTGGATAAGTGTATGTAATCACTGGGTTATTCCAGGTGACTGAGTTAGCTGCTTGGGTTATAGTAACTGAGTTAGAGGTTAAGTGAGCATAAGTAGCAGTTATTATTATAGATCTAGCTGGTCCTACTGTTGTACCTCTATTTTCTGCTGTTAATTTAAAACCACTTTGAGAAAACCCAGTAGCTGACCCAGACCAACTAGTAACTAGATCATACCCACCTACACCTTCAGTATTGGAAGTATACATTCTATACACTACAGTGGATAAAGTTACTGTACCACCATTAGCACCAATAGAAGTACTACTAACTGACAGTGTCATTCTGTTATCCACAAAACTATTAGCCTGCTGATAGACTGTTGCAGATATAGTTCCACTCTTCCCATTTAAAGTATAAGTATAAGTTAGAGTACCCTTAGAAGTTCTACTTGTTATAGTAGTACCAAGGTTACTCCCTGATATACCTGTACTATAAGAACCATTAGTTGGAGTAGCTTGTGAATAAGTATCATTTGAACCAGAAGTATAAGTTCTAGTTTGAGATACAGTTCCTCCTATGGTACCAGAACTAATTGTTCCACCTGAAGCAGGTATATCTGCTACTGTTAGTGTACCACCGGATGGATTTCCATAAGCTGTAATAGCATTAGCTTGTTGACCTACAGTTTGAGTACCCCTTAATGTTCCAGTTACAACAGTACTCCCCAAAGTGGAAGGGTGAGTAAATGTCACGGTAAATGTTGAAGTAATAACACCAGAAGTTCTAGCATTCCCAACTACTGTAGTTCTGTTAGCTGCTGTTACAGCACCAGTACCTGTATTTAAAGTAAACCCATCTGTGGCAGGCATTGAATAACTACGTGAATAAGCCATTGTACCCCCATATTTACTGCCACTTGGATTACCATCATCAACTACCTGACCACTTGAAAAAGTAATAACTGCTTTTCCATTACCAACAGAAGCTGCTGTTCCACCTGAAGCAGGTATTGGTTGATTTGGGTAATAAAAGTGTACAGTAGCAGTAGAGGTGTTACTAACTGCAGCTTCCAATTTAGTTACCCTGTTCTCTGCTTGATTACAAGTTAGAGTAGAAGGAAAACTCTTACCAGCATAAGTACCACTTACAGTACCAGTTAAAGCTGGTCCTACTGTTGTACCCCTACTTGGTATAGTTATATTAGCATGAGAAGTAGTAGCTCCAGTTATACCTGTTATAGTTAAAGTTATATTGGCATCACTTGCTGCAGGATATACCTTAGCAGTACTTGTAGAAGTATAAGTATTAGTAACTTCCACATCCACTACCAAACTTCCACCACCTGCTCCAACTGAACTTGTATTATTATGCCAACCAACTGCAGATACCACTGTACTATCAATGGAGTTAGCTTGTTGACCTACAGTTACTGATTTATTAGAAGATTTGCCATTTAAAGTAACAGTAAATCCTACTGTTGATACAGAGGTTACACCTGATATAGTAGTTCCTTTTGAAGCTGCTGTTACAGCACCATTAGTTGAAGATGTGGTACCAGTAAATGAATAACTACCAGCTGGTAGGGTAGTTAGATTAAAGGTATTTACTCCTTCATCATAGTCATCATTCCATCCCCAAGCTTGAGTAACCTGAATAGTTGGATTTACTGTTCCCCCTTTTGCTGGTATTTGAGGATAGGAAATAGTTATAACTGGATTAGCATAGATCACAGTACCAGCAGGTTGAGCTACTTCAGCTTGAGCTGATTTGGTTAAAGTAGTAGATCCATCCCAGTTAGCTACTGATATATCTACTTTTACATTAGCTTTTAATTCTGAAGATACTTCAGCTTCAGTAGCAGTAACTACCCCAGTATCAGTATTTATACTAAAAGTTGGGGGAGCAGTTCCTACAAAAGCATAGCTATCTTGATATCCAGCTGTCAAAGGTCTAGTGGAAGTTGCTTCAGAAGTCCATACCTGATCTATGTGCATACTCAATGATGGGCTAGAAGTTCCCCCTAAAACTGGGATATCATTTTCATATACAAAAGAATCAATTGATATGGTTTCAGTTTCTATAGTATTAGCCTGCTGATAGACTGTTGCAGTAGCTTGTCTAGTTATATCAGCCCCACCTCCATTATATTGAGTAGAAGGAACCCATTTGAAGTTATGGCTATATTTTACTCCAGCAGAACTTTGACTACTTGCAGCAGCTGGTTTCTGAGTAACTGTTACAACTCCAGTATTTGTATTTATACTCCAACTTGAATTTGAGGAAGTGAATGAATATCCTTTGGTTTCTACCAATGTACCATAAGTAGATAATGGTATATCACCTGGATTACCCTGTACCCCTGAAGTATATATCATCGAGGGTTCCTTACTTTGGGTAAGCACTGGATTTGAACTCCCACCTTTTGCTGGTATCTCTGAAGGGTTGTAGGATAATCCAAATACAGCATCTGGTAGCTGAATATCTTCTACATAGTTACCTTCCCTTGTAACTTGAGCTTGTTTTTCATCAACATTAGAATTTAGTGTTTTATATGGGTAATTAGTGTTGGGTATCCACTCCATAACAACTTCCCTACTTATTATGGGAGAAGTAGTGGGATTTGTAATAGTAGTACCTAAACTCCCCATAACAACCCCACCATCATTATTCTCAGGAGATAGATCTATAAAACTCCCACTTGGACCATCCCAATAATAGGATATATATTTAATATGAATATTACCAAACTGTGGTTGTGGGAGATCAGTAGAAGAAGCCCCAGAAATGTAAATAAACTTTAATTCTGGATTATGCTCTACAGAATCAGGATATACAGTGTTCTGGTTGGCAGTACCAATTTTACTATAAGCAAAATCCCAGGAATCAAGTAACTCTATATCGGTTACCTTATTTTGTTCTTGATATACATCTGTAGTTTTTGTAGCAGTCTTACCATTTAAAGTTACAGTTACTTCTAAAGTACCAGCTATAGTTGAATTACTTATGGTAGTACCTTTAGTAATTGCTGATACTGGATCACTATAGGTTATGGTAGCACCAGTAGTTATAGTTTCAGATTCTTCTGAAGTATAAGAAGCTATTTGAGAATAGTTAACAATTCCTTCAGATACTTGTCCACCTGAAGCAGGTATATCTGCTACTCCAAACAATGATATATTTATCCCTGAATAAGTTACAGTATTAGCCTGCTGGGTTATATTAGCCGTTCTAGTTATTGAATTGTTAGTTGGGTCAAATATATTGTTTTTATATTGTATTTGAACTCTATGAGTTATGTATAGTGTTTCTGTTAAAATATCACCAACTGTCGTTCCCCTTGACCCAATACTAACTATACCAGTAGATTCATCTATAGAAAATGGTGAATTAGAAGTTTGGATTTTAAAGGTGTTAGTTTTAGTTATAGTATCTATATACTCTGAAATAGGTAAATCACCTAGAGTTTCCCCACTTGAAAATGTGGTTACATAGGATAAATTACCAACAATTGGACTAGAACTTCCTCCTTTTGCTGGTATTTGAGAAGGATTATAAGATAGAGTTACCGATGGTTCTACCTTGGTTACCTTATTTTCTTGTTGGGTAATAGTTATTGCTCCAGAGATAGTAGAACCATCAACGGTATTATTAGTATACCCAACTATATTTACTGCTCTAGAGGGACCTATAACAGTCCCTCTATTGCTTGCAGTAACTGTATTACCAGATACTGTGAACCCAGGAGAATAACCACTCATAGTAAAAGGAGTAGTTAAAGTAGATACCTTCCTACCATTTCTCCAAGTAGTTAATACCCCTACTAATTCTATGGATCCACCGGATGCGGGTATTACACTTTCCCCATTATCTTTTACCTTTATTTCTAATGTATATTCATAAGTAGCTTTCTCTTGAGTTATATCTAAGTCAGCATAGGTTTTATCACCAGTACTTACACCTACCTTAACTGCTTCAAGAGTAAAGCTTTTACTACGTGGGTTTATATCCATTTGCTCATTTGAACCAATAAGAAAAGTTGGATTTAACTTAGTAGTATCTTGAAATATGTATAAGTTATCATTCTCTACCCCATCTTTCCATGGTACTATAGCTACAACTGGATATTTTTCTCCAGTTGCTCTTGAATCTATAGCTGATAGAATGATATTTGTAGAAGTTTTACTCTCTGCCATAACTCAAAGTTAAAAATTACTTATAAATGGAATCAGACATATCAAAGCTTGCAACTATAGAACCATCTACTTGTTGAACTACTTTTAAAAAAGCTGAAGCTTGATATTGAGATTGTGAAGGGATAACATTGCCCTTAAATTCAAATATCTTAGCTCTCTCTACCTTAGATGAATTATCATCGGATGATAACTGGATTGGTTCTCCCTCTGATATTTTAGAGAAATCCATATATATGTTATCATTTGTACCATCCCCCCAAGGAATGGTTACAAAGTTATTTCCTGTTGGCATACCTAATTTTAATTAGTGGTTCCACTTGTGTTAATGGTTATATTACCATGTTGAATAGCTGGTATACCAGCATAGTTGTTATCAACTATCTCAATAGCTAATGTTATAGCTATCCCACCTAATATACCAGCCATAGTAAACTGTCCAGTTTCTGAAGTCTCAGAATCTACTGCATAAAACCCACTATAAATCATGTTAGCTGGTACTGTAGTTCCATCTATAGTTAGGAACTTACTTACAAATATCTTACCACTATTAAAAGCAGCTAAGAAATCTGAAGCTGGGCCTAATATGGATTCTATTTGAGTAGAAGTATTACCAACACCCAATTTTGATGGGTCACCTGGAAAATGATATACTGATGATTCACCACCTTGTCCTCCTGATAAAAGTTCCCAACTAGACCAATTTACATTATCTGGTAAATATCTGGTATATAACCCTAGATAATTCCCATTGTTATCAAAACCTCCGCATATCTGGGTTTTCTTACCTTTATCAGTTTGATTAACCATTACCAATACCCACCCATAACTATTCATGACTGGTGGAGCATTGGTTACTCCTGGATTAAATGAATAAGTACCTCGTTCTGTAGCATTATTAAGATCAGTAATGGTAGCTAATTCATGCAGTGGATTAGGTAATATATCTTCATCATATACTAGATAGCGTTGATCACCATCTACCCTGTGAACCAGATCTCCTTTTAGATCTATGCCCATAGTACCATCACCTATTTCAACATCACCAGAAGTATTCTTCCCAAGTAACTGGTTTCCACCATTAGATATACCTACACCATCTCCAAGAACTACCTGACCATTGAAGGTATTGGTGTTATTATGAACTTCTGGTTCTGCTATGATTACAGTACCAGTTTCATCCTTCTTTATATAATCATCGGGATTGAAATTAGCTGAGTTATATAAAGTTACCCATGGACCCCATACTTTAGTAGAATCCTGTTCCTTTATAGTTCTCATATATATAGCTCCATCTACATTACCATCAGAAGTAGCTATTTGTGCTCCCCATCCTCCATTATCCCAAGAGAAGGTTAATAAGAATCCAGTTGTAAGGTTGCCAGGTTTTGTACCAGTAGTATTAGCATCAAATAGGTCATATCTTAAATATGAGGATATAGATGCTAAATCTACATCCATACTTTCAACCCTGGTTCCAGCTTTGATAGAATTTATATCATTTATAAGCTGTGAAAGAGAGGTTAAGTTCTTAGTGTTGTAGAATTCATCCTCATTGTCAAGATATAACTTATCCCCTAATAAGTTAATAAAATGATCCAGTGATTGGAAATACATACCATTAGTAGCATCTACACCAACCATGTGATTACCTTGTAAGGTAGAACTCTCTATATTTAATTTATTAGTTACTGATCCATTATTCTTAGTTACATAATCACTTGGGGTGAAATTTGTAGAAGTATATACAGTACTCCACGTAATATTTGACCAATCATTACTTGGATATAATTTTGTTCTGTATACTATGGTATTCTTTATACCACTGCTACTTGATCCTTTATATATAGCTATCTGTAGTAGATCAGCCAGTATTAAAAATCCTGGATTGGTATCACCAGACAAACCAGTAAATGGGTCTACAGTCCTATTAGTAGATGAACTAAAATAACCCATGGTCCAATGATCTAATGGCACTCCTGGGTCATCTAAATCACTTATATATATTAAACCAAATTCTCTTAAATCATTGATAAGCTGAGATAACTTGGTTAGATTATCCTTAGTCCAAGCTTTATTATCAATAAAATTTTCAAAGGTAGAAGTTGGTAACTTCTGACCTATTTGATCCATTATTGTGGTAGCAAAATTTGGATCATCTCCTAAAGCTTTAGCTAACTCATAAAGAGTATCTAAGGCTTCTGGGGATCCATCAACTACATCTGCTATCTTTTGATCAGTATATAATTCTGCACTGGTTAATACAGTTTGATCAGCTATACCATAAGATTTGGTTATATCCTGAACAGTCTGATCTAATTGGTCTTGGGATACACCACCACCTCCGGATGCTATTTCATCGCTTATAGCATCTACCATATCTCTTACAGTGTCATCTCTGCTACCACCAAGTAATAATCTCCCTACACACCAATTAAGATATTCCTTTAAACTATCTTTTATACTTCTTTTCGTTCTCATGACAAAAAAAAATACAAAGTTCTTTTAATCTATAAAAGAGGGTGACTTCCATATCACCCTCTGATTTAATACTATCCTTTGAATACGTCGCTTATTCAATACCATATTTGCTATCTTTCTTTTATCAAAGATAATGACAGCTATGTGTTCTGGTTTCATGACTGTTCTACTTGAACTGTGGTATAAGCTTCAGCATATAAATGACCAGACTGAGCATCTACTAACTTGTAGAATGATTTATAGATACCTGGTTCACTAAATATAAGAGTCCATGGGGTTATAGCTTCATAATCAGCTGGTATATTAAACCCATCTGGAGGTCCCCATGTACCTGAGTTTATAAAAACCTGTTCCTGACCAAGTGAATCAGTGGCTTTAAAAGTTACCGTGGAAGCTTCGCTTGGTTTTTCAGTAATTCCAAAGATTACATTAACCCCATTTATACCATTTTCTCCTATGAGCATGGTTTTTAAAGTAACATTAGCTACTACTGGGACTGTAGCTTTTGGAGTATCTTCAAATCCTATTTGAAAACCATAGGTTGCTTGATCTGGGATTGGTTCATATTCAAAATAAAGAATATTATCATCTACTCCTGGTGCATTTTCTACTACCTGAATACCATTGACCTGATCAGAAGTAAGATATTTAGATAGTTTTCCAGGATCTGGAATAGGAAGCTCCACCCATTTAGTAATATCAGACCATGTAAGAATATCAGTACCAAAGTAAATCCAAACTTCTGGTTTTGGTTGAGTATCCTTGTTTATAAAGGTTAATATCCTTACAGTAGTACGTTCTTTATCTGGTACTAAAGCTAAAGCATCAGCAAGAGTTAATGGTATATAAGTCTGTCCAACTGGAGCATACCTTACAGAAGCATTGATAACCCCATCTGCAAGAATTTGGTTTATCTCTTTAGTAGTGTAATTCAGAGTAGTTGGAGTATCTGGATTACAGCAATCACAAGTACAAGTTGCCATATATTTATTTTTTAGATATTTCCTATTATGGTTCCGTCTTTAGTTTTGACTGGTATATCTGGACTACCACTTACTTGTAATGGTAGGTTACAAAAATCTCTTACTTTTTGATTAGAAGAGTCCAATAACCATATACCTTGATCACCAACTACCATAGCATTTGGCCCGGTATAGGTTTCTAATATCTCTTCTGATTTTTCTGGGTCCTCTCTTCTGAGGATTACAAAGAATAATAATGGTTCTTCTTTAGCTTGTGCTACTTGAGTATCTCCTCCGGGTTTGAGTACTTTTCCATTTAAAATAAACCTATCCTCGGACCAGTTAAAATCCCAATACCCATACTGATTTAAAAAACCATTTTCACTAAGGAGTCTACCAGAAATATATAATACGGTATCTCCTGGATTAAGTTCACCAGATATTGTTAGATCTTCACCTGGCCAGGTTTTTATGTAGTTATACTGGAACAGTCCTTCCAATTGAACTGGAGTATAGACTGTTCCAGAATCTTCACCGTAAGGAAGAGGTTGTTCTATTTTTCTTAACCACAAGAAAGGTTGCCTCCCAGAATCCATATCTATGAAATCCCTTACAATTTTTTTATAGCGTTCCCATCCAGTGGTTGAAACTCTACTTACCTTTCTTCGTGGCATATCTTGTATTATTTGAGAAGTGAGAAAGGATCTGGTCCTGATAATGGACCTTTTATACGTTTGTTTACAGCTTTTGGAACTACTACTCTAGTTGGTCTTTCACATATTGGTAAGTAAATATCTAAACGACCAGCTAGCATACATAGGTTTTCTTTCATCATATCTAATAACCCACCAGGGCCAAGAGCTTTGATGATATTTGAAGCTAAATCTGATTCATCCTCATTGGGATTGAAATACTCTACTTCAGTGGGACCTGTTTGAATTTTCTTTATGTCACCCTGATAACCATCAACTGGATCAGTTCCACCAGAACTTGAAGTAGTATTGTTTTCCAATATGGATTGAGCCTGAGCTTTTACCATATTAGCAACTTGTACTGACATAAAATCATAAGCAGCCAACTCCATTATTAATTGGTTTTCTAGAGCTTCATAATACATTTCATTATTATACTCTTGGAGAGGTATGCAATGATTTACTAGAGGCTGTAAATACAGCTGCCATTTTTCAATAAATTGCCTCTTCATACTAATTGATACAGTCCCAAATATATCTTCTGGGAGATAAGTATCAATTAGTTGATATATAGAAGCAGACAGATGAGTTTTTGCCTTGTCAGTTACTGGTATCTTCTGTTCACTACTACCAACAACTTTTGATGAAGGATCTTCTACATTGAGGATTACTCTATAAAACCCGGGTTTATCGTACTCATGAGTAGGGTTAAATAAAGTAGATTGAGTACCATCACCAAAATCCCAGTGATAAGTATAATCACTGGGAACTTTGGATGATAGGTTTTCAAAGGTGACTTTTAGTCCCACGGTAGCATAATTAAAATCTACTACCATGGCATATTTATTTTATTCATCAGCAGGAGTAAGTTCACCAACTATAGCCTCTACAATAGAAGCTTTAGTATCATCTTCTTCTACCTCTATTTCAAATAATTCAGCAATACCTTTGAGTTGAGTTAAATTAAAATTGTTAGCCAGTTTCTTAATATCTAACCCCTGATTGAAGAGGTCGATAAATTTAACTTTATCCTCTTCAGGATTATATTTTACTTCTTCTTTTATTTCTTTTACTTCTTTAGGTAACCCAATTACTCGTACCAGATGACCACCACCAAGAGCAGCTTTTATCTTTGGATTCATCTGCTGATGAAGATTAAGTTCTACCACCTGACCTTTAGTAATGGTGAGACCAGATTTCATATCATGGAATACTGAAGCATGCTCGCCCAGTTGTACAATTATATTAGCCATAGTTGAATTTTTTAGTTAAATGAAGAAATCCCGAGACCAGGTTGTTATTCCTGATCCCGGGGTTTGTTTAATTACTTTTCAATACTTACAGTGATATATGGGTCAACTTCCATATAAGATGGGAAACCATTAGTGCTAAATTCTTTGGTACCATCTAAGAGGATAGCTGCATCCTGATACATCTTAGAGAAACCAGTAGTAATAGTAGCATAAGTGGCCTCAGTCTGGTTAGAAACAATTCGTTCAGATTCCAGCATAAGTTGACGAGCCGTTAACTTGATCAGAGCTGCACGTGGATCTACCAATAACAACTCATTATCTGGTACACCTGGATGAATATAGAAGTCAGCACTGTTAGGAACTGGAGTCTTCAGGTTAAGGGTTGCCATAGTAGTACCAGACTGACGATTCTTGAACTCTGGTAAGTCTAAGATATCAATTGCCTGTTCTTCATCACCAACCATGGTTTTAAAGTTACGACCTAAACGAGAAGCACGTACCCAAATACGGAGTAAATCCTTATACTGAATACCAGCAGCAGTATCACCAACACCAATTACCGGTGCAGATTCTGAACCATCTGACTGGTTACCATTGATAAGTACATCCAGAGCTAAACCATCTAAAGCATAACCCAGCTGAACACCAAAGTCACGCAGGAAAATAGCCATTACATCCAGAGAAACGTAGTTACGAACTTCGTCGGTAATCTTGAAACCACGACCTACTTTGAAGAGGCTTACTGATTTCTGTCCAAAACTTACATCCCCCAGAGGAATGGTTTCAGCTTCATTTACTCTAGCAGGAGCAGCATCAGAAGGATTAACAAAAGGCATGATAGCAGTTAATCCATTGATAGCCTGATCAGAAGCTATGATATTTGGATAGAAAGGAGCTTCCTTCATACCCAGGTAAATAGCACTACGAATAATTTCTGGTACCAACCAACGGATACTCTGATCTGGCATGGTGAAAATATTGTGCATGGTATCCCGCTTAACATTTACTTCCAGTTTGTCATAGTAATCGTTAAGAGAAAGACCATAGCAATTCTTCACGAAATCTTCCAGGGAAATATCAGTGGGTACTTCATCCTTGTTACCCTGACGGAAGGCATCGAGCTGAGAAACTATCTGTGGCAACTCCTTACGAAAATCAGCTGCCTTCATGTTTTCAATATTTACAGTACTCATTACTTTCTAATTTATTGGTTTAATGATTATTTTACGAGGACCTGGATTAATTCACCAGCTGCTGAAGCTGGGGTAATAGCAATAAACTGGGTAGCAGTAGCAGCTGCAGCATTAGTATATTTAACATACTGGCTATCTTCTGCTGGAGCACTTGGGGTTACATAACCACAAGTAACAGCTGCAGTAGAAATTCCATATACAACTGCAAAAGCAGATACCATTACCGTTACTTCATCACCTGGATATGCAGGGAACTGACTGTTAGTAACAGCTATACCCAAATATACAGTATTTGCAGCACCTACATAAGGACTGATAGTACCCTCTGCATTTAACATTACAGGCTGACCCTGAATGATGGTATCACCAGCTTTGAATACAAAAGCCTGATGAAGTTTGTGAGATTCACTTTTGTAAATAACCGTCTGAGGAGTAGGTACCCCTACTTTAGCCATCAGTTGTGGATTGTTCAATTTCATAATAAATATTTATTATTTGGTTTTGGCAATATTTTTCATTACACTTACAATATTATACCCAGTATCTTTTCCTGCCTGACTACCCTCGGTATCAGTGTTAGCCATGCTAGAAGCACGGTTTACATTTTTAGAACCACAATCTGCACAATGAAGAGGGAATTTTTCCTCTACCTGAGCATCATAGGTAGCCTTTAATGAAAGCAAAGTTTCTACGTTAGTAGTATCTGCTTCTAACAGAGATAAGATATTAGCATCTGCTTTATCTTCATCTACTGTCTTTTTGTAAGAAGCAATGGTAGCTTCCCGCACATCTTTAAGATGAGCTTCTCCTAAGCTTACCATTTTTTCATTTAACTTAATGGTTTCTTTTAAAGAATCTACCTCCTCTTTCAGAGAGGTAACTTCTCCCTCTGCCTTGGTCTTTGCCTCAGACAGACTCTGATTCTCAGATATAATATCTTTAATCTGAGAAAGAGCAAGCTCAACAGTTGGAGTAGAACCTTCAGCTAAGCTGAGCATGTCCTGTCCGAAGAGTTGCTCAAGGAATTTTTCAACTTCGTTCATATTATTATTTTTTGGTGGGTTTTGGTTCCCCTCATTAATAAATTTACTGGTATTGTGCATCGTATCAATTTGGTGAAGTCCCTTGAAATCATAGTATGAGATCTTAGTTTTCAAGGTATCTAAATCCATTGGTTGAACATCAGCATAAGAATAGTATCTTGCACCAGCATAATCAGGATTATTTATCTTACCATTAGCTATAATCTGAGCAAATGGATCAGCTCCATGAGATACAAGGGAAGTTTCTCTATAAGCTATAATCTTCTTAACTATTCTTCGTACTAAACTACCATCACTCAATCTAGTACCAAATTTTTCTCTAAATTCAGAATCTGGCATATCATGAGATTTACTCCATTCAAACATTACAGTTACTGAATTAGAATGGATAGATGGAGGGTCCATTAATATTCCTCTAGCAATCCTTGGATTAGCTTTAGCATCAATCTTAAGAACTCCATTGATACCACCTGGGATTACTACTCCATTATCAGCTTTATAAGAATCTTGCCAAGAAACTGATTTAATAGAACCTATGGCATTTCCTATTTCTGTTTCATGATCACAATTTACAGTCTGACCAACCAACAGGTTCATAGAAGCTTTAAGTACTTCTTCTGGGAACTCGGTAGGATTGTAGTCTTTAGCAACTATACAGTTAGATAATAACCTAAATACAGGTTCTATAAACTCACTATCCTGAGGATTTAAATCCTCTTTTGTTACATCTGGATAATAAGTATTATAATCGGTATTAGCTCCAAACAACCCATATTTTTCAGTGTCTATCTTGGTAGACTTGAAGTAGTTTTCTGAAAATGATTGTAATGGGATTACTCCTGGTAAGTGGTTTGCCATTACACTGTGGCCACCACTTAAAATCATGGTGTCTGTAAATTTTAAGTCCGGCATAATATTAGAATTTATCTTGGTCTAGAATCTTGATCTGCTCTCTTTGGAACTGTTTTATTCTTGTCTCTAGTTTTCCTATCAGAGGTATCTTTATCAGCCTCTCTCTTTTGTTTTTTGGCAGAATCTTGAGATGAAGAAACCCCTTCTGGTTCTTCCATTTGCCTTGGTTCTTTTTGATCTGGTTTTTCATAACCCATTGACCATGCAAATTCTTCTTGACTAATGATACCCTGGTTATATAGACTTACAAGATTACGAATCTTATACTCAATACCCTGTTGAACTTTAAGTTCATCCGATATAGTAGAGGTTCCAAATGTAACTACTACACCTTTATTATTATACCCCGCCAGACGTAATTCTAGAGTGTATAAAAATTCCAAGGCATATTTCAATAGCATTTGAATATTTCTTAACTGGGATATCATTTTTGATAATAATATACCAGTTCCACCCTCTGTTAGGTTATTTTGAACACCTATCAGGGAACCATTTACCCCTAAACCATTAGCAACTGATTGCTGATTCATTGCCCATGGTTTTTCTATATTACCTATCTCTTTAGTAGTAGAATTTAGTTTAAATTCATGGTCATCCTTAAAACCAACCACTATGTTATCCTTAAGACCTTCTCTGAGGTTGATTTTAAGTTTACGAAGGATATGTTCCAACCTTCTAGCATAAGCATCCCTGGATTCACTTGGATTCATTGTGGGTTTCTCCATCTTAGCTTCTAAGAAACCAACCATACCCACTAACTCCATGATATGTTTAAAGTTTACTCTCATATCATGTTGACCCTTCAGGGAATCCAGAGCAGCCATAAAAGGTGGTACCCCATAAGGTTCATCGGTATCATTATACATACCCAAGTATTTGTAAGTCTCATTGTTCAATTTTATGAACTCTGGTTTCTTACTGAGTACCTGATTGGGATTTTTCTGATATGGATGATATACTCCATCATTTAGTCTTCTGAAATATATCTGTTCTGGATTAATAAACAATACAGTAGAGATACCATTCAAATTGTTATTTGGAACTGCTTCTATAGAAATAGCTCCACTAGTAAGACATTGTACAGTAAACTTATTTACTAAACCATCTATACCAGCTGTATATTTAGTCCAAGACTTAGAAGCTAACATTAAATGTTCTCTCATCTTAGTAGCTTCTTCTGGAGTATTTTTAGGGAAAGATATAGTATGACCAGTATTAGCTAACTTGAACATATCCTGTAAAGCTATGCTAACATCTGGATTAACCTTGTATAAATCCCTAATTAATGGTATTACATCTCTACGAAAAGAGGATTCTACCAAGTTAGTAAAATCCCGTAAAGATAAAACTAGTCCACTTCGAGTATCTGGTTCTGATACTCTTCCAGGAGATATTGCTCCCACCTTAGGTGAGTCATCTCTTATCTCTGGAGCTTTTAGTGATTCTTTAGGTTTTCCCCTATTGAACCATGTTCTTGGGTCCAAGATTGACATAATATAATGATTTTGTATGTTACAATGGAAGTATTACTGTGTTTCTATTAGTAGTCTTCCTAATATGGTTGCATATAGCTTTTCCAAATATATCATCATCAGAATAAGATTGACCTTCCAAGTCTATATCTACTGCAGAATTGTTCTGTCTATGTTTACCCATTGCAACTGGTCTTCCCATACCATCATAAATGAATGTGTAAGCTTCCTGTACGAAGAAAGGGTCTTTGATGATAACCTCATCTTCCCGGATATCTTTTTCAAGACCCTCAACTATAAGTGAACGGTTCTTTTGAGTAGTTAACCAACCTGGTATCTTTTCTTCTTCCGGTCTAGATTTACCCTTCTTCTTAAGAAGTTTAGTTGAGTAATATAAATTTGGATAACCCTCATCTTGAAGTTTTATAATGACTGCCATACCAATATCATTGGATTCTGGAGCTATCTTAGCATAGTTAAACTTCTCACCGGTATCACCAAGGAGTTTAGCATACTTATCCAATGGAATCTTACCCTTGTAAACTACTGCTTCTTCTCCTTCTTTTGACATACAAGTAAATGATGAATAGTCAGTACCACGACCAGTAGCACAGTCTGCACCAATGAAGTAATCTGTATTGGGATCTGGCTCATTAAATTCCCTGTATTGACCACCCAACCTCATTTTGATTGGTGGGTATTCAGTAAGCATTTCTTCAATACTTTTGATATCAGCTAGATCAAATACAGTATTACCAGATGATAGAAAGTCACCATCAATTTCCTGAGCAGTTCTCTTGGGACCAAGAGCAGTTGCCATTTCATCGTACCAATTCTGGTCTCTATCTGGGTGCATTTGCCAATACAACCTGATTGGGTTAAATGGGTTACTCCCGGAGATAGCATCCACCCAAGTACTATGATAGAATCCACCAACACCAAAAGGGGTGGAATTTACTATAGCAGAACCACCAGTTGATAGAGTTGGGAAAGCTGCTGCCCAAATCTGAGCTGCCCAACGAACAATAGCAGCTTCATCAATTACAAGTAATGAAAGAGATTCTGAACGACCAGCTTGATCAGAGGTTGGGATAGATTCAATTATTGACCCATTTGAAAACTCCATGGTAGATGCAGAACCATATTCTCCAGTTCTACCATTGATAATAGGAGTTTGTAAGAACCATGGTAAGTTCTTATACATGAACTTAATCTTCTTTAGTACCTTCTTAGCAATGGTATCCTTGATGGAGATAATGTTTATCTTCTTATTGGAATGATACATTGCTAACCATAGACAGTACATAGAGATAAGTTCAGTAATACCTGCCTGACGGAACTTAAGAATGATATTGAACCTTTCCTTGATGAAGTTGTATAAAACAGATTTTTGGTAGGGATATAGATCAAATCTTACCCTACCAAGTACCGGGTTAATAACCCAGATGAAATGTGAAAAATAGAATAAATCCTTAGATACCTTAGCTAGTATCTTTATTTCTTCAGAGCTTAAATATTGTTGCTGTTGAGTTGTTTTCTTGGCCATGTTAGAAAGTATAGTTTAACCTCAGGTATAAATCAGTCCCTATACCTTTCTCCAGGTTTGGGTAATAAAATGAATTGAATCCCAGTTCATAATTAAATTTACTGGTATTGTACTTCAATCCAAAATCCAAATCATATAAGTTGTTGAAGGGTCTTACAGTAACTTGTACTGTTGGAGAAAATCTTTTAAAGAAATTTTTTCTCTCGAAAGTAAGGTTATTGTTTACATAGTTGTATGAATAAATGTTTGGATTGATTGGATACTGCTTGTTGTATATGTTTCCTCTTGTATTAAGAAGATTCATATCTAACTTCTGATCATCAAATACCATTGATATCAGCTTGTCATTAGTTGGATATTGGGTTAGAAATTGGGAAGATATACTAAGGATTGATGAGTCCTTGAGATATATTTCCAGTGTATCATATTTCACTTCTACCCTATCAACAAAAATTGAATCAACCTTGTATTGAGTTATGTACTCTGGTACTTGGATATACTTGTACTCAGTATCTGGTTTCAAGTACTTATCCACATAAACCGTATCTGGTGGGGAATCCAAGAATTTCACTTCTGATTTTGGATTCATGAATTGATAAACACATAATATCCCAAGTCCAATGATCAGTATGTGGAGTATCCAATTCTTCATGTTTTTAGATTTTGATTGGTTATAGTCTTTTGTATGACCTTTTAGGTGTTTTAAGGGGAAAGGGGGGATTATAGGGGGGTATGGGGATTAATCAGGCTATAAGCTAATAGCTATTACAGTCTTAATAGCCTCCTAATATCTGGCCTGATAAATATTGCTAGCCAAATGTTATAAGCCTATACAGGCTAAGGAATATAGGAGGCTAAAAAGATAATTACATCTAAATGATTATACTACTACTTTTAAGTAGTAGTATAATTATCCTATAGCATAGCTATAGGATAATTCCATACGCGTATATGTGCGCGTAAAGTACTTAGAGTTTTAATTTTGCTTTTTTAGCTCTATGAATACATTTTTTAAACCATAATCCAACTTCATAAACTGATCCCTTAGATAGTGTATTTCTAGCTTTGTTCAACCAATAAGTTTTATTAGAATTATCAAAATAAATATTGAAATTTCTAGGAAATCCCATAATAATTCTATATTCTTCAATTCCCATAGGTAATCCATTAGGATTAAACTGTCTATTTGAAGGTCTTAGAGTCAATGGATAAGCATTTGGTCTATTTCTATATACCCCAGGTAAAGTTTTCATCCTAGTACCTTTCATAGGCCACTTAAATTCATCTTTAAATTCATTATTCCAAAGGTGTTTTACCTGTTTTACAGTTAAAGTTGATCTAGATTTATCACTATAATGATACATAGCTAGCTTTTTATCACTATCTTCTCTAAAATTTAGTTCTTTTATGATCATATTCCCGATATCCTTCACTAAAAATGGTTCAGAAACCCTAAAAATACTCTCAAAATAGTGATAATCTAGTTTAGAATCATGTCTTATACCTATCAAAATGAGTCTTTTTCTTGATTTTTGAGAGTTTCCAAACTCAAATACTGAATGACAATGGGGGATCAGGTGATATTTTGATAATTTTTTCTCCCATTCTTCAAAAGGAATCAAATCCAGAAGCTTTGGAAGATTCTCTAAAAGAAAAACTTGAGGTAAAAATTGCTCAATAGCATCCAAATAAAGGTTCAAAGTTTTATCTTCCCTTGGTTTACCCAATGTTTTCTTCCTTGAATAACTAAAATTACTAGAATGACCACAAGAAGGGGAACCAATTATGATATCTGGTTTCACCCCTTTGTATTCTTCAATACTTTTTAGAAATGGAATATCACCAAAATTAAGTTTCCATTGTTCTTCATTCTTGGTATGAAATACTGCTCTTGGTTCAATATTACCAATTAATGATTTTCTAAATGGGAATAACAGAGCACCTTGTGCTGCACATACTCCTAAAACTAATAATTTGTTTGCCATAATGGTTAAGAAATTTATAATTAAACAAACTGGTATTGCAAAGCACTCTTTAACTATGCAAAATATTAATTAAACTCTAGAAAAGTATATGAAATTAAACATTGGAGACTCAGTATTGGTAACTGGACCAGCACATTTTGAAAAAGCAGAAGTAATTGAAAGGAGCAAAGGGATTTACACTTTAAATAATCAAATGAAAATCACTAAGGATTTGAGTATCATTGGCAATAGCAGATTTAAAGTTACTCCTTTCAATGATGAGGAATATAGTTATCTTATTGCCGTAAATCAAATCCCTAGACAATTATCACTTATAAAGGAAAAGATGGATCAAGGGTTAGCAAAGGAATCAATCCTAAAAATCCATCAAAAATTAAAGAATATTATAACTAAATACACTTAATCATGTTTAGTTTCTGGAGTCAATTAAAAGCACTAGTTGCTACTAAGTATTTTCAAGTAATAGGTGATCAATGGATCAATATCCTTTCTTATCACAAAGCATTAAAGGATGAGTTTGGAAAACTATATGAAAATGCTTTAAGTAAACTCCTATTTAGAGCTATCCTTTGTTGCATTATAATAACACTTTTATCATCACTATGATAACTTTCTTTATTGTTCTTTACTTAGTTGGATTAATCTTAACATTCTTAATAGATATTACACTTATTCACAACAACCCAATGTTTGAATCAGATAGGAAATGGTTTATAGTTTTCTGTATCTGGGTTTCATCTCCTATTTGGATAGTTGGATTATTATATACTCTGATCAAATCAATATTTAAGAAATCATGAGTAAATTTATTATAGCTTGGTTAACAGTATACGTGTTTGGTGGTTTATTCTGTGTATTAGTGGGATTAGCTCTAAATTCCATTATAGAAGCAATAACCTTCTTTTCAATTACCTACGTTGGGTTTTCATTACTAGCTCTATTTGGAGTAGCAGCTTATTATTTTATTAACTGGTTAAATAAAGATTAAAACCCATAGAAGGATTTTTATTATGAATACATTCACTCTGGTTCATAAACTAATGGACTTCATCAAGTTCAGAACCAATATAGAAAAGGATTATTCAGTAGAGAATATAAACCGTATCTTCAAAGATTTTTGTAACACTCACCAAGTGACATGCAATCAAACTCTAGTAGTAAAATATACTAGAGGAGTATCTAGACACTTGGCTACCAACGATGGAAAACCTTTAACCTTTTTTAAAAATAATATCATATTACCATGACAATAGAAGAATTTGCTAATAAGCTTTGGGAATTTGTATTACCTAAAGTAAGAGAGTTTATAAGGGAAAATAGCTTTGATGATCTTGAAATTGAGATTTTTTTAGAAGATCTCAATAAAGAAGCTGATACCTTTTGTGAATTGAATGGCTTCAAAAAAGAATTTACCTTTGAAGCATCTTACAGAGATGGAGTCTTTTCTATAACTCCTACTCATATTGGATATAAAAATAAAATTAACTATCTAGAGGAATAATATATCTAAGCTAATAAAATCCTAATCTTATAGGGGGCTACCTTTCTAGAGGTAGTCCTTTTCTTGTGTTATATTTATTTTGGATTGATATCTAAAGGAAGGGTTTAGTGGGAATATCCTTGTGTGTTTGAGAACCCATTACTATGAGCTTAAAACTTGAGTTAATAAGAAAGGCCCATTACATAGGTTTAAAAAGTAGTCGTAATAAAAAGGGCACACGGTGTCTCTAATATAAAAAATCCCCTATTAAAAAATAGGGGACAATTTTTCTTCATGCTTCAATTTGAACAAATACCAAATCATTTTTTATTTCTGATTTAATTATTAATCCATCATCATTTAAATCATCAATAAAATTTTTGATTGATTCATTTTGATTTGGATTTTTATTTTTGAGAACTAAAAAATGATAACAGTTATTTTCGTTCATTCTGAAATTATATCGGATTAGTTCAATATCCAAATTTTTTTCTTCTGCATTATCAGATATATATTCCAAATATTCCGATAAACTTTTAATATTGTTTTCCATAATTATATTTATTTATTCATTACAGAAATAAATCGTTTTACAAGTTCTTTATTATCTTGTGTAGAATTATTATCTACAATTTCGTTTACATTATTATAAACTTCCTTTGCATATTCTTTCCATACTTTTTGTAGTTCTTTAATTTTTGTAGGATTTTTTTCTACTTGTAAAAAAGTTCCTAAGAAAGATTGCAATTTTCTACGTAATTTAATCCGTAAAGATTTTTTTTCTTTGTCTGATTTGCATTCATCAAAAAGAGAATTTTTGTAAATGCTTTTGCGATTCTTAGAATTGGAAATTAAAACTTCTTTTCCAAAATTCAAAACTTCATTTGCTTTCATAATATAATACCTAAAATTTTTTATTAATTATTTTTGGAAATATCTAAGTAGAAATTTTAGGATTTTTTTAAACTACTTTTATTTCCTTTTCTGTACTACAAAGATAAAAACAAAAAAAGTTTTTTCCAAATATTTTTCAAAAAAAATCATAAAAAATTTTTGTAGATATTTTTTGTATATCTACGTATTAGATCAATTTTGTATATATATTTTGAAGGCCAACAAAGCGCCTATTGAAAAATCGCCATTGTAGCCAGGGTGTGGGCTTTCTTTGGCCTGAATAGAGATTTTCATTTTGTAGATAACTCCAATAGAGAGGCCCTGTGGATTTCAGGATTATAGGTTCTAGGGCCTTTATATCCATTTATTCCTTTAAATGGTCAATTAAATATTTATTCCCTTTCCCTGGATTTTATTTTCCCTTTAAAGGTATCAAGGAGTATTCTCTAGTAAATTATATTTATCTTTATAAGAATTTTATTTACTTAGAATTTAAAACCTCTAGAATGGTCTTATTTTAATA
>OGUK01000425.1_pt1 | contig 36897 bp, 31 predicted proteins | sample 1553151 | NCBI WGS metagenome assembly OGUK01 (sample SAMEA2580208, study PRJEB22360) | human gut metagenome | biome: human gut; feature: human-associated habitat; material: faeces | place: Denmark | collected 2008/2010
AAGATATTGCCCTTTCACGTGAACGGATTTTGAATCACGTGTGGGACTATGATTATTTTGGTGATGCCAGAACGATTGATACCCATGTGAAGAAACTCCGCAGTAAAATGGGTGAAAAAGGAAAGTACATTAAGACAATCTGGGGTATGGGATATAAATTTGAAGTATAGGAAATGGAGTGATTATCTTGAAGCGTTCCATGAAAACAAGACTGGTAGCGATTTTTGTCGTTACCATTGTCATTATTATCGGTGTTATCAGTCTTGCAAACGTTGTGCTTTTGCCATATTTTTATCAGTCCAATAAGGTAAGCCAGATGCAGGGCGTTTATTCGCGTGTTATCAATATTTGTGAAAATGTGGATTGGAATAAGATGGACAGCGAGCAAAAAGATACAATTTATGATAAGTTAGACCAGCTTTCGAGCAATACCAACATGAGCATTTATCTTGTGCAGATTCGGGTTTACCAAGGGTCTGGTGATATCGCGGAATTAGCGTATGTATATCCGAGTGACAGTGAGCGTTTGCAGCAGGTAACAAAAAACCAACTTGATAAGTACGTAAAATCAATTTATTTTGGGCAAAAGCTAGACGATAACTGTAAAATGATTACACAGACAGCAAATTATTCGATGTATAATGTGTATGACACGAGAGTAGATTCTAATTTTTTGGAACTCACAGGAAAGATGCCCGATAATTACTGGATTTATCTGCGTAGTAATTATCAGAGTATACAGGAAAGTGCCAGTGTATCGAATCAGTTTATGCTGTATGTCGGAATGATTGTGATGATTGCCGGCGTATTTATTATGTATTTTGTCAGCAATCAATATACGAAGCCGATTCTGCGCCTGGCAGTTCATGCAAAAAATATGCAGAAACTTGACTTTTCAACTCGTTATAAAGATAACCGTGATGATGAAATCGGAGTGCTTGGCAACAGTATGAATGCTTTGTCAGACCGCTTGGAGAAAACCATTTCCGAATTAAAGACAGCGAATAATGAATTGCAGCTGGATTTACAGAGGCGTTCGGAGCAGGAGCAGATGCGGCAGGAATTTTTGGCGAATGTTTCGCATGAACTGAAGACGCCGATTGCTTTGATTCAGGGATATGCAGAAGGATTGCAGGAAAATATTAATGATGATGCAGAAAGCCGTGAATTTTACTGTGAAGTCATTGTGGACGAGGCTGACAAGATGAACAAGATGGTAAAAAAACTACTGAGTTTAAATCAGTTAGAGTTTGGAAATGACCAGGTTCATTTTGAACATTTTGACTTGCGAAGTGTAATTCAGTCGATAGTAAATTCCTCTGATATTTTGTTCCGTCAGAAAGAAGTTACGTTGTCATATCATCCGGATGAGGAACCAATTATGGTTTGGGCAGATGAGTATATGATTGAGGAGGTTGTCAGCAATTATGTGAGCAATGCACTTAATCATGTGAAATACGAGAATAAAATTGAAATTAAGACGATTCGGAAAGGTGACCATGTATGCACCAGCGTATTCAATACCGGAGATCCGATTCCGGAGGAAGATATGGATAAAATCTGGTCGAAATTTTACAAAGTGGACAAGGCAAGGACAAGAGAATATGGTGGCAATGGAATTGGTTTATCTATCGTAAAAGCCGTTATGGATGCCCATAATCAGAAGTTTGGTGTGAAAAATTATGACAATGGTGTCGAATTTTGGTTTGAACTTGACGTGAAAAGTGTTGATTGATGGACGGGATATGTGCTATAATAAATAAACTGGATTTAATTGTAAAAGGAGGGGTTTTTTGAGACAGATACGTTTTTTATGTGCCGTTTTGGCTGTGTCCGTTCTATCCCTTACCGGATGTGCGGATATAAAAAATTTGTCTGAGGAGCAGGAAAATGAAATTGCGGAGTACGCAGCAGGTGTTTTGCTCCAAAATTCTGACAAATATCCGTACCGGCTTATCGCAAAAGAAGAAAAAGAGGTTACAGAAACGCCGACACCGATGCCGGCGACACCGACACCAACATCGGCAGCTGCACAGGCATCAGACGCACCACAGGAATCGCAGCCGGAACAGACAGCAGCTACACCGGAAGATTCCAAAAAGGAAGTATCGTTAGATGATTTATATCATCTGAAAGGTGTTTCGATTTTGTATACTTCTTATCGTCTGGCAGATAAATACGGAAGTTCACAGATTCGTGCCGAACAGGGGAAAAAACTACTTGTTGCAGAGTTTTCACTAAAAAATAATTCCGGTGCGAAAAAAAAGGTTAAACTGATTGACAGACGAAAAATCACCTATCAGCTGAATGTGGACGGAACAACTTATTCTCCACAGATTAGTTTATTGGAGAATCAACTGGATTATTTGGAAACTGTGATTGCGAAAGGAAAGTCACAGAAGGCAGTGTTAGTATTTCAGGTAGATAAAAATGCGACAAACGCTTCTACAATTGATTTGTCGATTGAAGAAGGGAATAGTAAAGCATCAGTGAAAATGAAGTAGGAGGCGTTTATGTATCAGGAAAAAAAGAAGTCATTTTAGTTACCGCAGAACAAGAACGGCGCAAAGTCAGAACCCTTCATACAATGGGGTTGGATGCAGATGCCGGTCAGTTTGATGATATTGATGACATGGAGTAAGGAGGAGAGAGACAATGGCAGTAGAAACAGGAATTTTATTAGAGAGTGGTACCAATGAGCTTGAATTATTGGAGTTTGTGGTTGGTAATCAGCATTATGGAATCAATGTGGCAAAGATTAATGAACTCTGTCCGTATCAAGAGCCAACGATGGTGCCGAATGCACATGAGTACATAGAGGGAATCTTCATGCCGAGAGAACGGCTGATTACCGTAATTGATTTGGCGAAAGCGTTAGGTGTTCAGCCAAGCGCTGACACATCTCATGATATGTATATTATTACGAATTTTAACCGTCTACACACAGCGTTTCATGTTCAGCAGGTGCTTGGTATTCACCGTGTATCATGGAAAGACATCGCAAAACCGGACTCTACCATTAGTGGAAATGGTAAAGGGGTAGCCACCGGCATTACAAAGATTAACGGAAGAATAATTATTGTTCTTGACTTTGAGAAAATTGTTACGGAAGTTAATCCGGAAACGGGACTTAAGCTGTCTGAGATTGAGGCAATGGGTGAGCGCTCCCGTATTGATTACACAATCCTTCTTGCGGAGGATTCACCGCTGCTTCTTGAGATGTTGAAGAAATGCTTAACAAAGGCTGGCTATTCACATTTGATTCCAACAAGCAACGGACTGGAAGCATGGAACACTTTGGACCGCATGATGAAAGATGGTGCGGTGATTGGAAAAGATATTTCACTTGTTATTACGGATATTGAAATGCCACAGATGGATGGACATCATCTGACCAAGAAAATTAAAGAAGACCCTAGATTTGAAGGACTTCCGGTTGTTATTTTTTCATCTTTGGTAAATGATGAGATGAAACGTAAAGGAGAGGCACTTGGTGTAGATGCCCAGCTTTCTAAACCGGAGATTGGCAGATTGGTTCATCAGCTGGACCTTTTGCTTAAATAAGAAGTTTGTGCTTTGGCAAGAGGAGGTGTGACATTTGACCTTATGTAGAAAATGTGGAAAAGAAATTCCGGATGGCGAAGAATTGTGTGAAGACTGTAAAAATGAAGAATCACAGATGGATGAGGCTTATTTGGAAGAATTGATGCAGAGCATGAGTGATGAAGAGAAAGAACCGGAAAATGCAGGTGAACCGGCACCCGTTATGGACGAACAGGTGGAGGAGAAACCGGCAGAAGAAGCTTCTGATGGAGAAGCGGATGTAAATGAACTTTTGACACTGCTTTCGCAGGATTATGAAGATTATGATGAGCCGGATTCCGCAGTGCAGCCGGAGGAGGAGGTTCAAACAGCAGAGCCTATGGATGAAAGTCCGGCTGAGACTTCTCTTTTTCGGGAAGATGATGAGGAAAGCGTATTTGCCGATGATGCAGATGCTTTATCTGTAGATGATATTTATGATGATGCACTTTCTGCTGTGGATTACAGTGAGGCAGATGAGGCACCGGAATTTCCTGAAATTGAGGAAGAATTTGTTCCGCAGATGGATGAAGATGCCGGTGATGATTTTGGTGATTTGGCGCTGGATCCTTTGGTATTGGATGATAGTGAAGCGGCTGGTGTGTCCGGAGAGCCGTTGGCGGTTTCAGATGACACAGAGGAAGATGTACAAGATATAAAGCAGGAGAAAGAGAAAAAAGAGAAAAAAGACGGTTTCTTTAAACGTATTTTTGGTAATATCATTACGGAGCAGTCCGCAGAGGAAGAAGCCAAAGAGCGTGAGAAAGAGCAGGCTGACGCTGAAGAGAAGAAAGCGGCGAAAGAGGAAAAGAAACAGCAGACAGCAGAGGAAAAGGCAGCAAAAGCAGAGCAGGCAAAAGAAGAAAAAGAAAAAAAAGCAGCAGCAAAGGCAGAACAAGCAGCAGCAAAAGCGGCAGAAAAAGAAGAAAAGAAACGATTAAAAGCCGAGCAGGAAGCTAATGAAGTGGTTGGCAGAATTAATCCGGTTGGTGCTGCGATTGTTATGGTATTTTTCGGACTTCTCTGTGTAGCGGTTGTGTTTGGCAGTCAGGCACTTTCTTATACGACATCCGTAAAAAGTGCGGAGAGTTCTTTTGAACAGCGGGATTATAAGAACGCCTATGATTCTTTGGCAGGAGTTTCTGTTTCGGATTCGTCGAAAGAACTCAAACAGAAGGTGCGTATGTGTATGCAGCTCCAGCGTGAGTATGATGCTTATCAGAATTATTATAAGATGAAGATGTATTTGGAATCCTTGGATTCTTTGATTGGCGGAATTCGTCTTTATGATGCAAACAAATCAAAAGCGGAGCAGTATGATATGCTCAGCCAGTACAATGAATTGGAGAGTAAACTCGCAAATCAATTATACAATGAGTTTGGTGTCAGTGAATCACAGGCACGAAATATTATTGCTTCCGAGACACAAAAGGAATACACAGACCGCTTGCAGGCGATTCTTTTGCAGTGGCAGAAGAGAAATGAAGCGGATGAGAGATAATGAAAAGATAGCTGACCGGTTTTTCGGTCGGCTATTCTAATACAATGACAGAGGTGATACAAAACGATGGTAGCAATTGTAGACTACGATGCAGGAAATATTAAAAGCGTTGAGAAGGCGTTACAATATATTGGGGAACATCCGGTGATTACAAGAGATGTGAAAGAAATTAAGAAAGCAGACCATGTAATTGTGCCGGGAGTTGGTGCGTTTGAGGATGCGATGGAAAAGATGAACCGCTATGAACTGGCAAAAGTGCTGCAGGATGTGGCGGCATCCGGTACGCCGATTATGGGCATTTGTCTCGGACTACAGTTGTTTTTTGAGCGAAGCGATGAGTCAGAACATGATGTAAAAGGACTTTCACTTCTCCCCGGTGAAATTGTAAGATTTCCGGAAAAAGAAGGATATAAAATTCCGCATATGGGATGGAACTCTTTGAAAATAAATCCGAATTCAAAACTGTTAAAAGGAATTCCGGAGGATGTGTATGTGTATTTTGTTCATTCGTATTATTTAAAAGCCAAACATATCGAAGATGTAGCCGCTACAACGGATTATATTGTTCCGGTACATGCGGCAGTGGAACATGACAATATTTTTGCAACTCAGTTTCATCCGGAGAAGAGCGGAGATGTTGGGCTGGAAATTTTGAAGAATTTTGTTTCCATATAGAATAAGACGAAGATAGGAGGAATTTCGGTGTTTACGAAAAGAGTAATTCCATGTTTGGATGTAAATGAGGGAAGAGTGGTAAAGGGAGTTAATTTTGTTAATTTGATTGATGCGGGAGACCCGGTTTCAGTTGGTGCTGCTTATGGAAAAGCAGGAGCAGATGAATTGGTTTTTTTAGATATTACAGCATCCAGTGATGCAAGAGAGATAAAGGCGAACATGGTTCGTAAAGTGGCGGAAACCGTGTTTATTCCATTTACGGTAGGCGGCGGAATTCGCACGATTGAGGATTTTCGTATGATTTTGCGCGAGGGTGCGGACAAGGTTGCAGTGAATTCAGCGGCAATTTTAAATCCGACACTTGTATCGGATGCTGCGGATAAATTTGGAAGCCAATGTGTCGTTGTTGCGATTGATGCCAAAAGACGGGCAGACGGCAGTGGATGGACAATCTACAAAAATGGCGGTCGTGTAGATATGGGAAAAGATGCCGTGGAATGGGCAATGGAAGCAGAGCGCTTAGGTGCCGGCGAAATTCTTTTGACCAGCATGGACTGTGATGGAACAAAAGACGGCTATGATGTTGAACTGACACGGACGGTTTCTGAAAATGTTTCAATTCCGGTTATTGCATCCGGCGGCGCAGGAACAAAAGAACATTTTTATGATGCCCTTACGGAAGGAAAAGCGGATGCAGTTTTGGCAGCTTCGCTATTTCACTTTAAAGAACTTGAAATCGTTGAATTGAAAAAATACCTGCAAGAGCGGGGAATCAGTGTACGGTTATAAAAGAGGGAGGTTGTTATGAGTGCTTTGACAGGTGAGTGGGAGCGTGCATTGCACGAAGAATTTTCCAAAGAATATTATAAAAACTTATTCTTTTTTATTCGGAAACAATATAGTGAGACAATTGTATATCCAAAGGCAGATGAAATTTTTACAGCCTTTCATCTTACGCCACTTGAGAAGGTTAAGGTTGTGATTTTGGGACAGGACCCTTACCATAATGAAGGACAGGCGCATGGGCTTTGCTTTTCGGTGAAACCACGGGTGGCAATTCCACCGTCTCTTGAAAATATTTACAAAGAACTGCATGATGATTTAGGCTGCAAAATTCCAAGCCACGGTTGTCTGACTTCGTGGGCAAAACAAGGTGTTCTACTTTTGAATACGGTGCTTACGGTTCAGGCACACAAGCCGATGTCACACCGTGGTGTCGGCTGGGAAGAGTTTACGGATGCGGCAATTGCTAAATTAAATACGCAGGATAGACCAATTGTATTTATTTTATGGGGAAAGCCGGCACAGGAAAAGGCGAAAATGTTGACAAATCCGAAGCACCTTGTGCTGAAAGCACCTCATCCAAGCCCTTTGTCGGCGTACCGAGGATTCTTTGGTAGTAAACCTTTTAGCCAGACAAATGATTTTTTGATAAAGAATGGAGAAGTTCCAATTCAGTGGGAGATTCCTGAAAAAATAGAAAATGAATTTTGAATAAGACTCAACTGGATGAGTCTTATTTCATATAGTGAAATATGGCTTATTTTATATGGATATCAGTGAATGTTTTCATAGCAAAACGGCCTTTCTAGTGTTTCCTGATTTGAAATTTTGATATCATTAAAAAATTGTAAAAAAATGAAAAAAACTTCTTGATATATGTGATAGGTTTATGTTACACTAATGATAAGTATAGAATTATACTAATCTTGTAACAAATTAAACTAAAAGGATTAAAAGACTGGAGGAATATGATGAGGAGATTAAAGCGAAGTTTTTGGGCAAAAGCAGCAGTTGCTGTGGCGTCAATCGCAATTGCAATCGGGGTAATTGGCGGAATTTCATTTGCGTCAAATAATCAGCCTTTTTTGGGAGATTGCATTGAGTACGGAATTGTTTGTAATTATCTGAATCAGACAGCAGATATGGAGACAAACTTTGCCGTAGGTAAGTACCAGGGGAATGGTCATTGGAACGGAAACACGATTTCTGAGAGCAAAGCAAATGCTTCCGGAGAGGTTCGGATTGGAGAAGTTGTAGGAGAGACGAAATTCCGTGGGACGCCTTATGTAGTAGTAAAGGAAAGTGTGAAAGATGAAGTTAAAGCAATGCTTGCATCTGTTTCAAACTATGCAGAATCTGTTGTGAAAAAGGCAGATTACACAACACCAAAAGATGTTAAGGACATGAACAATTATCATGTAGACATTACAGGAATTGATGAAGAAGTTGTATATGTGGATGCGGATGCTATGGTTGAAAATATCACTGCAGGGAAAATTCAGAATGGTGGTATTAAGGTCACATTGCGAGCAAATCAGTCTTTAGTATTTAATGTATCATTGAAAGATGATGTTCGCATTCCGGAATATAAGATTACTGTAAAAAATGGAAGTAAAACACACGAGGAAATGGCAGAGTCTGTTGTGTGGAATATGCCTTATGCGACGAATTTGAATTTGAACTCAGATGGTATGAGAGCTACGATAATTGCGCCAAAAGCTTTTGTGAATTTGAGTACTACATCCGAAGGATGGCTGGTATGTGATACTGTTGTCAGCAATTCTGGCGAATGGCATATGATTTCAAAGAAAGTCCCGAAAGTGACACCAACGCCAAAAGTGACACCAACACCAACACCAAAGGTAACGGCAACACCAACACCGAAGGTAACGGCGACACCAACACCAAAGATAACGGCGACACCAACACCAAAAGTAACGGCGACACCAACACCGAAGGTGACAGCGACACCAACACCAAAAGTGACAGCAACACCGACACCAACACCAACGGCAACGCCGACAGCAACACCAACGGCAACGCCGACAGCAACACCAACGGCAACGCCAACAGTTACACCAGAGGTAACACCAACAGCTACTCCGGGTGATGATGCGACACCGACACCGGAAGTGACAGCAACAGCTACTCCAAACTTGTTTGATTTTGATGAAGACACACCGAGAGCAAGTAAAGAGCTGACAGACCCGGATACACCAAAAGCATCAGCAACAAGTAAGAAAACAACTACTTTGCTTGACGAAGATGTACCATTATCTGATTCCGCACCGGAGACAGGAGATACAACAAATCTTTTGTTCCCTATGATTGTTATGGGATTGTCTGTATTAGCAATTTTCGGGGTAATTGTATTTAGAAAGAAAATGAACTAAGTTAAGAAGTAAATGAAAAAGAATCTGCAAAATGATTCAAAATATAATAAGGAGTTTGCTAAGGCAGGCTCCTTATTTCTTACAAATAAAAAGGAGCCTGCCTTTTGGCAGACTCCTAAATTGTGATTCTTTTTATTTGTTTAAATTCTCATTCGCTGTTGCTAACATCAGTTTGATACGATTTAACTGATTTACTTCGCTGGCGCCGGGATCATAGTCAACGGCTACAATGTTGGCATCTGGGAATGCCTTTCGAATCTGTTTGATAACACCTTTACCAACGACATGGTTTGGCAGACAGCCAAATGGCTGAGTACAAACGATGTTTGGCACATTGCTGTGAATCAATTCAATCATTTCACCTGTGAGAAACCATCCTTCACCGGTCTGGTTACCGTTAGATACGAAAGGTTCTGCATATTTAGCCAGTACGTGAATCTCAGGTGGTGCCTCAAAACGTTTGCTCTCAGCAAGTGCTTTGCAGTATGGCTTGCGGAACTGATTTAACAGCCAGATAGCAGCATTTCCAAGCCACTTACTGGTTTTCTTAAAGCCAAGATGGTCAGCCTTAAATTCACTATCGTAAGCACTGTACATAAAGAAGTCAAGCATATCCGGACAGACTGCTTCAGCACCTTCAGCTTCCAAGAGTTCGACAACATGATTGTTGGCTGCAGGGAGATATTTAACTAAAATCTCACCAACGATTCCAACACGTGGTTTTTTCTTTGTTTCATCTAATTCTATTTCATCAAATTCCTTCACGATTTGTTTGATATTTTTCTTAAGTTCCGACTGCTTTGGTTTTTTTACAGCCTCAATACAGACTTTTTTCCATTTATCGTGAAGAGCGTTTACGGAACCCGGTACTTTCTCGTAAGGGCGGGTGTGGTATACGACGCGCATAAACAAATCACCGTAGATTAAGCTGTGAATAGCGGCTTTTAGCAATCGATAATTGATGTCAAAGCCGGAGTTTGTTTCCACGCCGGCACTTAATGAGATAACCGGAATCTGTTCCATGCCTGCTTTTTTTAGTGCACGGCGGATAAAGCCGATATAGTTCGTTGCACGGCATCCACCACCGGTCTGAGTAATGATTAAAGCAGTTTTATTTAAATCGTACTCGCCGGATAACAATGCTTTCATGAACTGTCCGACTACAAGAAGAGACGGATAGCACGCATCATTATTTACATATTTTAAGCCATAATCCAATTCGCCTACGCCGGTAGGAAGCTGGACAAGATTATAACCACAGGCGGCAAGAGCCGGCATTAAAATGTCAAAATGAATTGGTGACATCTGTGGTGCTAAAATCGTGTAACTTTTACGCATTTCCTTTGTAAATTCAACTCGTTTATAGGCCGAATTTTGGGGAGATGACTTAATTCCCTTGCGTTCGCGGTCTTTCACGGCGGAAATAAGCGAACGGATACGAATTCTTGCGGCACCTAAGTTGTTGACCTCGTCAATTTTAAGAACCGTACAAATTTTATTGGAACTTGTCAAAATATCATTGACCTGGTCGGTTGTTACTGCGTCAAGTCCACATCCAAAAGAGTTAAGCTGAATCATATCCAGATTGTTCTGGGTACGTACAAAACTGGCAGCGGCATAAAGTCTGGAATGATACATCCACTGATCCATCGCAATCGTTGGACGGTCAACTTTTCCTAAATGGGAAATACTGTCCTCAGATAATACCGCAATGTCGTAAGATGTAATCAATTCCGGAATACCGTGATTGATTTCCGGGTCAATATGGTAAGGACGACCGGCTAACACAATACCGCGCTTGTTGTTATCTGCCATCCATTTTAATACGCGTTCGCCCTCTAAGCGGATATCATTTCTTGTTTTTTGCAATTCTTCGTATGCCTTGTGGGCAGCTTTTCGAATCTCGCCGGCATCAATATTATTTTCTTTGCCGAGATAGCGTACTAACTCATCGGCAAGAATTTTATCGCTTTCAAAGGAGACGAATGGATTCTGGTAGGTAATCGATTCATCTGCCAATTCTTCTACATTATTTTTGATATTTTCTCCATAAGAAGTGACAATTGGGCAGTTGTAGTGGTTGCCCGCTTCATCAAATTCTTTGCGCTCGTAAGGAACACAGGGGTAAAAAATGTACGAAACGCCCTGGTTTAACAGCCATGAGATATGTCCATGAGCTAACTTTGCCGGATAACATTCCGATTCGCTTGGAATCGATTCGATACCAAGTGAATAAATGTTTCGGTTGGAAGCTGGTGAAAGAACGACTTCGTAGCCAAGTTCCGTAAAGAAAGTAAACCAGTATGGATAATTCTCATACATATTTAACACGCGTGGAATTCCGACCTTGCCGCGATATGCTTTGTCCGCAGATAATGGTTTATAGTGGTCAAAAAGACGCTTATTTTTATAGGTGTAAAGGTTTGGAACGTCACGGTTTGTCTTTTCTTTGCCAAGGCCACGTTCACATCGGTTACCGGACACAAACTGACGGCCACCGGTAAAGCGGTTTATTGTAAGGAGACAATGATTGGTACATCCCTTACATCTTGTCATGGAACTTTCAAATTTTAATTCGATAATGTCCTGTAAAGAGAGCATGGAAGAAATTTCTCCCTCTTCGTAATGCTCACGGGCAATCAGTGCGGCACCAAAAGCACCCATGATACCGGCAATGTCAGGGCGAATTGCCTGACATCCGGAAACACGCTCAAAACTTCGTAATACCGCATCGTTATAGAAAGTACCACCCTGAACAACTACGTTTTTACCGAGATCTTTCGGGTCTGTTAATTTAATTACCTTTAACAGGGCATTTTTAATAACGGAAATAGCAAGTCCGGCAGAAATATCTGCGACCGTAGCTCCTTCTTTTTGTGCCTGTTTTACTTTAGAATTCATAAATACGGTGCAGCGGGAACCCAAATCAATTGGATTTTCGGCAAACAGAGCCAGTTTTGCAAAATCTTTTACTTCATAATTCAACGAGCGTGCAAACGTCTCGATAAAAGAACCACAGCCGGAAGAGCAGGCTTCATTTAACTGTACCTGGTCTACGGAGTGATTTTTGATTTTAATACATTTCATATCCTGACCGCCGATGTCCAGAATACAATCAACATCCGGGTCAAAGAAAGAAGCAGCGTAATAATGGGAAACGGTTTCAACTTCACCTTCATCTAACATCAAAGCGGATTTAATCAGTGCTTCGCCGTATCCGGTTGAACAGGAACGCACAATTGTGGCACTTTCCGGGAGCAGTTCATAAATTTCCTTAATTGCTTTAATTGTCGTCTTCAGTGGGCTTCCGTTATTATTATCATAGAATGAGTACAGAAGGGAACCGTCTTCGCCGACAAGAGCTACTTTAGTTGTTGTTGAACCGGCATCTACGCCAAGAAATACATTTCCTTCGTAAGTGGAGATATCTCCCTTCTTTACGCTGTGTACGTTATGTTTTTCGATAAATTCATTGTAATCAGTTTCATCTTTGAAAAGAGGCTCCATACGAGTCACTTCAAATTCAATTTTAATTTCGCCGGAAAGCTTCTTTAACAAAGCACCGATTGTTGTGGCGCCTTTTCCCTCCGAGTTCATGGCTGCTCCGCTTGCAGCAAAAAGATGGGAATTTTCCGGTGCAATAATGGCATCCCCGGTTAAATTAAGAGTGCGGATGAATGCCTGTTTTAATTCTGTTAAAAAGTGCAGCGGACCGCCGAGAAAAGCAACGTTACCGCGAATCGGTTTTCCGCAGGCAAGACCACTGATTGTCTGGTTTACGACAGCCTGGAAAATGGAAGCGGCAAGATCCGGTTTCGATGCGCCCTCATTTATTAAAGGCTGAATATCAGTCTTTGCAAATACACCACATCGTGCGGCAATCGGATATAAAGCCTGGTAATCTTTTGCATAGGTATTTAATCCGGCAGCGTCTGTTTTTAATAAGGTAGCCATTTGATCGATAAAAGAACCGGTACCGCCGGCACAGATACCGTTCATTCGCTGCTCAATACCATCGGTAAAGTAAATAATTTTTGCATCCTCACCACCAAGTTCAATGGCGACATCGGTCTGAGGAGCGTAACTTTTTAAGGAAGTAGCAACGCTCACAACTTCCTGCACAAATGGAATATCAAGGTGCTTTGAAATGGAAAGACCACCGGAACCGGTAATCATCGGTGCGATGTCACAGTCACCAAGTTCGTTGTAAGCACGTTCCATAATTGTACGTAAGGTTTCCTGGATATTTGCGTAGTGACGCTCATAGGCAGAAAACAGTATGTTATTGTTATCATCCAGCACAGCAATTTTTACTGTGGTTGAACCAATATCGATACCTACTCGTTTCATAAGTACCTCCTAAAGTTTCCTATTAAAATCATTTTTTGTTATCTAATTATCGAAACCTTATTATACGACAAAAAGAATGGTTTTGCAACAAAATTAGAAAGAACAAATGGCATTCTTTTGAATAGGATAATAAAAAAAGGCAGGAATCTGAAAATGAATCAACGCTTTTGTAATGGAATGATACATGTCATTCGCTCCGGCGATAATCTTTACCAGTTGAGCAGACGCTACCGTGTTCCGCTCGCACTTATTCTGCGGGCAAACCCTTATGTGGATGTGTATAATTTAAGACCGGGACAGGAAATCTGCATTCCGATGCCCTGTGGAAGCGGACCGATGGCAGGACGGGGAATTCAGCAGGAAAATGTGGAGACAACCGAACAGGAGACAGACGATGAGGAATACGAAGAGGAACAAACGGCACAGTCAGAGGAAGAAAAAGAGGTGTCTTGTGTCTATCGTGCAGATGGAACAAAAAGCCTTGGAGCGATATTGAATGAGTGCGGTATGACGATGGCAGAGTTTTTTGAAAAGAATAATCCGGAGCAGATTATTATCGCGGCAGATGTCCTTTTTGAAGTGCCAAAGAAGGTTTGACAAAGGTTATTAGAACCTTTATAATGAAAATGGGTTAGTCAGACTCGGCGATGCCTTGTTTTCGGGGAATCGCCGTTGTCTTTGAAAGGAAGGTGAACAAGCATGATTTCCATTTACAAAACCATAGAAGACGATATGGTGGTGCTTGATAAAATAGAAGAGGGTTGTTGGATATCAGCCATTCACCCAAATGAGGAAGAATTGGCTTTTTTGGAGGAAGAAACCGGGATTGATTTGGATGATTTACGGGCACCTTTAGATGATGAGGAGCGTTCCCGTATCGAGTTGGAAGATGGATACAATATGATTTTGGTGGACATTCCTTCGCTTGATGAGAAAGACCGGTATGTCACGATTCCTCTTGGCATTTACATGACAAAGGAGCATATCATTACGATTTGTCTGGAAGAATCACCGGTTTTGAAAGCATTTGTAAACCGTAGAGTACGCGAGTTTTACACATTCAAAAAGACTCGCTTTGTATTTCAGATTTTGTATCGCAATGCTGCTTCTTACCTGCGTTATCTGCGTATTATTGACAGAAAAAGTGACCAGATTGAGGAAAAACTGCATATTTCCCAGAAAAACAGTGAGTTGATTGAACTTTTGGAGCTGGAAAAAAGTCTGGTTTATTTTACCACTTCCCTGCGCTCAAATGAGGTCGTTTTAGAGAAACTTCTGCGGACGGAGCGCGTTAAAAAATATCCGGAAGATGAGGACTTATTGGAAGATGTCATTATCGAGAATAAACAGGCGATTGAAATGGCAAATATATACAGTGGAATTTTAAGTGGAATGATGGATGCGTTTGCATCTGTTATATCCAATAACTTAAATATTGTAATGAAGTTCTTGGCAACGGTTACGATTGTTTTATCAATCCCGACGATGATTGCCAGTTTCTTTGGAATGAACTTTGATAATATTCCACTTGGACATTCGCCGTTTGGATTTTTTACCATTATTGTATTAACGCTTATTATTTCCGGCGTTGTGGCGTTGTTGTTCCGCAAAAAAGATTTGTTTTAATAGGGAAAAGACGATTATTGAATGGAGGTTAAAAAAGAACTATGAGTTTATTAGACCGATTGGAGAGAACACGGTTTGGAAAATTTGGCATTCCGAATCTGATGCGGTATGTCATTGGAGTTAATATTGTCGGAATCCTGCTTAGTCTTGTGAATCCGACGTTTTATTATTCGTATCTGAGTCTGGATATTGCAAGCATTCTGCATGGACAGGTTTGGCGTATTTTCACTTTTGTGTTAAGCCCATCCGGACAGTTTGGCGGCACCGGCATGGTTAGTTTGTTGTGGTTTGCAATCTGGATTTTTGTATATTATTCGATTGGAACGAATCTGGAACGCATGTGGGGAACCTTCCGCTTTAATCTGTTTTATTTTGGCGGACTTTTACTGGTTGTAATCATGACTTTTATTTTTTATCTGTTTTTACAGCTTGGGTTAGTGCCAAATGCTGCAACTGCTTATATGGATTATATGCTTTCCGCCAATATTATGGATGATTTGAACCAGACGATGTTTTTAGCGTTTGCCTTTGCTTTCCCGGATGCACAGTTCCTTGTGTATTTTATTATTCCGGTTAAGGCAAAGTGGCTGAGTATTGTATATCTTTTGATGGATGGCTATATGTTTGTCCGCTATCTGATGAGTGGATATTATTATTCGGCAGCGGTGATTTTGGTTCTTTTATTAAACTTTTTTATCTTCTATTTTATGGGACGTGGTTCTCTTACGCCAAAGCAGGCGTACCATCAGAAGAAGAGAAAGATGGAATATAAGAAAAAAACAGCACCCACACAGGGAAGTGTACCAAGGCATCATTGTGTGATTTGTGGCAGAACGGATGTGGACTCTCCGCAGTTAGAGTTCCGTTACTGCTCCAAATGTGAGGGGAATTATGAGTATTGTTCAGAGCATTTATTTACCCATGAGCATGTGCATCATTAAAAGGAGGAAGGAGTCGGAAAATGGGATTGTTTGGTATTGCGACAAATAGTGTACAAATGTTAGTGTTAGTAGCGGTTTTAACCGTGGCAGTTTTTGCTGTTTTGTATTTTGAAAAATTCCGCTATGAAGTAGAAGGAATTCGGATTTACCGCAAAGACAGCAAAAAGTCATGGACTAATCTACTGCTTGTATTAGCGGCAGCGCTGCTTGTAAAACTGATTTTTGCGGCAGCGTATGAAGGACATGGAACGGATATGACCTGCTTTAGTGCGTGGTCGGATATGATTTTTAAAGATGGATTTTGGAATTTCTATCATTCGGATTCTTTTACGGATTATCCGCCCGGATATATGGCAATGCTGTGGGGCATTGGGGCTCTGCGCAGCATCTTTAATCTGGATGTTGCAACGGGAGCCGGAAGATGTGTTATTAAACTGATTCCGATTTTGTTTGATCTTGGTGCAGGGGCACTGCTTTATAAGATAGCAAAGAGAAAATTTTCTGAAGGTTCTTCTCTTATTTTGTCAGCGACATACGTGCTCAGTCCGGTCGTTGTTCTGGATTCTTCGGCATGGGGACAGGTGGATGGTGTATTTACCTTTTTCCTGTTGCTTGTCTGCTATCTGTGCATGGAAGAAAAGCGTATTTTTGCGTATTTTGCTTTTGTTGCCGGAGTTCTTATCAAACCGCAGATGATTATGTTTGCTCCGCTTTTGATTTGGACAATTATTGAACAGGTTTTCTTAAAAGATTTTTCAAAAGAAAAAATGTTTCGGGATTTAGTAGGCGGCGTTTTATCTCTTGTGGCAATGGTTGTATTTACCCTTCCGTTTGGTGTGGACAAAGTGTTCAGCCAGTATGTGAATACGTTGGGCTCGTATCCGTATGCGACGATTAATGCATACAATTTCTGGGCGCTGTTAGGACAGAACTGGCAGCCGCAGGCAAATTCATTTTTAGGTGTGTCAGCAAGCTCGTGGGGAACACTCGCAATTTTAGTATCCGTTGCACTGAGTGCCGTGATTTTCTTCCGCTTAAAAGATGATAATTCCCGCTATTTTACAAGCATGGCGGTACTTCTTGCCAATATGTTTTTATTCTCAGTGCGTATGCATGAGAGATATTTATTCCCGGCAATTGTACTTATGTTGGCTGCCTTTTTGGTGAAGCCGACCAAACAGTTATTCTTTACTTATGTGGGATTTTCGGCAATTCACTTTTTGAATGTAGGTCATGTTTTGTGGGCGTATGTCGAGGAAAACGAAAATACGGCACCAAACGGACCGTTAATTGGAATTACGGCAGTCCTTACAATTTTAATGTTTGCTTATTTGATTTATGCTTCTTTTTCTGTTTCGGTTATGGAGGATTTAAAAGAGGTATCCGGAGGAAAGAAGAAAAGGAACACCCTTCCATATCTTGTGAAAAATCCGAAGGTGAAAGAGAAAGAACCGGAAGAAGTCTATAAACAACATATTCATGCGACAAGAAGAATGCCTAAATTTACAAAGTGGGATTATATTGTATTGTTTGGAATTCTTGTATTATACAGTGTATTCGCTTTTCGTGATTTGGGTGATACCAAGGCTCCAGAGACTTACTGGCAGCCGGAAAATGGTAATTCCGAGATTGTGTTAGATCTTGGTAAAGCAAAAGATATCGGAATGATTTATACGTTCCTTGGAGCGAAGGAAGACCGTATGATGACGCTTGAAATGTCAGAGGACGGGAAAAACTATGATATGGTCGGCACGGTCAGAGCAACAAGTGTGTTCTGTTGGGATGCATTAAAGACTTGGGACAAAGAATCTCAGGAAGAGGGCGCGGATGATTATAATCTGGCAAAAGATTACCGTTATATCCGCTTAAGTGTTGATGAAGACCAGCTTTTTGATACCTTTATGCTGAATGAATTGGTGATTCTTGACAAAGACGGAAACTGGATGAAACCGGTCAATGCTTCTGAATATAAGAATTTGTTTGATGAGCAGGATTGTTTTGAGCCGCAGAGTGATTTGCCGGAGACTGTCTGGAAAGCTGAAAAAGCTGGAGAAACCGTGACTTTAGATTTGGGTGCAGATAGTTACTTTAGTATGCTGCGCGGCTACTCTACAGAGAAAGCAAATCAGCGGTTTGAAGTGGAAGTGGCAAAATCGGCAAATGATGGTGAGGAGCCACAGTATCAGAAAGTGGGAACGGTAGTCAGTGGTGAGGCTGATGGCTTTAGCAGACTTTCAGAGGAAAATCAGCAAAATGCCGATACTTATTCTTTTGCCAATGATTCGTACCGCTATATCCGCTTGACAACACTTTCGGATAATACAAGTTTGAATGAACTGGTACTGACGGATACGAATGGAAATACGGTGAAAATCCGTGACCATATTGGCGGAGATTCCTTGTTTGATGAACAGGATGGATACCGAAAGGCAATTACCTTTAGGAGCGGCACTTATTTTGATGAAATTTATCATGCGAGAACGGCTTATGAAATTGCGCATGGAATGAGCAATTATGAGTGGACACATCCGCCTCTTGGTAAAGTATTTATCAGTCTTGGTGTGCGCATGTTTGGCATGAATCCGTTTGGCTGGCGAATTATCGGTGTGCTGTTTGGAATCGGGATGATTCCGTTTATGTACTTCTTTGGCAGGCGTTTGTTCAAAAACCGCACGTGGGCGGCCGGTGCATTGACATTTTTGTTTACTTTTGATTTTATGCATTTTACGCAGACAAGAATTGCTACCATTGATGTGTACGGAACATTCTTTATTATAGCAATGTTCTACTTTATGTATCAGTACAGCCAGACAAGTTTTTATGATACAAAATTGTGGAAGACCTTTATCCCGCTTGGCTTAAGTGCAGTGATGATGGGACTTGGCTGTGCATCGAAATGGACGGCAGTATATGCGTCTGCCGGTCTTGCTGTGTTCTTCTTTGCCATTATGGGCTGGCGTATTTTTGAGTACCATCTGGCGAAGAAAAATCCTACGGGCGAAACCGAAGGAATTGCGCATAAACATATTATTGAAGTATTTAAGAAGAAACTTCTTTTAACCCTTGGTTTCTGTGTGATTTTCTTTGTGTTTGTAGCAGGAACGATTTATGTTGCTTCCTATGTTCCATTTGAGGACAGCGCAAAAGATAACACCGAGCGCTTCTACGAAGTGACAGATGAGAATTACAAAGGATTTAAATGGGAAAATACATTTGCTTCCGGTCTTGTAGATACACTTCGCGACCACAGTGGAAATCCTGTGGCCGAGACGATTGGAAAAATGTTGAATAATCAGCATGCTATGTATGAATACCACAGCAAACTGAAGGCTACCCACCCGTGGCAGTCAAGCTGGTATGAGTGGCCGACGATGATACGACCGATGTATTATTACTGCCAGACTTTGCGGGATGGTATGAAAGAGGGTATCAGTGCCTTTGGTAACCCGCTTGTATGGTGGGCAGGAATCCCGGCATTGATATTGATTCTTCTGCCATTTGGAAGAAGGCGTTCGAACAGACTTGGAAGCAAAACGTCGCAATGGCTTCAGAGTATCGGCTGTGAATTCTTTGTGTTCCTTGCTTTGTGGAGTGTGTTTGTGAAACAGTCTTCAAGTAATGGAGGCGGTGATTCATGGAAGTTATATGGACCGTTCCTTATTGTGCTTGGCGTGGCGTCGGCTTTGTATATTGCTTACCAGCTTGTGACAAGGGGAGACAAAAAAGCCTTGTTTATGGTATTTGCCTATGCGGTTCAATTATTACCGTGGATTTTAGTGCCGCGCTGTACATTTGCCTATCACTATTTCCCAAGTGTGCCATTTGTCGCAATGATGATTGTGTACTGCATGGTGAAACTTGTGGATTCGGATAAAAAATGGTTTAAATGGTGTATGGTTTATCTGGCAGTTGCCTTTTTCCTGTTCTTAATCTTTTATCCGGTACTTTCCGGACAGCCGATCTATGAGCAGATGGCAAGAGATGGACTGCGCTGGCTGGAAGGCTGGCAGCTTGTCAGCTAAACAAACGATAGAAAGAAGGATAAAAACGTGAGAAAACTGATTCAAGAGATTCATAACGGGAAAAATATAAAGGAAAATTTAAAACATTATGCGGATATTGCCGTAAAAACATATGTGGATTATGGAACGCTTGAAATGACTTTTTCTGCGTATTCGCTTTTGGAAGATGAAATACAGGTGTTAGATGCGGATGAGAAGGAGAAAATGCTCTCGCAGGTAAAACAGGCGATTGGCTGTTTGGCGGATGAGTCCTGCGATTTCGCGGTACTTGGTGAAAAAATGAATCATCTGCGGGATGAAATTACGGATAAAATGGATGTTTTAACTGCGTACACGGACCGCATGATTTGTTATGAATATGTGTTAAACCGCATGGAATTAAAATATCTTTCCAAGAAAGAATTGTCAGAGAAACTGGCAGCTTTTGAGGAAGAAGAGTACATGAAAATGTTAGAAGGGTATTTGTTTGGCAGTAAAGATCAAAAGGTGGCGCTTGATAAAATTCGTTTGATTATGGGACAGATTCCGGTTCATATGACAAAGAATAAATTGTTTGAGCGGATTGGTGAAGCACTTACGTTATATCAGGATGGCGATAAATCGGCACTGGATGGCTTTTTGTATATGGTGCGTACGAGCGCGATGCTGTATGAGCCAAAGCAGGAAGAAAATCAGTTTCCGGAGATTTTAGAGGCCCTGCAAACGTTTGAACAGACCGATTTTGAGTCATTAGAGGGCGAGAAATACAATCAATTGGTATCACTTTTGGAAAAGACAGCCAAAGAAATTCATGAAATTACGGACTTTTATTATGAAGTGCAAAATGTTGTGAATGGTGTGTATGCTATGGCACTGATTCTTCCTTACCGTGAGAAAATGAGTCGGATTGAAAAAGCGGGAAGAAACGTTTGGCAGGCATTGGCACAAGGAGAGTTAAAAGAAGAACTGTTAGTGCCGTTAGAGGGCAGCATCGAGGAGTGCGTCGAAAAATCTAGTCATTTGGAATCGATTTTATATGAAATCCGCAGTTCTTATAAGAAAGAATTAATGGAAACCGGTCTTGCCGGACAGTTCCACGATTTTGTATTAGTGGCAAATCTTTTGTCAGACAGTTTGTTTATTGACTTGTCGGTATCCGGTGAGGAAGAGGAAAAAGCAGACCTTTCCTACGTGAGAAAATGCACAGATGAATTAGTAAATGAACTTTCCAAGAAGTTGAGTCAGGTGTCAAAACCGGTAAAAAAAGCGATTATGGGACTTGTCCTTGAAAAACTGCCATTGACATTCCAAAATTCGGATGAGGTACTTGATTATATCCGTGTTAATCTGATGGGATGTCAGGACAAGGCTGAAAAATGTGTGGTACTTACGATGTTAGCAGACTTGATTCGCGAGGAGCAGGAGTGGACATAATATGATTTACTGGTATCAGAATTTATATATGGATGAAACCGTAGAAAAAAATCCGAAACGGTGCAAAAAACGGGTGGAAAAGCGGCGCCCATGGAAAAAGAGTTACGTCGTGCTTACCTTGGCGCAGAATGATAAGAATTTGTTTGAGATTATGCAGACGCGCCAGTTGTTTTTTCGCCGCTACCGTCATGTGGATATGTATGTAGTGGCACTGACTTCGGATTATGATGCCGCTGTCGAAATCCTGCAGCAGATTTTAGAAAAAGGATATCGTGAGAATCCGGAATATAACCCAAGGAATGTATTTGCCAAGAAGGAGTTTTATCCGGGTAGAAAGTAACAGAGAAAAGAGGTGTGCCTATGTGGATTTTTTTATTAATACTCAAATGGATTTTCATTATACTTGGCATACTTTTAGGACTTGTTTTACTATTTACGGCTCTTGTTTTATGTGTGCCGGTGCGCTACCGGGCAGCAGGGGATAACCGTGAAAAAATTCAGTATTCATTTAAGGTGAGCTGGCTTTTGTCTGTTGTTGCCGTGAAAAAGAAAAAAGATTCGGAGCAGATTGTTTTCTCTGTGTTTGGTATTCCGATAAAGAGAATGGGAAATGAAAAACCGGTAAAAAAAACCGTGGTGAAATCAGAGAAAGAAAAAGAGCCGGAACCATTACAGGATAACAAAGAAGAAACAGGCGAGCCGGTTTTGGCAGCGCAGGAAGAAAAAAAGGAACAAAGAAAGGACAAGAAGAAGAAAACTTTTTCCAGGACCAAAAAAGCGAAGAAAAAGAAAAGCAAAAAAAACTTTTCATTTCAAGGGCTATCCAGTATAATGAAGTGTGTGAAACAAAACAAGAAACTTTTGAAACGGTTGTATCGGGAAATAAAAGAGCTGCTTAAGTATCTCGCACCGAAAAAGGTGAGAGGGACATTTGCATTTGGAACCGGCGACCCTTCATCGACGGGGCTTGTTACGGGTCTTATCAGTTTGTTCCCGATTGCTTATCAGGAGGGTGTTTATGTTACACCGGACTTTGAGGAAAAAAGACTGGCTGCTGATTTTTTTGTAAAGGGCAGAATAAGGGTGATTTATTTTTTACGGCTCTTTTTGAGACTGTATCAGGATAAAGAATTGAAACGAATGTGGAAACAGATTCATAGATTAAAAAAGGAGGCTTTTTAAAATGTCAGAAAATAATTTTACCAACACAGTAGAATCCCTGTTTAAGGGGATGGATGCATTTATCACAACAAAGACCGTAGTGGGAGACGCTGTGCGTTTTGACGATGGAACCATTGTACTTCCGCTTGTGGATGTGAGCTTTGGCGTTGCTGCCGGTGCATTTGCAAACGACACCGAAAAGAAAAACAACGGTGGCGGTGGTATGGGCGGTAAAATCCAGCCAAGTGCCGTGTTAGTAATTAAAGACGGAACGTCCAAACTTGTCAATGTGAAGAACCAGGACGGTATCACAAAGATTCTCGATATGGTACCGGATTTTGTTGACAAATTTGCCGGAAAGAAAAATAAAGAGCAGCCACACGATGCGGGAAAAGATGCGGAATAATCCGTAAGAATTGTGGAAATTTTAAAATTTGTAAAAAAATAAAAATTTTGCTTGCATTATAGTTGGAATTTTGCTAAAATATTTGTGTTGTCGTGTGTGAGAGATATTTTGTTTCATATAGAAGAGACATGCGAAGTTTAAGCAGAAGGAGGTGCTTTTCATGGCTAAATGTGCAGTATGTGGAAAAGGCGTACACTTTGGTAACGCTGTCAGCCACTCTCATAGAAGAAGCAATAAGATTTGGAAATCGAATTTGAAATCTGTTAGAGTAAAGGTGAACGGTGGTACAAAGAAAATGTATGTTTGTACTTCATGCCTTCGTTCTGGTAAAGTGGAAAGAGCGTAGTTGCGGTTTACCCGTACATCATAAAAAAAGAACACATTCTTATACTAGAGTAGGAGAATGTGTTCTTTTTTTAGTCACAGCTTGTGAAGAGATTATAGCCAAGGACAAGACAGGCAATAATAATCAGGATGGCAAGCAGACTGTGCCGCATGAAAAGCATGATGCACATACCGATGCCAATCCAAAACAGAATAAATCCGATTAAGCGTTTCATAAAAGATACCCGCATAGATGTCTTTGTTACTATTCTATGCAGAAAATGGGAAAAGTTTCGCAGTATGTGGATTTGCTTTTTTTTATAGAATAGTGTAAAATAAAAATAATTATGCAGTTATCCGTTAGGGGATACCAGATTGGAGGTTACTATGAAAGGTCAGATGGATACCGAAATGGGCAAAATCTTTGTAGATGAGGATGTATTGGCTAAGTATGCCGGTTCCGCAGCGGTAGAGTGTTTTGGCGTTGTTGGTATGGCATCCGTAAACGTACGCGATGGCTTTGTAAAGTTGTTGAAAAAGGACAACTTGCGTCATGGCGTGAATGTTAGTGTGGCGGATGGCAAGCTGATGATTGAACTTCATATTATTGTGGCATACGAAGTAAGTATTCTTGCGGTTGCACAAAACCTTGTTGATAATGTGAAGTATAAGGTAGAAGAGTATACCGGCATGGAAGTTGGAAAAATTACCGTATGCGTTGAAGGCGTACGCGTGATTAACTAATTTGCCTGTTAAATTGGAGGAGAAAACTGTGATTATAAAAACGATGGATGCCTCTTTTGTAAGAAAGTGTTTTCTTGCCGGGGCAAATGCAATCGATGCAAAGAAGGAAGTAATAAACGATTTGAATGTGTTCCCTGTACCGGATGGTGATACAGGAACCAATATGACGATGACTATTATGTCTGCGGCAAAAGAAGTAGCAGCGTTAGAAAATCCAGATATGAAATCGCTTGGTAAAGCAATTTCCGGTGGCTCTTTACGTGGTGCAAGAGGAAACTCAGGTGTTATTTTGTCGCAATTACTCCGTGGATTCACGAAAGAAGTGTCAAAGGTTGATGAAGTGGATGTCGATGTTTTGACAAAAGCCTTTGAACGTGCTGTAGAATCTGCGTATAAAGCAGTGATGAAACCAAAAGAAGGAACGATTCTTACAGTTGCCCGCGGTGGTGCAGATAAAGCAATTGAGTTAAATGGGCGCACGGATAACATTGCAGAGTTTATGAACAGCGTAATTATGCATATGCGTGATGTGTTAGAACAGACGCCGGAACTTTTGCCGGTGTTAAAAGAGGCCGGTGTTGTGGATTCCGGTGGAGAGGGTCTTGTTACCGTGTTGGAAGGTGCATATACCGCGTTGATTGGCAAGGAAGTGAAAATCGATGTGGAACCGGCTGCCACTCCTGTTAAGAAACCAAGCATGGGAGCAGATGCCGGCGTTGTTGCTGAGGCAGATATTAAATTTGGCTACTGTACCGAGTTTATCATTATGCTTGAAAAGCCATTTGGAAGGAAAGAAGAAATGGAATTTAAGGCATTTTTGGAATCCATTGGTGATTCGATTGTCTGTGTTGCCGATGAGGAAATTGTTAAAATTCATGTGCACACAAACGACCCGGGTCTTGCGATTCAGAAAGCGCTTACCTATGGTTCTCTGACACGCATGAAAATTGATAATATGCGCGAAGAACATCACGAGCGTGTCATCAAAAATGCCAGCGAGATGGCAAAACAGCAGAAACAAGAAGAAAAGAAAGTGGAATTTAAAGAAAATGGTTTTATCAGTGTTTCGGTCGGAGATGGACTTACGGATTTGTTCCATGAACTTGGTGTGGATGAAGTGATTGAAGGCGGTCAGACGATGAATCCGAGTACTGAGGATATTCTTGGTGCGATTGAGAAAATTCCTGCGAAAAACATCTATATTCTGCCAAATAACGGTAATATTATTTTGGCGGCACAGCAGGCAAAGGATTTGACAAAGGATAAGGCGGTTCACGTAATTCCAACGAAAAATATTCCGCAGGGAATTGCAGCAATGATTAACTTTGTGGAAGGATTTACACCGGAGCAGAATGAAGAGGCGATGACAGAAGCACTATCCGAGGTGAAATCCGGACAGGTCACTTATGCGGTAAGAGATACTGTAATTGACGGGAAGGAAATTAAAGCCGGCAATATCATGGGATTGAGCGATAAGACGATTGAGATAGTTGGCACCGATGTAGTGGATACGACAATTGATTTATTAAAAAAGATGATGGATGAAGAATCGGAACTCATTACCATTTATTATGGTGAAGAGGGAACCAAAGAAGATGCAGAAAAAATCGCAAAAGCCATTGAGGGGATTGATGACGAGATGGAAGTCGAGATTCAGTATGGCGGACAGCCGATTTATTACTACTTTGTATCCGTAGAGTAGTGAAATTATAAATACAGATGGAGGATGAATAATGAATATTGTATGTTTGGACTTAGAGGGCGTACTGGTACCTGAAATTTGGATTGCTTTTGCAAAAGCAAGTGGAATCCCGGAGTTAAAAAGAACGACGAGAGACGAACCGGATTATGATAAACTGATGAATTGGCGTCTCGGTATTTTGAAAGAGCATGGACTTGGACTGAAAGAAATTCAGGAAACGATTGCTACGATTGACCCGATTCCGGGAGCAAAAGAATTTCTGGATGAACTGCGCAAAACGACACAGGTTATTATCATCAGTGATACATTTACTCAGTTTGCGGCTCCGCTTATGGAAAAACTGGGATGGCCTACCATTTTCTGCAATTCTCTGGAAGTGGCAGAAAACGGTGAGATTACCGGATTTAAGATGCGAATTGAAAATTCCAAATATACAACAGTGAAAGCACTGCAGTCGATTGGTTATGAAACGATTGCCAGCGGTGACAGCTATAATGATTTGGGAATGATTCAGGCAAGTAAGGCAGGTTTCTTATTTAAGAGTACTGAGCAGATTAAGAAGGACCATCCGGAACTTCCTGCTTTTGAAGAGTATGATGAGTTACTTGCTGCCATAAAAAAAGCATTATAATCAATAGAAAGTGTGACAAAAATGTCAAAACAAATTGGACGTAATGAGCCATGCTGGTGTGGCAGCGGACGCAAATATAAGGTCTGTCACGCCGGTTTTGATGCAAAGATTGAATCTTATCGTGAGCAAGGTCACATTGTGCCGCCTCACCACATCATCAAAACACCGGCTCAGATTGAACAAATAAAAGAAAGCTGTAAAATTAACATTGCTATTTTGGATTATCTGGAAGAACATATTTATGAGGGAATGAATACCAAAGAAATTGATCAAATTGTGTATGATATGACAACCAAAAGAGGCGGAATCCCGGCACCTTTAAATTATGAAGGATTTCCGTATAGTGTCTGCACCTCGGTAAATGATCAGGTATGCCATGGATTTCCATCGGAAGATGTCATATTAAAATCCGGTGATATTGTGAATGTCGACTGTTCGACAATCTTAAATGGATATTTTTCAGACTCTTCCCGTATGTTTTGCATCGGTGAGGTGTCACCGGAGAAAAAACGTCTTGTACAGGTAACAAGAGAGTGTGTGAAGAAAGGATTAGAACAGGTCAAGCCATGGGGATTCCTTGGTGATATGGGTCAGGCGGTGCATGATCATGCAGCGGCAAACGGCTACACGGTGGTTCGTGAAATTGGCGGTCACGGTGTCGGACTTGAGTTCCATGAGGAGCCATGGGTTGGTTATCATTCCAAACGAGGCGAAGAGATGCTGTTAGTGCCTGGTATGATATTTACGATTGAGCCTATGGTAAATATGGGAAAAGAAGATATTATAACCGATTCACAAAATGGCTGGGAAGTTTATACAAAAGATCATATGCCATCGGCACAGTGGGAAATTATGGTGCTTGTGACAGAGGAAGGAAATGAGGTATTGTGTTGGTAGTTTACTGATTTCTTAGGAAATCAAGGAAAAGGGAGGTTTTACTATGTTAAATGGGGAAATAGAACAAAAACGAAGTGTTCATTTTTTTGCTATAATGTTAGCACTGAGTTTGTGTATGCATACGGCATTGTGTATTTTCTTTTATTGTATTGGTGTAACAATTTTATACGTGTTTAATATTGCAAGTGTTGTGATCTATTTATTGTTGCTTTTTTTGGTTTCTCGCGTGAAGCATATGGAGAGATGGATGCTGGTACCATTTGCCGAAGTGCTTGTACATGTACTTTTGTGTAACCTGTGCTTAGGCTGGGGATATGGCTTTTCTTTATATGGTTTTATGCTTATTCCGGTTATTTACTACATTGCGTGTATTCATATGAAGAGCCGAATCGGTGTGGTCACGTCAAGTGTGCTTGGCATTTTTGATTTGCTTGTGATTGTTCACTCGGCATCGTCAGCCGGAGAAATTAATAAATTACCGGGTATGTCAAACCATGAGATGCTTGTTATTTTTGCAATTAATGTAGCTATCTGTACCATTTTTCTAATGGCTTATTCTGCGTACTTTGTTGTTGCAATACGCAGTGCGACAAATGTGTTAGAGGAGCGGAATGATGAACTTGATTTTATGGTTCATTACGATGCACTCACAAATATGAGAAATCGCCAGAATATGGATGAAATATTTGAGGAATACGAGTGTTATGAAAAAGATTACTGTGTGGTGCAGATGGATTTGGATAATTTCAAACAGACAAACCGTACGTACGGTCATTCCTGCGGAGATGAGCTTTTGATTAATCTTTCTTATCTAATCCGCCAAGCAGTGAGAAACCGTGGTGAAGTGTGCCGCTGGGGCGGAGATGAAGTGTTACTGCTTCTGAAGATGGATAAAAAAAGCGGGTACCGCTTAACGGAAAAAATTCGCAAAGAAATTGCGGACTATGTACTTACTTACCAGCGTCAGCGTGTGTCAGTTACGGCAACGTTTGGATTTGTATACTGCGATGAAAAACAGACAATGAAAGAGCGGATTGCACTTGCAGATTCGCGTTTGAATCAGGGGAAGGAAAAGGGGAAAAATCAGGTCGTGAACTAAAAATGAATTAGTTTTACGAAAAGAAAGGAATTAATACGATGAATGAGTTTCTTGATATTTTCATGGAAGCAGGAGTGGATACATTAAAACTTATCCCGTTTCTTTTTCTTACCTATATTTTAATGGAGTGGCTCGAACACCGCACCGGAAGTCATACACAGGCGGCGATTTTGCGTGCCGGAAAAGCAGGACCGGTATTTGGCGGAATTTTAGGTATTGTGCCACAGTGTGGCTTTTCGGCAGCAGCATCAAATCTGTATTCCGGTGGTTTGATTACGGCGGGCGCTTTGGTGGCTGTCTTTTTGTCTACTTCTGACGAAATGCTTCCGATTTTTATTTCTGAGGCAGTACCTGCATGGACAATCATTAAGATTTTGGCGGTTAAAATGGTAATGGGAATCCTTTTTGGCTTCCTTTTGGACTTTTTGTATCACAGTATCTGGGGCAGAAAAATGAGATACCGGAACATCCATACAATGTGTGAGAGTGAACACTGTAAATGTGATGATGAGGGGATTTTTTTCTCGGCGCTGCGTCACACAATTCACATTACCATTTTTTTGTTTTTGGTAACACTTGTTCTGGAAGCTGTTATTGATGGTGTGGGTGAAGATGCTTTAGCCGGATTTCTTATGGACCGTCCGGTTCTCGGCGAGATTTTGGCGGGGGCAATTGGCATGGTTCCAAACTGTGCGTCGTCCGGAGTCATTACTCAGCTCTATTTACAGAAAGTCATTGGCGCCGGCCCGATGATGGCAGGATTATTTACCAATGCCGGTGTCGGCGCACTTGTTTTGTGCCGCATGAACCGCAAACACGTAAAACAAAACGTCGGTATTTTGTGTTATTTATATGTGGCGGGGGTTGTTGGAGGAATTTTGATTGATTTGCTTGGAATCAATTTTTAATACTTGTTATTAGAGTTTTTAACTGTGGATAAGATAGTGGTAATGTTATTGAAGTTCGTTGTTAGAAAAATCAGACCGGGTTTCAACCTGAGGGACGTTGAAATCCGGTCTGATTTTTCTAATAAAGCAACAATTAAAACATTTCCATATCGTGTTTACTTGACATAAAGCCCCATCTTGCTTTATACTAGGAGATTATGAGGGGAAGTTTACCCTTTTATGAAACGAAATGGAGATGAGAGAGAGAATGAACTACCATATTGCAGTGATTCCCGGAGACGGAATCGGACCTGAAATTGTGGCAGAAGCTAAAAAGGTATTGAATAAAGTGGCAGATACATATGGGCACACATTTGAATACGAAGAATTGTTGATGGGTGGCTGTTCCATTGACGCATACGGCGAGCCTTTGACAGATGAAACCTTAGAGCGTGCAAGAAAAAGTGATTCGATTTTGCTTGGTGCGGTCGGTGGACGAGTCGGAGTGGACAGCTGGTATGAATTGCCACCGGAAAAAAGACCGGAAGCAGGTCTTTTGAAAATTCGTAAGGGACTTGGCTTATTCTGTAATCTTCGTCCGGCAATTCTGTTTGAAGAATTGAGCGGCGCTTGTCCGTTGAAGGAAGAAATTGTAGAAGGTGGTTTTGATTTTATCTTTGCCCGTGAGTTGACGGGTGGTCTTTACTTCGGTGAACGCTATACCAAAGAAATTGATGGCGTGCGCACCGCAGTGGACACTTTAAAATATGATGAAAATGAGATTCGCAGAATTGCCATTCAGGCGTTTGAGATTGCGATGAAGAGAAATAAAAAAGTCTGCAGTGTTGATAAAGCAAACGTATTGGATTCTTCCAGACTTTGGAGAAAAGTTGTCGAGGAAGTCAGTAAAGGTTATCCGGAAGTGACATTGACAAATATGCTGGTTGACAACTGTGCAATGCAGATTGTAAGAGATCCAAAACAGTTTGATGTCATTTTGACAGAGAATATGTTTGGCGATATTTTGTCGGATGAGGCAAGTATGGTAACCGGTTCTTTAGGAATGCTTTCTTCGGCAAGTTTAGGTGAGGGAACCTTTGGCATGTACGAGCCAAGCCACGGCTCTGCGCCGGATATCGCAGGACAAAATAAGGCAAATCCGATTGCGACGATTTTATCGGCAGCTATGTTACTGCGTTATTCCTTTGGACTTTCCAAAGAAGCAGATGCGGTTGAAAATGCCGTCAAGACTGTACTCAAAAAAGGAATGCGTACGATTGATATTATGGATGAAGGTAAGACTCTGCTTGGTACAAAAGAAATGGGCGATGCCATTGCCGCAGAGATTGAATAGGAGGACGACAAGATGAAAAGTGATTCAGTAAAAAAAGGAATGCAGACAGCACCACAGCGTTCTTTGTTTAATGCGCTTGGTTTGACAAAAGAAGAGCTGGAAAAGCCGCTTGTAGCTATTGTCAGCTCTTATAATGAAATTGTTCCGGGTCATATGAATCTGGACAAAATTGTAGAGGCAGCAAAACTTGGTGTCGCTATGGCAGGTGGTACACCAATTGTATTCCCGGCAATTGCCGTTTGTGATGGTATTGCGATGGGACATGTGGGAATGAAATATTCTTTGGTAACCCGTGACTTGATTGCGGATTCAACCGAGTGTATGGCACTTGCACATGCTTTTGATGCGATGGTAATGGTGCCAAACTGTGATAAAAACGTACCGGGTCTTTTGATGGCTGCGGCACGTGTGAATATTCCAACCGTATTTGTCAGTGGTGGTCCAATGTTAGCCGGCCATGTGCAGGGACAGAGAACTTCTCTTTCAAGTATGTTTGAGGCAGTTGGTGCTCATGCGGCAGGCAAAATGACCGAAGAGCAGGTGGATGATTATGTCAGCCATGCCTGCCCGACCTGTGGTTCCTGCTCCGGTATGTATACAGCAAACTCCATGAACTGTCTGACCGAGGCAATTGGTATGGGACTTCAGGGCAATGGTACAATTCCGGCTGTATATTCCGACCGAATCAAACTGGCAAAACATGCCGGTATGCAGGTTATGGAAATGTATAAGAAAAATATCCGTCCACGTGACATTATGTGTGAGAAAGCATTTTTAAATGCGATGACAGTTGATATGGCGCTTGGATGTTCGACCAATACGATGCTTCATCTGCCGGCAATTGCTCATGAAGCAGGCGTAAAACTGAATCTTGATATTGCCAATGAAATTAGTGCAAAGACACCTAACCTTTGTCATTTGGCACCGGCAGGGCACACCTATATGGAACAGTTGAATGAGGCAGGCGGTGTTTATGCGGTAATGAATGAACTGAATAAGAAGGGACTTCTTTATACGGACCTTATGACTGTGACCGGAAAGACGGTAGGCGAGAACATTGAACATGTAGTAAACCGTAATCCGGAAGTGATTCGTCCAATTGATAATCCATATAGTGAAACTGGTGGCATCGCCGTTTTGAAAGGTAACTTGGCACCGGATTCCGGCGTTGTAAAACGTTCTGCCGTAGTACCGGAAATGATGGTTCATGAAGGTCCGGCGCGTGTCTTTGACTGCGAGGAAGATGCAATTGCTGCTATCAAGGGCGGTAAAATTGTTGCAGGCGATGTTGTTGTTATCCGCTATGAGGGACCAAAGGGTGGTCCGGGTATGAGAGAGATGCTCAATCCAACTTCTGCAATTGCCGGTATGGGACTTGGCTCTTCCGTTGCTTTGATTACGATGGACGTTTCTCGGGAGCTTCCCGTGGTGCTTCGATTGGACATGTTTCACCGGAAGCAGCGGTTGGTGGTCCGATTGCTCTTGTAGAAGAAGGAGACATCATTAAGATTAACATTCCGGAAAATACTTTGATGGTAGATGTTTCAGATGAAGAGATGGAGAAGAGACGCAAAAACTGGCAGCCACGAGAGCCGAAAGTGACAAGCGGTTACTTACGTCGTTATGCCAATATGGTAACAAGTGGCAGCACAGGAGCAATTTTGAAATAATACGATGCGTGTGAGAATAGGGAAACAGACGAAAAGAAAGAGGTGCAAGGTATGCAAATAAATGGGTCACAGATTATGATTGAATGTCTGCTTGAGCAGGGCGTAGATACCATCTTTGGTTATCCGGGAGGTTCTATTTTAAACGTGTACGATGAATTATATCGTTATCAGGATAGAATCCGTCACGTGCTTACCTCTCATGAGCAGGGAGCTTCCCATGCGGCAGACGGTTATGCCAGAGCAACAGGAAAAGTTGGCGTGTGTATGGCAACGAGCGGACCGGGAGCAACGAACTTAGTTACCGGTATTGCAACGGCATATATGGATTCTGTACCGATGGTTGCGATTACCTGTAATGTTACACTTCCGATGCTTGGAAAAGATTCCTTCCAGGAGGTTGATATTGCCGGTGTCACAATGCCGATTACGAAACATAGTTTTATTGTAAAAGATGTAAAGGATTTGGCTGCGGTTATGCGCCGTGCCTTTAAGATTGCACAGACCGGTCGTCCGGGTCCTGTTTTGGTGGATGTAACAAAGGATGTAACGGCTGCAGTGACCGATTTTACACCACAGACACCGGAATTGATTCAGAGACAGGTTGACACGATTGATGAAAAAGATATCGAAAGTGTAGTCAATGCAATTAAAAAATCGCAGAGACCAATGATTTTTGTCGGCGGTGGTGCCGTAATTTCCGGCGCAGAGAAAGAATTAAAAGAATTTGTCTATAAGGTAGACGCTCCGGTAACGGATACTTTGATGGGAAAAGGTGCATTTGACGGCACAGACCCATATTATACAGGAATGCTTGGTATGCATGGTACAAAGACAGCAAACTTAAGTGTAACCGAATGTGACTTATTGATTGTATTAGGTGCCAGATTTTCAGACCGTGTTACGGGAAATGCAAAGAAATTTGCAAACCGTGCAGAAATTGTTCATATTGATATTGATCCGGCTGAAATTAATAAAAATATTCCGGTGGATTATTCCATTATCGGTGATTTAAAGGCAGTTTTGGAAATCTTAAACCGCAAATTGGAGCAGCACTATCATAAGGCTTGGGTTGATAAGGTTATGGCGAGAAAAGAAGCTTTGCCGCTTTCTTATCACACGGATGCTCTTACAGGACCTTATGTGATTGAGCGAATCAGTGAACTTACCGATAACGAAGCGATTATTACGACTGATGTCGGCCAGCACCAGATGTGGGCGGCACAGTATTATAAATACCGCTCTCCGAGACATTTTATTACGTCCGGCGGAATGGGTACGATGGGATATGGTCTTGGTGCCTGTATCGGTGCGAAAGTCGGAGTGCCTGACACACCGGTTATTAACATCGCAGGAGACGGATGTTTCCGCATGAACATGAATGAGATTGCGACAGCAACAAGATATAATATTCCGATTATTGAAGTAGTATTTAATAACCATGCACTTGGCATGGTAAGACAGTGGCAGACCTTGTTTTATGGTAAGAGATATTCTCAGACCATTTTGGAAGATAAAGTAGACTATTGCAAAGTATCAGAAGCAATGGGTGCAAAAGCAATCCGTGTAACGAAAAAAGAGGAGATTGACGATGCGATTAAGACTGCATTGTCAGCAGAGGTACCGGTTGTGATTGAAGTCGTAATCAACCAGGATGACAAGGTATGGCCAATGGTTGCTCCGGGAGCAGCGATTGAAGATTCTTTTGATGAGAAAGATCAGGAGAATCGCATTCAGAATTAATTAACAGTTATGTAAGGAGGATATAACAGTGGCTAGAGTGTATAACTTTTCAGCAGGACCGGCCGTATTGCCGGAAGAGGTATTAAAAGAGGCAGCAGATGAGATGCTTGATTATCAGGGAACAGGAATGTCCGTTATGGAGATGAGCCATCGTTCCGCAGCATATGATAAAATTATCAAAGATGCTGAGCAGGATTTGAGAGATTTGATGGAAATTCCGGACAATTACAAAGTATTGTTCCTTCAGGGCGGCGCTTCCCAGCAGTTTGCCATGATTCCGATGAATCTTATGAAAAACGGCGTGGCTGATTACATCGTAACCGGTCAGTGGGCAAAGAAAGCTTATAATGAGGCTTGCAAATATGGAAAAGCAGTTAAAATTGCTTCTTCTGAGGATGAGACATTTTCCTATATTCCGGATTGTTCCGACCTTCCGATTGATGAGGATGCAGATTATGTCTATATTTGTGAGAACAATACCATTTATGGTACAAAATATAAAACACTGCCAAATACCAAAGGAAGGACATTGGTAGCAGACGTATCTTCCTGCTTTTTGTCAGAACCTGTAGATGTCAGCAAATACGGCGTTATCTACGGTGGTGTTCAGAAGAACATCGGACCTGCCGGTGTTGTTATTGTAATTATCCGTGAGGATTTGATTCCGGATGAAGTGGATGAGAAAGTTCCTACGATGCTTCAGTACAAGATTCATGCCGATGCACAGTCTCTTTACAATACACCGCCTGCTTACGGTATTTACATTTGCGGCAAAGTATTTAAATGGATTAAGAAAATGGGCGGCTTGAAAGAGATGCAGAAGAGAAACATCGAAAAAGCAAAAGTTTTGTATGATTTCTTAGATTCTTCCAAACTGTTCAAAGGAACCGTACGCAAAGAAGACCGTTCTTTGATGAATGTACCATTTGTAACAGGAGATAAAGATTTGGATGCAAAATTTGTTGCAGAAGCAAAAGCGGCTGGATTTGAAAACTTGAAAGGACACCGTACCGTTGGTGGTATGCGTGCCAGCATTTACAATGCAATGCCAAAAGAGGGTGTTGAGAAATTGGTTGAGTTTATGAAGAAGTTTGAGGAGGAGAATGCATAATGAGTATCAAAGTAAACTGCTTAAATCCGATTGCAGCCTGCGGTCTGGATATGTTGGGAGATAACTACGAGATTACGGAAAATACAAATGAAGCAGAAGCCATTTTGGTTCGCAGTGCCGGTATGCACGACATGGATTTGCCGGAATCTCTGTTGGCTGTAGCCCGTGCAGGTGCCGGTGTAAATAACATTCCGCTTGATGCATGCGCAGAAAAAGGTATTGTTGTCTTTAATACACCGGGTGCAAATGCAAATGGTGTAAAAGAGTTAGTGATTGCTTCCCTTTTATTGGCTGCCCGTGATATCACAGGTGGTATCAAATGGTGTCAGGATAACAAAGACGATGAGAATATTGCAAAATCCGGAGAAAAAGCAAAGAAAGCATTCGCCGGAACAGAAATTAAAGGCAAGAAATTGGGCATTATCGGTCTTGGTGCAATTGGTGTATTAGTTGCCAATGCGGCAAACCGTCTCGGTATGGATGTTTACGGATGTGACCCTTATTTGTCCGTTGAGCATGCCCTTAACATGTCCCGCGATGTAACGATGGTAAAAACAAATGAGGAATTGTATGAGATGTGTGATTACCTTACCGTACATGTTCCGCTTTTGGATTCCACCAAGGGAATGTTTAACAAAGAGGCATTTGACAAGATGAAAGACGGTGTTGTTCTTCTTAACTTCTCCCGTGATACACTGGTGAACGAAGACGACATTAAAGTGGCACTGGAGTCCGGTAAAGTAGCAAAATACGTTGTTGATTTCCCAAATCCGACAACAGTAAAGCTGCCAAATACAACCGTAACACCTCATCTTGGTGCTTCCACACAGGAGTCTGAGGACAACTGTGCGAAAATGGCAGTCAGTGAAATTCGTGATTTCATGGAAAATGGTAACATCAAAAATTCTGTGAACTATCCAAACTGCGACGCCGGTGTATGCCAGACAGCAGGACGTATCACGATTGCGCATAAGAATGTACCGAATATGTTGAGCCAGTTTACGACATTGTTCTCCAAAGATGGTGTCAATATTGAAAACATGGTAAATAAGAGCCGTGGAAACTTCGCGTATACAATTCTTGATATCTGCTCCGATTCAACAGACGAAGTAGTAAAAGAATTAGAGGCGCTTGACGGTGTTATTCGTGTTCGTGTGATTAAATAAAAAGTGCTGGAAATATCAAAAATAGTGCATGACATATCATGGGAATATCTCCTTCTTTTTGCTACAATTTAAGTAGATAAAAAAGAAGGAGGTATTTTTATATGTTTCAGAAAAAAACAAAAAGAGTTCTTTCGCTTGCAACAGCACTTGCTCTTGTTTGTACAGGAATATCACTTCCTGACAGCAATGTGGCAAAGGCAGCAAAAAAGGCAAAACTCAAAACAAAGAAAATATCATTAAAGGTAGGAAAGAAAAAGAAAATTTCAATTTCCGGAAAAGTAAAGAAAGCAAAGTACACGTTTAAGAGTAGTAAAAAAGCAGTTGCTTCGGTTAGTAAATCCGGTGTTGTAACAGCAAAGAAAAAGGGTAATGCGGTAATTACGGTAAAAGAGAAAAAGAAGAAAAAGACAAAAGTAATTGGAAAGGTGAAAGTGACGGTTAAGGCAGTGAAAGCAGTTACGCCTTCAAAGCCACAGACAAAACCAAATACGGCAGCACCGTCGACACCGCAGGCGACAAATGCTGCGCCAACGGCTACACCTTTAAAACCGACGGCTACACCAACAAGTGTACCAACGCCAACGCCGGACCCGAATATTTTTAAAATGGAAGGTGACCAAGTGAAACCAACGGATGCAGATACAAGAGCTACTTATACACTAAACAGTGATGGCAGTGTAACAGTAGAGGCAGGATGGAAATATTATGCAATAGCTTTT
>OGUK01000446.1_pt1 | contig 35556 bp, 30 predicted proteins | sample 1553151 | NCBI WGS metagenome assembly OGUK01 (sample SAMEA2580208, study PRJEB22360) | human gut metagenome | biome: human gut; feature: human-associated habitat; material: faeces | place: Denmark | collected 2008/2010
TTATAACCCGAGCGTTACTTTTAAATTGAAAGTTGAAAATTGAAAATGGAAAATTATTGGTTCTTTGCTGACTTTAGTATAGTAACCAAAATTTTTTCAATTTCAACACAATCATCTAAAATAGATTTTGTTTGATTTTCAGACAAATATTCTGTAGCACCCAACAATTTTATCCAATATTTTGTTTCGGATGCTTCTTTTAGGGCTATGCTTATTTTTGATACAAAATCAGGCTTGCTTTTTGCCTGTTGGGATTCGGTGACATTAGCACCGATACTTGTGCCTGCACGAAGTAACTGTTTGGACAGAATGTATTCTTTTTTCTCTTCACACAAAAATTTATATAATCGTACAATTCTTATTGCAAACTGAAAACTTTTGTTTTCTATAACATTATCCATAATATTCGTGTATATCAAAATTGCGATTATTGCAGAGAACAGAAAATTAAAAATTTTCCACTTTCCATTTTCAATTTTTAATTTCTACAAGACCTACCGTTAGATAATACTATAAATATCAGCAAAAGTCAAGTATAAGCAAGCAGTATATTATTACTGCTTGCAGAACACGATTCCGTCTTTTTTGCTGATTGACTTGATTTTTGCCAAAGATTCAACTCTTATGCCCATATCACGAACGAGGTTGCCGCCGCCCTGATAAGCTTTTTCGATAACAATTCCCGCACCTGCTGTTTTTGCGCCTGCTTTTTCAATCAGCATAAGAAGTGCCGTTAAGGCGCTGCCCTTTGCAAGAAAATCGTCAATGATAAGCACATTGTCTTCTTTGCTCAAAAATTCCTTTGAAACAACTATGTCATAGTCCCTTTTATGAGTGTATGAGTGGACGGTTGCGTTGTATGTATCGGAATAAATATTGATTGTCTTTGTCTTTTTTGCAAAAACAACCGGAACATTAAAATACTGAGCCGCAAGACAGGCAATGCCGATTCCCGACGCTTCGATTGTCAGAATTTTTGTTATGTTTTCGTCCTTGAAAAGCCTGTAAAATTCCTTGCCAAGCTCACATACAAAACTGACATCAATCTGATGATTGAGAAAGCTGTCAACCTTTAACACATTGTCGGCACCAATATGTCCGTCTTTAAGAATTCTGTCTTCTAAAAGTTTCATATCAATCTCTTTTCTGAAAAATAAAATAGTAACAAACAATACGATAGATTATACTACAAAGATTTGCACATTTCAATTGATTTTTGTGATATTCCATGCCTTATTTTTCTTATTTTCGGGAAAAATTAAATTCAGACACAAAAAAAGGCAGTCGTGATAAAGCGACTGCCCCTGCGGTTTATACTTCAATATTTTTAATTGAATCAAATTCGTCCATGATTTCTTTTGACGGCTTTTTTGAAAGAAGAGAAACAATAACATTCACAATAAGCGCAAGTCCGAAGCCTACAACGAGTGAATAAAGATTTGTTGCCGCATAAAGCGTCTGACCGTTTACAAGCGGAATATAGTCCCATATGATAACTGTCAGAGCACCTGTTGCCATACCGCTGATTGCACCCGAAAGTGTTGAGCGCTTCCAGAAAAGCGCCAGCAGAACAACAGGCCCGAATGCCGAACCGAATCCTGCCCATGCATCCGAAACAAGTCCCATGATGCTTGATTTAGGATTAAGTGCAATGAAAAATGCGATTACAGCAACAACTGCAACTGCGATTTTGCCGACCAAAAGCGAACTCTTTTCGCTTGCATTCTTTTTAACAGCACCTTTGTAAAGATCCTCCGAAACAGCCGACGCAGTGACGAGAAGCTGACTGTCTGCTGTTGACATAATTGCGGCAAGGATTCCGCAAAGGAAAATACCGCCGATAAAGATAAGCACGCCGTTGCCTGAGAAAAGCTGCTGGATTGTTCTGATGAATACAGATTCGCTTGTTGCATCGTCAAGCTGTGCTGTAAGGTAGCCTCTTGCGATAAGACCGATAAGGCATGACGCAGTAAGTGAAATAATTACCCAAACAACAGCAATTTTTCTTGACTTCTTGATTTCTTCATTGCTCTTTACAGCCATAAATCTGACGAGAATATGCGGCATACCGAAGTAACCGAGTCCCCACGCAAGGTTTGAAATAATCGAAACAGCCGAAACAGGCGTTCCGTCACCGTTTACAAAGAAGTTAAGAAACTGAGCAGGCTGTTCAACACCTTTTGCGGCAAGTGCAGAACTGAAGCCTGTGTCAAATGTGAGAATTGCATATGCAAGCACCGGAACGGAAAGAATTGCAACAATCATCATAAGTCCCTGAATGAGGTCGGTTGTACAAACTGCCTTGAAACCGCCCATGAATGTATATACAAGAATTACTACTGCGGCAACGATAAGACCGATAACATAAACCTGATTGTAGTTTTCGTCACCGCTTGCGCTGTCCGAGAAGAGCGTTGCAAAAAGTTTTGCACCCGAACTGAATGCCGACGCTGTGTAAACCGTGAAGAAAACTGCGATGATTGACGCCGAAACAATCTTGATTATGTTTTTATGGTCACGGTAGCGATTTTTGAAAAAGCTCGGAATAGTGAGCGAGTTGCCTGCCACAATTGTGTATTTACGAAGTCTTGCCGAAACAATGTACCAGTTGAGAATTGTTCCGATAAGAAGTCCTACGGCAATCCATGCCTCGCCTGTGCCGGCAAGGTATACGGCGCCCGGAAGTCCCATCAAAAGCCACCCGCTCATATCAGATGCCTGTGCCGACATTGCGGCTGTCCAACTGCCGAGGTTTCTGCCACCGAGAAAGTAGTCCTCATTGTTCTTGTTGCCCTTTGAACAAACAAAGCCTATTACGATCATAATAATCATATAAGCTATAAACGCACAAAGAACTATTATGTTGTTTGTTGTCATTATGCCCCTCCTGAAATTAAATTTATAAATCAAATACCTTCTAATTCTACCAAAAATGAATAAATAAATCAAGTGAATTACAGTATTTAGGACTTTTATGCAGATAATTTGTGCATTTGCAAAAATTCAGGAGTAACATTTTGCACATAATTACGAATAAAATAACTTTTATATGCATTTAAAGGGGGATTTTGTGTTGATTTGAAGAATCAAAAGTATTATAATTACATTGATTGCAAATTGACTGTAAAAGGTATGTGGAGAGATAGAAATGAATATGGTAAAAAGAACTTGGGCTGAAATTTCACTTAATGCAATTGAGCATAACTATAATGTAATAAGAAATAAGGTTGCAGACGATACAAAGGTCTGTTGTGTTATAAAGGCTGACGGCTACGGCCACGGTGCAGTTGAGCTTTCACAGGTTTATGAAAAACTCGGAGCGGATTTTTTTGCTGTTTCAAATATTGACGAGGGTATAGAAATCAGAAAAAGCGGTTCAAAACTTCCTATTGTGATTCTTGGCTACACTCCCGTTTCAGAGGCTGAAAATCTTGCTGAATATGATATTTCTCAGGCTGTTTTTTCACTTGAGTATGCAAAGGAGCTTTCCGAAAAATGTGTTGAAGAGGATTGTATCTGCAAAATGCACATCAAGGTTGACTCGGGAATGTCAAGAATCGGCTTTATGTGTCAGGAATTTCCACGGGATGAATATTCTATTGAAGAAATTTGTGAGGCTTGTTGCCTTCCGAATCTTGAGGTTGAGGGGCTTTTTACTCATTTTTGTGTGTCTGATGAAGATGCCGAGGGCAGAGAGTTCACAAACAAGCAGTATGAAAACTTTATTCATGTGCGTGACAGCCTTAAAAAGCGAGGCGTTGATATCAGCGTTGTTCATTGCTCAAACAGCGGCGCAATTGAAGATTACCCCGAAACCTGTTGCGATATGGTAAGGGCAGGTATTATCCTCTACGGACTTGCTCCGTCATCAAAGCTTGCCGACAGACTTGACCTTGTTCCTGCAATGACTCTTAAAACAGTTGTCGCTTTTGTAAAAGAGGTTCAAAAGGGTGCAACAATTTCCTACGGCAGAACTTTTACAGCCGACAGAAAGATGAAAATTGCAACCGTTCCTATCGGATACGCTGACGGATTCATCAGACAGAATGCAAAAGATGGCTATATGATGGTAAACGGAAAGAAAGCGAAAATTGTGGGCAGAATATGTATGGATCAGACAATGCTTGATGTTACCGATATTGAAGATGTCAAGACAGGTGACGAGGTTGTCGTATTCGGTACAGGCGAAAACGGTGAGCCTACTGCAGATTCACTTGCCGAAAATACAGGAACTATAAACTACGAAACCGTCTGCCTTGTCGGAAAGCGTGTTCCGAGAATTTACATTAAAGACGGAAAAATTGAGAATGTGATGTATAAATTATGAGATTACTTGCTGTTGACGGAAACAGTATTGTAAACCGTGCGTTTTACGGAATAAGACCGCTTACTACAAAGGACGGTCAGTTTACAAACGCAATTTACGGATTTCTTACAATGCTGTACAAAATTAAAAATGAAGAAAATCCCGACGCCGTGGCGATTGCCTTTGATCTGAAAACACCGACCTTCAGACACAAGGCCTATGCAGGCTACAAGGCAACACGAAAAGGTATGCCGGAGGAGCTTGCGTCACAAATGGAACCGCTGAAAAAGCTTCTTACCCTTTTAGGCTACAGGCTTGTTACCTGTGATGGCTTTGAGGCTGACGATATTCTCGGTACGCTCGCCAAGGCTTGTGAAGAAAACGGAAACGAGTGCGTTATTGCAACAGGTGATCGTGACAGCCTTCAGCTTGTGTCGGACAAAACAAGCGTTCATCTTTGCTCAAACAAACAGGATATACTCTATACCCCCGAAAAGATTCTTGAAACTTACGGTGTAACTCCAAAGGAGCTTATAGAAATCAAGGCGATTCAGGGCGATACTTCGGATAATATTCCGGGTGTTGCGGGAATAGGACCAAAGGGTGCAGGCGACCTCATTCAGAGATATCACACGGTTGAGTATATCTATGACCATCTTGATGAACTTGAAATCAAGGACGGTGTGCGTAAAAAGCTGACTGCGTCAAAGGAAAATGCAATTCTCAGCCGTATGCTCGGTGAAATAAACTGCAACGCTCCTGTTGACACAAATGTCGAAAATTATGTTGTGGATATGAAAGATGCCGATGAATGTGCCGGATTTATGGCAAAACTTGAGTTGTTTTCTTTAATAGAAAAATACGGCATCAAGGCTGACAAAAATACAAAGCCCGAAAAGGTTGAGAAAAGTTCGCTTGAGGTTGTGTCTGATTTTGATGAAAATGAACTTTTAAAAAATGTTAAGTCAGAGAAAAAGCTCTATCTCAACTTTGAAACAGAGAATAAAGAATTAAAATCCTTTGCCGTACTTTTTGACGGCAATGTGTATATAAGCACGGACGAAGAGCTTTTTGTTAAGTTTATTGCCGACAGTGAACTTGAAAAGTACACAAGAAACATCAAAACGCTCTACGCTTATGCCGATGAGAAAAATATTGATGTTGAAAATATTGTGTTTGATATTGAGCTTGCGGCATATCTGATTGAACCGTCGTCAAAGGACTATTCGGACAAAAATCTTTGTGCCTCTTACGAAATCGCTCTGCCCGTCTGCACTGATGAGCAGAATGAAAAATACGAGGCATTTGCCTGTTATGCAGAATTGTGCGAAAAACTCGGAGATAAAATCAAGGCTCACGGTCAGGAAAAGTTGTTAAGTGAAATTGAAATTCCGCTTGCAAAGGTGCTTGCAAGAATGGAAAATATCGGTGTCTGTGTTGACCGACAGGGCATTGAAAGCTACGGCGAAATGCTTTCTGCACAGATTAAGGAGCTTGAAACCGCAATTTACGAAAGTGCGGGCTGTGAGTTTAACATCAATTCTCCGAAACAGCTTGGCGTAGTTTTATTTGAAAACCTCGGACTCCCTTGCAAAAAGAAAACGAAGAGCGGCTACAGCACAAATGCAGAGGTGCTTGAAAGCCTGAGGTATGAACATCCCGTTGTTGAAATGGTGCTGAGATACAGAACGCTCTCAAAGCTGAATTCAACCTACTGCGAGGGACTTTTAAAGGTCATTGCAGATGACGGCAGAATCCATTCAAATTTCAATCAGACCGAAACAAGAACAGGCAGAATCAGCTCAACAGAGCCGAATCTCCAGAATATCCCCGTAAGAACCGAGCTTGGCAGAGAGATGAGAAAGTTTTTCTGTGCAAGAGAGGGCTGGGCGCTTGTTGACGCCGACTATTCGCAGATTGAACTCCGTGTGCTTGCCCATATTTCGGGTGACAAAAATATGATTAAAGCGTTCAAGGATAACGAAGATATCCATGCAATCACAGCGTCACAGGTGTTCAATATGCCGCTTGATATGGTAACTCCGATTATGAGAAGCCGTGCAAAGGCGGTTAACTTCGGTATAGTTTACGGAATCGGCGCATTTTCACTTGCAAAGGATATCGGTGTTTCAAATAAAGAGGCAAAGCACTACATTGAAAGCTATCTTGCCCATTACAGCGGTGTTGACAGCTATATGAAAAATGTTGTTGAAAAGGCGAACGCTGACGGCTATGTTGAAACGATGTTCGGCAGAAGAAGAAATCTTCCCGAACTCACCTCGAGCAAGCATATGATCCGTGCATTCGGTGAAAGAGTTGCAAGAAATATGCCTATTCAGGGCACAGCCGCAGACATTATCAAAATTGCAATGATTAAGGTTGACGAGCGAATGAAAGCCGAAAATCTCCGTGCAAGGCTTGTGCTGCAGGTCCACGACGAACTTATTGTCGAAGCTCCGCAGGATGAGAGCATGAGAGTTGCACTCATCGTTCAGGAAGAAATGGAAAACGCAGTTAAAATGAGCGTTCCGCTCACAGCCGATGCGGCAATCGGAAGGACTTGGTATGATGCAAAAGGATAACAGAACGATTGCCTTTGTATGCACGGGCAACACCTGTCGCAGTCCCATGGCAGAGGCAATTTTTAATGATATGGCAGAGAAAAACGGTGTTTGCGTCAGGGCGGAAAGCTTTGGCATTGCGACCTCAACGGGACTTCCCGTGTCGGAAAATTCCGTGATTGCCTGTAAGGAAATCGGAATTGACCTTTCGGGCAAAGCTTCAACAGCCGTGGCTGATGCCGGCATTGAAAAATACGAAAAATTTTACTGTATGTCGCAAAGTCACGCAAAAATGTTGATGCAGTTTTTTCTTGTACAGCCCGAAAAAATCGCCGTGCTCGGTATAAGCGATCCCTACGGCGGCGACATTGAGGTGTACAGACATTGCCGTGATGAAATTGTTAATTCTGTAAAGGAAATATTAAAAGCGTATGAAAATTGACAGAATGACCGAAAATCAGCTTGAGGCGGTTGCACAGCTTGAACAGCGGTGTTTTTCGCATCCGTGGTCGTTTAATAGCCTTGAAGAAGAACTGAACAACGAAACCTCGCTGTTTTTTACCGCAACGGAAGATAATGCCGTTGTCGGATATATAGGAATGAGTGTTGTTGTTGACGAGGGTTACATTTTCAATGTTGCCGTTGACGGTACACACAGAAATCGGGGAATAGGTTCGGCGCTTGTTGAAACGCTTGTGACCTATGCCAAGAAAAATAACCTTTGCTTTCTCACTCTTGAGGTTCGTGAAAGTAACGGGAATGCCCGTTCTCTCTATGAAAAATTCGGATTCATCAAGGTGGGAGAGAGGAAAAATTACTACTCCTCTCCAACCGAAGACGCTGTTTTAATGACACGCTGTTTTTGACATATATATGTAATAAAACATTATATTAACGATATTACGGAACTTCATCATAAATGTTTCGTAGTGAAAGGAAAATTATGAAGATACTCGCAATAGAATCGTCCTGTGACGAAACTGCGGCAGCGGTTGTTGAGGACGGCAGAAACATAATCTCCTCGGTGGTTGCATCTCAGGTTGAGGAACACAAGCTTTACGGCGGTGTTGTTCCCGAAATCGCATCACGCCGTCACGCAGAGGCAATCGTTCCTGTTGTAAGACAGGCTCTTGAAGATGCAGACTGCAGGCTTTCCGACATTGACGCAATCGGCGTTACATATGCCCCCGGACTTATCGGAGCGTTGCTTGTGGGAGTGAATTTTGCAAAAGGACTTTCACTTGCAACAGGAATTCCGCTTGTGCCTGTTCACCATCTTCGTTCACACATTGCGTCAAATTATATTTCAAATAAAGAATTAAAACCGCCGTTTCTCTGTCTTGTTGTGTCAGGCGGTCACAGCCATATTGTTATGGTTGAGGACTACACAAAGATGAAAATTATCGGCAAAACCCGTGATGATGCCGCAGGCGAGGCTTTTGACAAAGCCGCAAGGACAATGGGAATGCCGTATCCGGGCGGAATTGAAATGGACAGAGTTGCGGAAAATGGCAATCCGTTTGCATTCAAACTCCCTCGTCCCGCAGTTCACGATGCGCCGTATGATTTCAGCTTTTCGGGACTTAAAACAGCCGTAATCAACCTCATTCACAATTCGGCACAAAAGGGTGTTGAGCTTAACAAAGCTGATGTCTGTGCATCATTCCGCTATGCCGTTGTCGATTGCCTTGTTACAAACTTTATCAAGGCGGCTGAAGACTTGGAACAGAAAAAGCTTGTAATCGCAGGCGGTGTTTCGGCAAATTCACTTCTCAGAAGAACCCTTGCAGAAGAGTGTAAAAAGCGTGATTGGGAAATGTATATGCCCGAAAAATCTCTTTGCGGTGACAATGCCGCCATGGTCGGTTCACAGGGATATTACGAGTTTCTCAGCGGAAATATTGCAGGAACAGACCTCAATGCTTTTGCTACAATGAGCATTGAAAAGGGCTGATTTATTCGCAAATAATCACTAAAACACTTGCTATTTTATCAATAATATACTAAAATAGTGTTAATAAACCGAAAGGACGATTTAAAATGAGCAATCCTATTGTTACTTTTGAAATGGAAAACGGAAAAATAATCAAAGCGGAGCTTTATCCCGAAATTGCTCCGAATACTGTAAATAATTTTCTCAGCCTTGTAAACAAGGGTTACTATGACGGCCTTACATTTCACCGTGTAATCTACGGTTTCATGATTCAGGGCGGTTGCCCCGAAGGCACGGGTATGGGCGGTCCCGGATATTCAATCAAGGGCGAATTTGCCGTGAACGGCTTTGAAAACAATCTCAAGCATACAGAGGGTGTTCTCTCAATGGCTCGTTCAATGATGCCCGACTCAGCAGGCTCGCAGTTCTTCATTATGCACAGGAACGCTCCGCACCTTGACGGTCAGTATGCCGCATTCGGCAAGGTGATTGAGGGTATGGATGTTGTCAATGAAATTGCAGAGTGTGACACAGACTATTCCGACAAGCCTCTTGATCCTCAGATTATGGCAAAGGTTACAGCCGAAACCTTTGGTGTTGACTATCCCGAGCCTGAAAAATGCTGATTGTTAAGAAAGGAATTTTAAAATGAATGTTTTGCTTGCAGGCGGCGCCGGATATATCGGCTCGCACACTTGTGTTGAACTCATCAACGCAGGTCACGATGTTGTAATTGCAGATAATTTTTCAAACAGCTGTCCCGTTGCGGTTGAAAGAGTTGAAGAGCTGACAGGCAGAAAAATTCCGCTCTATGAGGCCGATGTATGTGACAGAGATGCCGTTGAAAAGATTTTTTCTGAGAATAAGATTGATGCGGTAATTCACTTTGCAGGTCTTAAAGCAGTAGGTGAAAGCTGTGAGAAGCCTGTTGAATATTACCGTAACAACATTGATTCAACGCTCACATTGCTTGAGGTGATGAAAAAACACGGTGTGAATAACTTTATTTTCAGCTCAAGTGCCACGGTTTACGGTACTCCGGAAACTGTTCCGCTTGTTGAAACAATGCCAAAGGGTTCTCCTACAAATCCGTATGGCTGGACAAAGTTTATGATGGAACAAATTCTTACAGACACCGCAAACGCAAATCCCGATATGTCTGTTGTTCTTCTTCGTTACTTTAACCCGATCGGCGCTCACGAAAGCGGCAGAATCGGTGAAGATCCTAACGGAATCCCGAATAACCTTATGCCGTACATAACACAGGTTGCCGCCGGCAGACTCAAGTGTCTCGGTGTTTTTGGCAACGATTACCCTACGCATGACGGCACGGGTGTGCGTGACTATATCCATGTTGTTGACCTTGCAAAAGGTCATGTAAAGGCTATTGAATATTCCGCAGAGCACAAGGGAACTGAGATTTTTAATCTTGGAACAGGTGTGGGCTACAGCGTTCTTGATATTGTAAAGGCTTTTGAAAAGGCAAATTCGATTGAAATTCCTTATGTTATAAAGCCACGCCGAGCAGGCGACATTGCAGAATGCTTTGCCGACGCAACAAAAGCCAAGAAAATACTTGGATGGATTGCCGAGAAAAGTCTTGAGGATATGTGCCGTGACAGTTGGAACTGGCAATCTCACAATGTGAATGGTTACAAATAACAAATAAATGATATTTTATTTGTGCATTCCTACAAAAAAACAATATTTTGTCAAATAATCAGCCGGCAAGAGTTTTTAGCATTGACTTTTGGTGGTTGATTGTTGTATAATTAAACTGCTTATAGAAGCATTATCACATAAGGAGGAAAAGAAAATGTTCAAAAAAGCACTTAGCCTTTTACTGTCTATGATGCTTGTTGTGACATCACTCGTTGCAACTGTAGTGAGCGTTTCTGCTGCCGGCGATTCATATTTCGTATCCGGTTCTGAAGAACTCACAGGTTACAAGTGGGCTGAGACTGAAGCAACTTGCGGAGATAATGTAATGACAGAAAACGGCGATGGTAACTACGAAAAAGTATTTACCAACGTAGCAGTCGGCAACGGCTACCAGTTCAAGATCGTTAAAAACGATACAGAGTGGATTGGTGTAGGCGATACCGGCAATGACAACTTCACATTCAATGTTACAAAGGAATGTGATGTAACAGTAACTTACAACCCTACAACAAATGAAATCACTGCAACAGGTGAAGGTGTTGTAATTCCGAAAGAACTTGTTGTTGACCACATTACAGTCGTTGGTAACGGTGAAGATGCATGGCTCAACGGTAAGGACTGGAAGGTAGATGCTGAAGCTAACTACATGACAGAAACATCTGAGGGTTCAAAGGTTTACCAGATTAAGTTTGAGAGCCTTGACGCTTATGAGAACTATCAGTTCAAGTTTGCTGCCAACGGTTCATGGGCAGATAACTGGGGCCTTCCTGAGCAGGGCACAGCTCCTCTCAATGAGTGGTTTGACCTTACATACAACGGTCAGAACATGATCATTGATACAGATGCAGCTGGTTACGAAGACGGTTATGACATCGTTCTTACACTTGACCTTTCAAACTTTAACTATGCTACAAAGCAGGGTGCAAAGGGTAAGGTTGACATCGTTACTGATGCAGAGCCTACAACAGTAGCAGAGCCTACAACAGTAGAGCCTACAACAGCAGAGCCCACAACAGTAGCAGAGCCTACAACAGTAGCAGAGCCCACAACAGTAGAGCCTACAACTGCAGCTCCTGCAAAGGGTCTCACAGTTACAGCTACTTCAAACCTCTTCCCTGAGAAGCAGGTTACTCTCAGCGCAGATAAGAAGACTGTAAAGGTTACATATATGTTCCAGTCTAAGGATAAGGACATGTTGGACTTCCAGTGGGATATGAACTACGATGCAAATGTACTCAAGCCAACAGCTAACACAACCAGAGCTAAATCATTTGAATATCCAAAGATTGGTAGTTATGTTTGGAATTCTCTTCCGGGTGTAATTAAAGCTAACGGTAATACACTCAGCCTTTATGACACAACATCAAAGGAAATCGTATTTGCTTCTGCTGAGTTTGAAGTAATTGATCCTGAGGCTACAGCAACTACTGTTAATCTTGATGTACAGGTACTTCGTCTTTCAAAGGTTGATCCTGCAACAGACATGGAAATCGGCGATGAAGAAGTTTCAGTTGCTGACAAGTCAATCGTTGACCAGGAAGTATTTGATAAGTATGTTGTAGCTAATAATACTGTAACAGATCCCGACGCTTCAGAAGAGCCTACAACAGCTCCTGCTGCCGATACTACATATGTAGTTGCCGGTACAACAAATCTTACAGGCTATGAATGGGTTGGTACACCTGACGCAGCTCCCGAAAATGTTATGACAGCTGACGGCAGCGTATTCACAAAGACATTCTCTGCTGTTCCTGCCGGTAAAAACTATCAGCTCAAGGTTGTTGCAAACACAGGCGACGAGCAGAAGTGGATCGGTCTTGACGGTACAGATAACAATGTAACTTTCGATGTAGAAACAGCTTGTGATGTTACTGTAACATTCGATCCTGCTACAAACAAGATTACTGTAACAGGTGACGGCGTTAAAATGGTAACAGACCTTGAAGTTAACAGCATTACAGTTGTTGGTAACGGTGAAGACAACTGGCTCAACGGTGTAGCATGGGGTGTTGACGCTGAAGTTAACCACATGACTCAGGTTTCTGACAAGGTATATCAGATTAAGTATGAAAATATTGAATCTGCAGACGATGCTTATCAGTTCAAGTTTGCTGCAAACGATGATTGGGCAGCTAGCTGGGGCCTTCCCGAGCAGAGCGCAACTCCTATAGGCGAAGAATTTGACCTTACATTCAATGGTCAGAATATGCTTCTTAACACAGTTTCTGCAGGTTTTGAAGAAGATTCACTCGTTGATGTAACAATCACACTCGACATTACAAACTTTGATTATTCAACACGTTCAGGCGCTAAGGCTACTGTTAAGGTTGAGCCTTCAACTCCTGCAGTTGATAATTTAACAATCAACGCTACATCTAATATTTGCCAGGCTAACGGTTCAGGCACATTTAATGTAGGTGACAAGGTATCAGTTTACTATCTCCTTGACACTAAGGACGCACAGCTTGAAGAAGTACAGTGGGCTCTTACATATGATAAGAACCTCCTTACACTTGATTCACTTACAATGCCTGAAATCGCTGACGGCATGGTAAATATGGATGATGTTTCAGGCAATGCTTCAAACCTTGCACTTTATGATTTTGCTGGCGGCAAGAAGCTTGTTGAGGCTGTATTCACAGTTAACGGTACAGGTACAACAAATGTTGACCTCAATGTAGTTGATCTTACACTTGGTAAGCTCAATCCTGCAACAGGCACAGTTGATGCTGATTCAGAATATGAAGCAGTAGTTAACGGCGACATGGCTAATGATCTCTTTGATCACATTAACTCAGACGCTAAGGTTGAGGCATATGTTGAGCCTACAACAACAGAGCCTGCTACAGAGCCTACAACAGTAGAGCCTACAACAACAGAGCCTGCTACAGAGCCTACAACAGTAGAGCCTGCTACAACAGAGCCTGCTACAGAGCCTACAGACGCTCCTTCAACAGAGCCTACTACAACAGAGCCTGCTACAGTAGCTCCTACTACACCTGATGCTACATCTGCTACACAGGCTGCAACAAAGGGTCAGTCAACAGCTGACACAGCTACTTCTGACACACCGGCTAACGGCACAAGCAGCAACGCAGTACAGACAGGTAATGCTTCTATGGCAGTAGTTATCCTCTTAGCTCTTGTTTCTGCAACAGGTGTTGTTTACTTCACAAGAAAGAGATTCAATAAGTAATTGAATTTCCTATTGTAAGACTGTTAACGGCGTTGACAGATTAAAAAAATAATTTTTCGCCTCTCGGTTTTCCGAGGGGCGTTTTTTTATATCGTAATGTTGTGAAAATCAGTTTGAATTATAATTTCTAAAATATCATTTCTTTAAAGGTGAATCTGCAATTAATTTACTTTTCACATAAATTTCACCGAGAATTGTTAAATTATTGATTGAAATTTTAGTCTTAATGATATATAATAGGGATATCAAACTAAAGGAATGAAAAAAATGTCTAAAAAAATCAAAAATATGCTTTCAATTCTCTTCGTGGCTGTACTTACCGTGTCAGCATTCTGTATTCCTGCAAGTGCTGCCGAGGATGACCTTACAATCAGCATTTCAACAGATGAAAAGGATTCCGTAACAGCTAAAGTCGGCGATACGGTAAAGTATGCTATTTATATGACCGATACAAAAGAAGAAGTAATCGGAGCTGCAATGAGTTTCTTTTACAACGATGAATATTTGAAGTTAAATGCCGATTCAATAAACTGCGAAAGCTTTAAAAATGCGATTGGCAACCCTAAACTTAAGAATTTTTACACCTTTACATGGACAGATGTTCAGAATCCCGTAAAGCTTAACGGTGACAAGGCTCTTGTTTCTGCTGAATTCAAGGTACTCAAGGGAGGCAAAACCGATCTTTCATATTTCATCTCGGATATGTACGGCGATGATATGACATATCTCAAATCATATAAAATCACCTGCAAGCTTTGGGTGAACGGTAAAGAGGTAGAGGATAGTGCCGTTCCGATAGTAAATAATGATACGGCAAATTCTGAAAAAATTCAGGGCGATTTTGTAAACTACATTGACGGAATGGGCGAGGAAAACTCACCTAACAAAGACGATCATAAGTCGGTAGTTGTTGAGAAAAAGTACATCTCAACTCAGCAGAATAGTCAGGTTGTAGATGTTACAAAGGTTGTTGAGAGCTCTGCAAACGGTTCGGGTTCAAACACGACATTAATTATTATAATTGCAATTGTTGTTGTTTTGATTGCCGCAGGTGCAATTATTTTCGTAAAGAAAAAGGACGAAAAAAAGAACAAAGCTGCGGACAATAATGCAATGTCGGACGACGCAGATGCGGATAAATAAAACAGATAAATATCTTTTATAGGAAAATTTTTTATAATACAAGCTAAATACACAAAATTGCGATTGCAATTTTGTGTATTTTTTTGTTTTAAGCTTTTTGAAAAGGATTGCAATTTTGAAAATTTTGTTATATAATGATTCCATACCGATAGAAATCGGAAATTTTTTTGGAGGAGATTCAAATGTCAAAAAAACTTATCAGTATCATAGTGTCATGCGCTCTCGTTCTTTCACTTGCTCTTGTAGGTGTAATCGGCGTTTCCGCAGCTATTGATACAGACGGTCGTTATGTCCCAAGTGAGGGCGTAAAAGAAACACACAAAGTTTACTTCCTTATGCCTGAGTCATGGAAGAGTGAAAAGTACAATGCTCATGATGCAGGTGCATACTGGTGGAACGGTTCAGACCCATGTGGCTCTCTTGACGGTGCGTCAGTAGGTGCTGCTTGGCCGGGTTATAAGATGCAGGTTGAAAATGCTGAAAATAACATCTTCTATCTTGACCTTCCTACAGATGTTCCTAATATTGATTTCAACAACTACCTTAACGGCGGTCAGAGGACTGAAGATGCCGCAACAGGTAAAGTAACTTACGAGTTTACTGAGGATCAGTTTAAGGCTGCTAAGCAGACTGCCGATGTTTCTTGTCAGTACTATTCGGAAGGCGACAATGAATATTATGACAATTTGCTTGACGGCGAATTCTGGGCAAAGGCTCAGGAAGCATTTGACGGTAATGATAAGACATTCCTCGGTAAATTTGCTGACAACTTCTTTGAGGATCCTGACTGGGGTATCTCAATGTACCTCACCAACATGATTTATGTTATAGACCCTAGCAACACTTCTGTAAGCGTAACAGGTAAGGAAACATATGCCGGTGAGTTCTACTTCTACTATGGTCTTAACGAAGAAACAGGTAAGTACGAGTACGGTTCACTTCCTAACTATGATATGGCTAAGGAAGCAGGTCTTGTTCAGACAGTAGACAAGAATGCAAAACCTGCTACACCTGATCAGCCTACAACAACAACTCCGTCAAATAACAACAACACAGATCCTACAAAGAACACAGTTCCTACTGCAGGTCAGAACCCAACATCTTCTGCAAACGCAGTTTCAACTGCTGACACAGCAAATAGCACAGACAACAGCGCAGTTCAGACAGGTGCTACAACAGCAGCTGCAGTTCTCGCAGTTCTCCTCGTTGCAGGCGGTGCAGTTCTTTACACACGCAAGAGATTTGAATAATCTTAAATAATTATACATAATTATTTGATGCCCTCCGCTTAGGAGGGCATTTTTGCATTACTGTTTATTATTTGTTCTCTTATGTATGACTGAATAAGCGGAAATTACGGTTGAAAATATGCCAAAATTCCGTAAAATGCAAATTTGGTGGAATTTAACACAAAAATTTGGTTGTTATTACATTGAGATTAAGGCTCAAAATTCCCTGTAACACTTGATTTTTACTGCGTTTTATACTATAATAAGCATACAGATGCAAGTATGGTGTCGGAAATTCATAAGGAGGAAATACAAATGTCCAAAAAAGTTATCAGTCTTTTATTGGCTGTTATGCTCACAGCGGCAATGATAGTGGTTGCTGCAATAAGCGTTTCTGCCGATACGGACGATGAAGGCAGTTATGTGTCTTCTGAGGGCACTGAAACCTACCATATATATTTCTGTAAGCCTGATGACTGGGAAAACAAATATACATCTGATGCAGGTGTTTATTGGGAAAACGGTTCGGATACTCCTTCAGCGTGGCCGGGTTATTCAGCTCGCAATGCTGATATCAAAAATGTTTACTGTTCTGATGTACCGACCGATGTTGATAAAGTAATCTGGAACAACGCTCTTAAGGGTACAGACGATCCGACAAATCCTGAATATAAACTTGCTTATCGAACAACCGATATTAATTTTAAGGGTTATGATAAAGGCGAGTCTGATTATTATCCCAACGGTGTTGAAAGCTTTGACAATATGATTTATATTATCAATCCTGAATTTACTTCCGAGAACGATAAGGATGAATTGATTTTTACCGGTGAGTGGTTCTACTACTACGGTAACGGTGAATACGGCAATGTTCCTAAAAAGGCAGACCTCAAGGCCGGCGATTATTACGGCAAAGACGGTGTGTTCCCGACAGAGTACAATCCATCGGGTGAGGAAACAACTGCCGAATCAACAACAGAGGTTGTAACAGAATCGGAAACAACCGAGTCTGCAACTGATGCCCCCGTTGCAACAGAGGGTACAACATCGTCTGCTGAATCTTCGCTTGCTCTCACAGTAAATGCAACATCAAATTACTTCCCAATGGCAAGTGCAAAGTATAATGCAGTTACAAATCAGGTAACGGTTACATATATTATGCAGTCTCCAAAGAATGTGCTCGACACGCAGTGGCACATTTCTTATGACCCTTCAATCCTTTCGGTTGCTGATGTGAATACTGCTAAGTCGGTTTGCCCGACAATGGACGGCAGAGGTGTATATGTAAACTTCAAGAATAAGTCGGAAGGCGTTGGTTATGTAAGATTCGGTGCAAGTAATCTCGGTCTTTATGACTTTAGCGAAAAGACGCTTTTTGCAACAGTTGTTTTTGATGTTAATGACATTTCAAAGGTTGCACCGGTTTCGACGACGGTTGACCTTGTTGTTGAGGTGCTTCGTGTTTCGGAAGTAAATCCGGACACAGAAATGACTGACGGTTCAAAAGAAGTTATTCTTGTTGATAAAGAAGTAGTTAAGAAAGATCCTGTTGCTGTGGCAGCAAAAAATGGTCTTTCAACTGAGCTTACTCCTTCAACCTATGCAGAACCGACAACAGCCGAGCCTTCAACCGCAGAGTCATCTACTGAGGCTACTAAGGCTACAGAGGAAACGCAGGAATCAACTAAGGTTACAATTGTTCCTGTAACTTCACAGGATGCAACATCTGTAACAAAGAAAATCAGCTCAACATCCGACACTCCGGATACATCTGATAACAGCGGCGGCAATGACGGCGTTGTTCAGACAGGTGAAGCTCCTCTGGCTGTTGTAATTCTTACACTTCTCATCGGCTCAACTTGTGTAATGTTCGTTCTTCGTAAGAAGGAAGAAATCCTTTAACGGCTGATAAAGACTAATAATTAAGAGGGCTGACCAAACAAAGGTCAGCCCTCTTTCTGTGCTGTGATTGAGGTTTAAAATTCTGATAAAAATACAAAAAAACAGCTCCACCGTAAATAGTGGAGCTGTTTCGTAATCTGTAAAATCAGTTAGCTCTGGTAACCTTACCTGAACGCAAACAACGGGTGCAAGCATATACACGCTTTGGTGAACCGTCAACAATAGCCTTAACACGCTGTACGTTGGGCTTCCATGTTCTGTTTGATCTTCTGTGTGAGTGAGATACCTTAATACCGAACTTTACATCCTTACCGCAGAATTCACATTTTGCCATGCGTCTGCACCTCCTTAAAGAAAACTAATTCTATTTCTAACTTTGTTATAATAACAGAAAATGAGAGAAAATGCAAGTGTTTTTTGAAAATTTCTTAACTTGTTTTTTGCTCTTGTAATTTTTGACGATATATTATATAATTAGAAATAAATATAGTTACACGATTGTTACCTAAAAATTCAGATTTCAGGAGGCTCTTATGCTCTCATTATTACTTAACGGCATCAGAAACGGCAACCTTGATTTCGGCTCGGTAATTGCCGAAATATTGGCTGTACTCGTTATTATATTTTTAATTCTCCCGTTCCATGAATGGGCGCACGCTTTTACTGCGTCACTTCTCGGTGATAAGGCGGTAAAGGGCAGAGGCAGACTTTCGATTAATCCGCTCAGCCACATTGACCCTATGGGTGCTTTGTGTATGCTTTTGTTCGGATTCGGTTGGGCAAAGCCTGTTCCGATTGATCCGAGGAATTTTAAAAATCCAAAGGTCGGTATGGCAATCACCGCAATTATGGGTCCGATTGCAAATATCGTTGCCGCATTGGCAGGACTCCTCATTTACTATCCGATTATCCTTTTTACGGGTGCTTTTCCGCTTTCAACAATCGGCGATTACATTGTTCAGTTTTTAAGTTTCTATATTTCGTGCAATGTCGGACTTGCTGTGTTCAACCTTATCCCGATTCCGCCTCTTGACGGTTCAAAGGTTCTCTTTGTATTTTTACCCGACAAGGCTGTTGAATTCTTTTACAGATATCAGATGTACTTTTTTATCGGTCTTTTTGTTCTCTTGTATGTGGGAATTCTCAACACTCCGATTAACTGGCTCAGCAATCAGATTCTTAACTTCATCAGCTGGCTTGCAAGCCTGCCGTATATGCCGTTTGTCGGTTGATTTCAAAATCATTCGCAACATCAAATCATAACTGAAACTTATTTATGGAAACACAACAACTTCAATATAAGCTGTCGGCATTTGAAGGCCCTCTTGACCTTTTGCTGACGCTGATTTCTAAAAACAAAATAGATATTTACGACATCAGCATTTCCGAATTGCTCGACCAGTACATGGAGCAGATTAATATGATGCAGGAAAATCAGATGGATATCGCATCGGAATTTCTGACAATGGCGTCAAGGCTTGTCTATATCAAGTCTGTAATGCTCCTGCCAAAATATGAGGAAGAGGCTGAAGAACTCAAGAAAGAACTTTCGGGACAGCTTCTTGAGTATGCCGTTTGCCGTGAAATGGCGGCAAAACTCGGCGATATTTATGACTTTGACAGCTTTTACCGAGATGCATCTCCTGTTGAATTTGACTTGACTTACAACCGTATTCATCCGAGTGAGGATATCGCAAAGGCATATGTCAGCGCAGTCGGACGGGGCAAGCGTAAGCTTCCGCCGTCAAAAGATGCATTTTCGGGTATTGTGTCGCATAAAATCGTGTCGGTAAACAGTAAGATTATCCATCTTATGAGAAGGCTCTGGCACGGCAAAAGGCTTGAATATCACGAAATTTTTGAGGTATGCGAGGGCAAAAGCGACCTTGTGGCAACATTTCTTGCAACGCTGGAGCTTGTAAAGGGTAAGCGTATCAGAATTGAGGGCAGCGGTGAAAATGCCGTTGTTCATATGATTGAGGATAAAAACGCAATGCCTTTGCCGCAGGTTGACGAGGACGAAAACAATGAAAATGAGGAGGTGCAGTAATGGCTGTTGAAAATATTCGTGGTGCGATTGAGGCGATTTTATTCGCAAACGGTGCGTCGGTTGAATTTTCCCGAATAGCGCAGGCACTTGAAATTTCCGAAAAAAAGGTTAAAGAGCATATTTCTGCACTGATTGATGATTATGAGGCGTCAGGACGGGGCATAACTATAATATTGCTTGACAATTCCTGTCAGATGGTTTCAAAAAAGGAATTTGCTCCGCAGATTCGCACCGTTATGGATTTGAGAAGAAACACTCCGCTTTCACAGGCGGCTCTTGAGGTTCTTGCAGTTGTTGCGTACAATCAGCCTGTTACAAAGGCTTTTGTCGAGCAGGTGCGTGGTGTTGACTGCAGTGGTGTAATCGGCAGTTTGACAACAAAGGGACTTGTTGAAGAAAAGGGCAGACTTGAGCTTCCCGGCAGACCGTTGCTTTACGGCACAACCGAAAACTTTTTGCGTTGCTTTAACATTTCAAGTCTTGACGAACTTCCTCCGCTCCCCGAGGGTGATGAGGACAAGAAGTCCGAAGAAAACGGTGAAGAACAGGAAAAGACTGAAAACGGCAATGAGCAGATTGATTTGTTTGCCGATCAGCCTGTTGACAGGCAGTAAAATTTAGGGGGAATTCCCTTTGCTTTGGCTATATATCCTACTCGGAATTGTGCTGTTTATTGCGCTTGTGATGTTTATTCCGATTACTTTGCGTGCATCATATAAAGAGGAGTTTTGGTGCGCCGTGTATATCGGATTTGTAAAGCTTCAGCTTGTGCCGGCAAAACCCAAAAAGGAAAAGAAGAAGAAAAAAGCAAAAAAACAAACTCAGAAAACCGAACAACCTAAAAAAGCGACAGAAAAAAAGCCGAGCCTTATAAAAAAATACGGTATTGAGTGGCTTTTGAACCTGATAAAAAAAGTTGCAGAGCTTGCAGTATCTGCATTGCAGGACTTTTTCAGCCACATACTGGTTAAAAAATTGTCGCTGAGTATCAGCGTTGCAGGTGACGATGCGGCTGACACGGCTATAAAATACGGCAAATACTGTGCCGTTGTTTATCCGGCAGTAGGCACAATTGTCCGTGTTGTAAAATGCAAAGGCTACGGAGTTGACATAAATCCGAATTTTTCGGAAAAAGCAGAAACAAAAATTAACTTTGACTTTGCCGCAAGAATTTTCGCATTCCGACTTATCGGTCTTGCCGTTAAGCACGGAATCAAGGGGATTAAACTTCTTGCAGAAGTTAAAAATGATTGATATAAATATTGTTGAAAAAGGAGAATGGCTATGGAACATCCTATCGGCAGTTTAATGGATACCACAATGGAAAAAATCAAGGAAATGATTGATGTCAATACTATTATCGGCGAGCCTATAACTTCGCCTGACGGCACACTCATCATTCCTGTTTCAAAGGTAAGCTACGGCTTTGCGGCAGGCGGTTCGGATCTGCCTACCAAAAAGGAAAACAAAGACTGCTTTGGCGGCGGCAGCGGTGCAGGTGTGACAATTCAGCCTGTTGCATTTCTTACCGTTTATCAGGGCGATGTAAGGCTTGTTTCTGTTGACAGGGACGAAGGTACAGCCGACAAGCTCGTTAATATGATTCCCGATGTTCTTAAAAAAGTAAAGGGAGTTTTCAAAAAGGATAAGAGCGAATCCGCAGACGATTTTTCCGAAATCACACAGGACGATATTGACGGCTGATTCGTAATATTGCAACACCCCTCGGCATAGATTTATGCAGGGGGTGTCCTTATGAAAAAAATAATCTCGCTTGCGGTGTGCTTTGTTATGCCGTTTGTGCTTATGGGCGCAAAAACTGCGGAGGAGACTCCTCCCACAACTTCTGCACAGGCATTTGTCCTTTATTGTCCCGATAACAACACGGTTATCTGTTCAAAAAATGCAGATGAAAAAATGAAGCCTGCGAGCACTACAAAAATTATGACATCTCTCATAACGCTTGAGGAGGCGGCATCCTGTAACAGCGAAGTAACCTTCAAACAGGAAATGGTTGCCGAGGGCAGTTCGATGTATCTTAAAGTCGGTGAAAAAGTCCGACTTTCGGACCTTGCGTCAGGAATGATGATGGCGTCGGGTAATGATGCGGCGAATGCGGCGGCATATACGATTTCGGGCAGTTCCGAAAAGTTTTCACAACGAATGAATGAAAAGGCAAAGCAAATCGGTATGACGAATACCAATTTTGTAACGCCGAGCGGACTTGACGATGACAACCATTACTCAAGTGCAAAGGATATGGCTCTGCTTATGTCATATGCACTTGAAAATGACGATTTTGCAAATCTTACGGCTAAGAAGAGCGTGACAGTTGAATTTCTTGAACCGAAAACAAAGAAAACCGCATATGCAAATCATAACAGGCTTTTGTCGCTTTATCCCTACTGTACAGGCGGAAAAACAGGCTATACAACGGTGGCAGGGCGGTGCCTTGTTTCCTCTGCAAAAAAAGACGGTGTAACGCTTGTGTGCGTCACTCTGAATGACCGCAACGATTGGAATGACCATATTTCTCTTTATGATTACGCTTTTGAAAAGTACAGGGGAGTTGACTGCAAGGACGCTGACTTTTGTGCCGATATTCCGTGCGTGGGCGGTGATAAGGACAGCGTGACGGTTACAGGTGAGAAGAACAACACAATCGTTTTAAAGCGTGAGGACTGCGATAAAATCAAGAAAAAAATCTTCATAGACAGCTTTTTGTATGCTCCGATTGAAAAGAACGAATCGGTCGGCAGAATTGAATACACACTCGGCGGAAAGCTGCTTTATAAATGCAACATTGTTGCAGGCGAAAAGATTAAATCGGATAAAAAGAGTGTGTCAATATTTTCGGCAATAGGAAATCTGTTTTCGTGACAGCTTAAATATACAGAAAATTTTATTAAAAAGGAATTTACATATGGCTAAAATTGAACCTATAAGACTTCAGAAATTCATAGCGCAATGCGGTATTGCTTCAAGGCGAAAGGCCGAGGAGCTTATTCTCGGCGGTCATGTCAAGGTGAACGGCAAAACCGCAATTCTCGGCGATAAGGTTCTTCCTACAGACAAGGTGTTTGTAAGAGGCAAGAGGATTGTTGTGCCGAAGGGCGGTAATTACCGATATATTATGCTCAACAAGCCCCGTGGATTCATTACCACAATGAATGATGAGCGTGGCAGAAAGTGTGTTGCACAGCTTGTTGAGAATGTCGGCGAGCGAGTTTATCCGATCGGCAGACTTGACAAAGACAGCGAGGGGATGCTTGTTTTTACAAATGACGGTGACTTTGCAAACAAGGTTATGCACCCGAAAAACAATGTTTACAAGATTTACAGAGTAACCGTTCGACCGTCAATTGACGAGGATCAGCTTGTAAAGCTTGAAACAGGCGTTGAGCTTGACGGCAGAAAAACCGCTCCTGCATATGTCCGTGTAATTCACAAGGAGCAGGGCAGAGTAGTTCTTGAAATGATTCTTCACGAGGGTAAGAACCGTGAAATCAGAAGAATGTGCGAGGCTGTCGGGCTTGAGGTTGCAAGACTCAAACGCACCCAGATCGGCGGAGTAAAAATGGGTATGCTCAAACAGGGCGACTGGAGAGATTTGACCGAACAAGAGGTTAAAAAACTGCTTGCAAACCCGTTTTTAAACGGCAAACAGCTTTAATTTTCTGTTTTTGAAAAATACTTCTGAAACGGTCAATAAAACTATTCGTTAATTTGACAATAAATTTACGGTTTTGGTGTAATAACTATTAAATGTGTTCAAAATTGAAATAGTACAGCGTGTTTTTCTTGTACTTTTGAAGATTATAGAGTATAATGTATTGTGTAGAAAATTAGTATGCACGCTCAGTTTTCGTGCATATTCAATACATGGTATTGGAGGATTTTAAGATGAGTATTGAAAAGATCAATCAGGCAAAGGCTGAAATTGCCGCAACTTCCGCTTATAAGACAATTACGGCGTTTTTTGATGCAGACAGCTTTTGTGAAATTGATGCCTTTGCAAAATCCGGTGAAGGTTTTGCCGAGGTTGTTGCAGGCTTTGGAACAGTAGAAGGTATGCCTGTTTATGCGTTTGCACAGAACAGCGACATTTGCGGCGGTGCTATGAGTAAGGCACAGGCTGCCAAGCTTAAAAAGCTGTATGGTCTTGCACTCAAGACAGGCGCTCCTGTTGTAGGCTTCTATGACAGCGTTGGCGGCAGACTTAATCAGGGTACAGAGCTTCTCGCAGGTTGCGGTGATGTTCTCAATGCGGCTGCGTCACTTTCCGGTGTTGTACCGCAGATCTCGGTTGTTCTCGGCACTTGCCTCGGAACAAACGCTCTTAACGCCGCAAGCGCAGACATCGTTATCATGAGCAAAGACGCACAGCTTTCACTTTCGGTAACAGGCAAGCATTCCGATGCCGCTTACAATGCTGAAAACGGTATTGCCTCAATCGTTTGTGACGACGCAGACAAGGCAATCAAGGCTGCAAAGGAACTTATCCTTTATCTTCCGTCAAATAACCTCACAATGGCTCCTCAGTCATTTGAAGAAGCTCCGGCAGAGGACGGTTGCGGTTGTGTAGTCAGCAGAACAGTTGACGGCAACAGCATTGTAAAGCTCTTCAATGATTACGGCAAGGAAGCAAATGTTCGTTTTGCAAGACTCGGCGGTCAGGTTGTAGGTATTGTTGTTACAAAGGGCAATGAGCTTGGTTGCAAGTCTGCAAACAAGGTAGCAAAGTTTGTTCGTTTCTGCGACGCTTTCTCACTCCCTGTTGTAACATTCGTAAACTGCCCCGGCTTTGAGTCAATCAAGTCGGCAACAAAGGCGTCAGCCGCTTATGCTGAGGCAACAACAGTCAAGATTTCTGTTGTTACAGGCAAGGCAATCGGTTCAGGCTATGTTGCTCTTGCAGGCACAGGCGCTAATGCAGATGTTGTTTACGCACTTCCCGATGCAGTTATTTCACCTGTTAATGTTGAAGCTGCCGCATTCATTATGGCTCCCGAAGTTATGAATGTTGCCACAGATAAGCAGGCTGAGGTTGCTCAGAAGTTTGCTGACGAGAATCTTTCTGCTTACAATGCCGCTCAGAACGGCTATGTTGACGGTATTGTTGAAGAAGCTCAGCTCCGTCAGACTCTTATTTCTGCTCTTGATATGCTCTCGGGCAAGCGTGTTTCAACACTTTCAAAGAAGCATTCAACTATCTGATAAATGATTACTTGTTAAAATAAAAGGGGATACTAAAAATGAAGAATTTAAGAATTACAGTTAACGGCACAGCATATGATGTTCAGGTTGAAGAACTCGGTGGTTCTTCAGCTCCCGCAGCAGCCGCTCCTGCTCCGGCAGCCGCTCCCGCTCCTGTAGCAAAGCCGGCAGCTCCCGCAGGCGCTCAGGGTTCTGTTGTTGTAAAGGCTCCTATGCCCGGTACAGTTGTTAATGTTGTTGTTTCGGCAGGACAGGCTGTTAAGGCCGGAGATGACCTCGTATTCATCGAGGCTATGAAGATGGAAACTCCCGTTAAGGCTCCGCAGGATGGCACAGTTGCAACAGTTGATGTTGCAAAGGGTGAGTCTGTTGACTCAGGTAAGGTTCTCGTAACACTTAACTAATCAATAATTCGGAGAAAGGGATGCTGTAAAATGGCAAAAAAAATCAGAGTTACCGAAACTGCTCTGCGTGACGCTCATCAGTCACTCATTGCAACAAGAATGACAACAGAGGAAATGCTCCCTGTTCTTGACAAACTCGATAAAATCGGTTATTACTCACTCGAATGCTGGGGCGGCGCAACATATGACTCATGCCTCAGATTCTTAAACGAAGATCCGTGGGACAGACTCCGCACAATCAGAGAGCATTGCCCTAACACAAAGCTCCAGATGCTTTTCAGAGGACAGAATATGCTCGGTTATCGTCACTATGCCGATGACTGCGTTGAGTACCTTGTTCAGCGTTCAATCGCAAACGGTATTGACATTATCCGTATTTTTGATGCTCTTAACGACATCAAGAATCTTAAAACAGCTATCAAGGCCGCTAACAAAGAAGGCGGTCATGCACAGGTTGCTATCAGCTACACAACAGGTCCTGTATTCACAGATGAATACTATGTTGAGTATGCTAAGAGAATTGCAGACGCAGGTGCAGATTCAATCTGTATCAAGGATATGGCTGCTCTTCTTACTCCGACAAGAACCGAAAGCCTTGTAAAGGCTATCAAAGCCGCTGTTCCGGAGCTTCCGCTTCAGCTCCACACCCACTACACATCAGGTCTTGCATCAATGTGTCTTTTAAAGGGTGTTGAGGCAGGTGCCGACGGCATTGACACAGCAATCAGCCCACTCGCTCTCGGTACATCACACGCACCTACAGAGTCAATGGTTGCCGCTCTTTCAGGCACAGAGTTCGACACAGGTCTTGACCTTAAACAGTTCTCTGACATCCGTGCTTACTTCATGACTCTCCGTGAGAAGTACATCAAGTCAGGACTTCTTGATCCTAAGATGCTCGCAACAGACGCTAACGCTCTTATCTATCAGGTTCCCGGCGGTATGCTTTCCAACCTTCTTTCACAGCTCAAGCAGGCCGGTAAGGAAGACAAGCTTGACGAGGTTCTTGCAGAAGTACCCCGTGTTCGTAAGGATTCAGGTTATCCTCCGCTTGTTACTCCGACATCACAGATTGTCGGCACACAGGCTGTATTCAATGTAATCACAGGCAAGCGCTACTCAATGTGCACAAACGAGTTCAAGGGACTTGTTGCCGGTGAGTACGGTACAACTCCAATGCCGATTGATCCTGCGTTTCAGAAGAAGATTATCGGTGACAAGAAGATTATCAAAGGTCGTCCTGCAGATCAGCTTAAGCCTGAGCTTGATAAGCTCCGTGGCGAGATTGAGCAGTGGATTGAACAGCCTGAGGATGTTCTTTCTTATGCACAGTTCCCGAAGGTTGCCCTCGACTTCTTTGAAAAGAGAAGAAATGCCAAGGTTGGCATCAACGGCGACAAGCTTGACAAGAAAAATATGGTTCACCCAGTTTGATTTGACAACTAAAATTAACATTTATGCCACTTTCGCTATGAAAGTGGCATTTTCATTTGAGCAGAATTATTTTTGCTAAATTTTTAGCAGCTATATTGCATTACATATATTTTAGCGGTATAATGATGTAAATTGAATATCTGTTGCATATACCATTATTACAGATAGAATAAATAAAAGATGAGGAAATAAAAATGAAAAAATTTTTAACAGCATTGATAGCATTTGTAATGTGCTTTTCGGTTGTAACAACAGCTTTTGCGGCTACACCCGACGAAACTTCTGATTCAGACTTGATTTCAGATATTAAACAGGCTATGTTAGATACATATTATGGTGATGAAAAGCCTGAATATCTGAATGTCGAAATTCTTTTGGACGATGAAGACGGGGTTTATTTCAGTTTTTCTGACAGCTTTGCTACTTCTGCAAACAGAGTTTACACCGAGGCAGGCAATTACATAGTTTCTTATCTCGAAAATTGTCCTGTAGCACTGTACAAAAACAACAGGGTTTATATGATCCCCGATGCTTATAATTCAGGCGTTATTGATGACGATACACTTGAGGGCTTGACCTATTGCGGACATATGGATATAGTTCCGAAAAGCGATGATTCAGCACTTGTTATCGAAATAAAAAACAAAGTTATTGAAGAGTGCTTTGACGGCAAATCACCTGAAACTTTGAGAATTGATATTGTTGGCAGAACAAGTGACGGCGGAGTATATTATAGACATGAATACGGCTTTGCACTTGGTGTTATAATTGAAGAAAAATTTGGTGATTGTACATATAGTTATACACACGGAAACGATGTTATGCTCTATAAGAATAACAGTGTTTATTCAATTAAAAATGCGTATGAGAGCGGAATCATTGATGATAAAATTGTCAATGAGTTAGTAAAAATGAATATTGGTATTATTCCTGATAAAGATGTAAGTACACTTAAGCAGTTAACCTTGAAAATGTGTCAAAATGCAGGTTATACTGATTTGGCGGAAGATGATATTGATATATGGAGAATTATCTATTTAAGTGATGACTGGATAATGTTCACTTTTAATGTATCCGGTGCTGATATTCCCGAGAGTCCTGTAAAAGAGGTTATCGGAAACTATACATTTATAGGTGAGCGACAGTTGTATATTTATGCTGACGGTCAAATTTACACATTAAAAGAAGCTTTTGATGCGGGCATAATTGATAATGATGACTTGGCATTCTTTGCTGATGATTGGAAAGATGATATTAGTTTCAGTATTGTCCTTAATCCGACACAGCCTGGTACAACAGCTCCGACAGAGCCGACAACATCAACGGCAACACCTGATGAACCTGCTACATCACCTGCCGCAACTTCGGCAACAAAGCCTGTTTCAACAAGCGACACAGCTACAAATGACACACTGAGTAATTCACAGAACAACAGCGGTGCTGTACAGACAGGACAGAACAGCGTTGCTGTAATTCTTCTTGTTGCAATGCTTGCAGGTTGTGCAGTAATTTTTGCAAAACGCAGAAATTATTTTAAATAATTCAAAATATCAACAGAATATATAAAATAAACCGTTCTCGCTTTTGTGAACGGTTTATTTATTTTAGCTTAAAAATTTGTGATAGTTTATCAAGATGTATTGCTTTTTATATCATTTAATGTTACAATTAACTTGCATAAAAATTTAGCAAAAGTTTTTAATAATGCATAGAATTTGAACAAAGCGAGGGATAGATATGAAAAAGTTTTTACCTATAGCTATGGCGGCGGTAATGTCGATGTCTGCGGTTGCGGTTTCGGCAGTTTCTGCAAATGCAGTTGAACCGCTTAACACACCCGTGCAGTATGCACAGGTTGCAAGGGCAAGCTTGGCAACTCCGAAAATTTCAAAGGCTGAAAGCGTTTACGGCGGTGTAAAGCTTACATGGAACAAAGTGAACGGTGCGGCTAAATACAGAGTTTACTACAAGGGCCGTAAAGGCTGGACACGAATGGTCGATACAACTTCAACCTCATATATCGACAAGGATGTTTCATCGGGCAGGAATTACACCTATACTGTAAGATGTATTTCTGCTGACGGAAAGAGCTTTACAAGCGGTTATGATTCAAAGGGGACAACCGTAAAATATGTTGCTGCTCCCGAAATTTCAAAGCTTGAAAGCGTAAACGGCGGTGTGAAAATCTCTTGGGGCAAAGTAAGCGGTGCGACTAAATACAGAGTTTACTACAAAGGTAGTAAGGGTTGGACAAAAATGGTTGATACAACTTCAACCTCATATATCGACAAGGATGTTTCATCCGGCAGAAATTACACCTATACGGTTAGATGCATTACATCAGACGCAAAGAAATTTACAAGCGGTTATAACCCGACAGGCAAGTCGGTAAAGTATGTTGCCACACCGAAAATTTCAAAACTTGAGGTTACATATGACGGTGTAAAGCTGACATGGAACAAGGTTGCAGGTGCAGAGAAGTATCGTGTGTACTACAAGGACAGAAACGGTTGGACAAAGCTTGCCGATACAACAGGCACGACTATGCTTGATATGAATGTTGTTTCAAAGGAATTTGATTTAAGCATTGATGATATTTATTACACGGTTCGTTGTATCAGCAAGGATGCCAAGAGTTTTACAAGCGGCTACGATTCAAAGGGTACGCCTATTGGCAATCATCAGGATTGTCCCGAAATTTACAGCATTGGTGCAGTAAACAACGGTGTTGAAATGCATTGGACGGGAGATGCGCCAAAGTTCCGTGTTTATATTAAAGAAAACGGTTCTTGGAAGAGGATAGCAGAAACTTATGACAACTATTATGTTCACAAGGGTGCAAAGTCCGGCAGTAACACTTACACAGTAAGAGGTGTTTCAAAAGACGGTAAAAAGTTTACTACGATGTTTAACCCAACCGGTGTAACATACAGATATAAGACATCCGATAAAACAAGGGACGCTTATATCAACTATATGATGAATCATACCGATGAATGGATGCCAAGCTTGGGAAGTAATCACAATTTGTCAGGTGTTATGTTTTTGGATTTCGACTTTGACGGAGTTCCGGAGCTTGTTGCACAAAAGGCTGATTCCAATGAGTATAGTTTCCATTCCGTTGTTTACAAATTTGAAGACGGTAAGTTAAAAAGAGTGGGAAATGTTAACGACGGTTTTGCGATATACTATAATAAAACTGCCAAAAAGTATGAGGTTCACGACCTAAAGATATCTTTAAATGTAGATGACGGTTACTATTGGTCGGGTAATTCAATAATCACATACGACGGAGAGACTCTTTTTGCAAATATGTATTCGGCAAGAGGCGTAGGCGAAGAATCAAATAATAATATTTATTATAGTTATTTTGACGGTAATGACAAAAATATTTCACGGGCAAAATATAACGAAATTAACCTTAAACAGTTTAATAATTGCGTAAATGCACATATGTTTACCCAATTTATTGCGACAGGTTATGGTGATAACAGCGTATGGGGTGAGAACACTACCGCTGAGAATAAGCAGTCTTTGCTTGACGCTTATAATTCTTTCTCCTATGAGAAGTATTGATTATTTAAAAATTAATAAGTTTTAACTGCAAAAGGGTTCAGCCGTAAAAAGCTGAACCCTTTTATTGCACAACAAAAAACGGTTCAGGCAAATTGACTGAACCGTTAATCTGTACTATGTTAAGCTTGGGAATAAGTAGTTGTAAATTATCACAAACTACCTACACGAACTACGAGCGAGGTACTCGCAAAAAGGGTAGCTTGAAAATCAAGCTACCCTAAATTCGTACTATGTAATGCTCGGGTGACAGAAGTTTGAATACATCAAACTGTCTTCACGAACTGTGTGCGAGACACTCGCATTAGTTGTTGATGAGCTTATCTTCGTCAGACCAGCTATAGAGCTTTCTAACTTCCTTACCGAATACTTCGGCAGGAGCTTCGGCAGCGAGCTTTCTCATAGCCTTGAAGTGAACCTGTGAACCGGCATCGCTCATGTCAAGGAGGAAGTCCTTAGCAAATGTACCGTCCTGAATGTCAGAAAGAACCTTTCTCATAGCCTTCTTAGTATCCTCTGTGATGATCTTTGGACCTGTGATGTAGTCACCGTACTCAGCTGTGTTAGAGATTGAATATCTCATGCCTGCAAAACCTGACTGATAGATAAGGTCAACGATGAGCTTCATCTCATGGATACACTCAAAGTAAGCATTTCTTGGGTCGTAACCGGCATCGCAAAGTGTTTCAAAACCTGCCTGCATAAGTGCACAAACACCGCCGCAAAGAACAGCCTGTTCACCGAAGAGGTCTGTTTCTGTTTCTGTTCTGAATGTTGTTTCAAGAACGCCGGCTCTTGCACCGCCGATACCGAGTGCATATGCAAGTGCGAGATCCTTAGCCTGACCTGTAGCATCCTGTTCAACAGCAACGAGGCAAGGTACACCCTTACCAACCTGATACTCTGAACGAACTGTGTGGCCAGGTCCCTTAGGAGCTACCATTGTAACATCAACATCCTTTGGAGGCTTGATGCAACCGAAGTGAATGTTAAAGCCGTGAGCGAACATAAGCATATTGCCTGCTTCGAGGTTTGGCTCGATGTCGTTCTTGTAAAGAGCTGCCTGCTTTTCATCGTTGATAAGAATCATGATGATGTCAGCCTGCTTTGCAGCCTCTGCTGATGTATATACCTTAAAGCCCTGTGCCTCAGCCTTTGCCCAGCTCTTGCTGCCTTTGTAAAGACCGACGATTACATCACAACCTGAATCCCTGAGGTTGAGAGCGTGTGCATGACCCTGGCTGCCGTAACCGATAATAGCAATTTTCTTACCCTTGAGAAGGTCAAGGTTGCAATCTGACTGATAGTAGATTGGTGCTGTCATGTTTTTTGTGTAGTCTTTCATATTAAAGTCCTCCTTACCGCAAACGCGGCATATAAATTAAAATATATGCTAACTGTAAGATTAAACGGAAACCGAAGCTGTGCCTCTGTCGATGGCAACAGTACCTGTTCTTACAATCTCACGGATACCATAAGGCTTGAGTAAGTCAACAAGCGTGTTGATGCGGCTTGCACATTCGCAGTACTCAACGGTAACTGACGAAGGGGATACATCAACGATTTTCGCCTGCATAATTTCAACCGTTTTGACAATTTCGGCTCTTTTTGAGGCGGCGCAATGAACCTTGATTAAAACAAGCTCACGGCTGATAAATTCGCCCTCGTTAAGCCTTTTTACCTTAATAACGGGAATGAGCTTGTTGAGCTGTTTTTCAAGCTGTTCAACAATGTACTCGTCACCGTTTGCAACGATTGTGATTCGGGAAACCGACGGGTCCTGAGTAACACCTACTGCAAGTGAGTCGATGTTAAAACCTCGGCGAGAGAAAAGTCCCGAAATCTTTGAAAGAACGCCCGCCTGATTTTCAACAAGTATTGATAATGTATACTGCATTTTATCACCTCATTAAATTGACGGAGTGTCGGGGTGAACATCGCAAACAAGAATGAACGGTTTTTCCGAATCAACAATACCCTTGATGATGTTTTCGGCTTCCTTGTTTGAATGAGCCTCTGCATGGTCAATGCCGTAAGCATCGGCAATCTTCAAGAAGTCGGGATCACCGTTGAGAATTGTTGCGGAGTGTCTGCCGCCGTAGTGTTTGTCCTGAAGTTCACGAACCATTCCGAGTCGTGCGTTTTTCATAATGATGATTTTAATTCCGAGCTGATTGCCTGCAATAGTCGCAAGCTCATTAAGCCCCATCTGAAAACTGCCGTCACCGCAGATTACAATAACATCACGGTCGGGTCTTGCAAACTTTGCACCGATTGCAGCGGGAATTGAGTAACCCATTGTACCCATACCGCCTGTTGTGAGGAATCTGCCCTCACGAATACGGAAGTTGTTTGCACACCAGATTTGATTTTGTCCTACATCGGCAACAAGAATTGCCTTCGAGCGGAACATTGCACTGAGATGACCGACAAGTGTTCTCGGCTCAACAAAGCCGTCAAAAACGGGAGGCTCACGGTAAAGGTCTTTTTTCCAGTTCTTTACGGTTTCGCTCCACATTGTTGTAACCTTGTAATCGCCGATGCTGTCAAGCAGCATATTGATGACATTTTTCATATCGCCTACAATCGGAATTTCTGTTTTAACATTCTTACCGATTTCAGCAGGGTCAATGTCAATGTGAATTACCTTTGTGTTTTCACTCATCTGGTCGGGAGCCGCAACAGCTCTGTCACCGAGTCTTGCACCGCATACGATTACAAGGTCGGCTTCGTGAAGAGCACGGTTGGCAACAGCCTTGCCGTGAGTGCCGAGCATTCCGAGATAAAGCTCATGCTCGCTGGGCATAACACCGATGCCCATCATAGTTGAAATAACGGGGATACCCGTAGTTTCTGCAAATTTTTGAAGCTTAAGCTTGATACCCGAACTCAGCACGCCGCCGCCTGATACGATAACAGGACGCTTGCTTGCGTTGATGGCCTCAACAGCCTTTTTAACCTGAATTGCGTGTCCCTTAGTATTCGGCTTGTAACCGATAATGTTTACGCTTTCGGGATATTCAAAACTTTCAATTTCATTTTCCTGAATATCAACGGGAATGTCGATAAGTACAGGACCGGGTCTGCCGGTTGAGGCAATATGGAAAGCCTCTTTGAAAACTCTCGGAAGGTCTTCTGTTTTGCTGACGAGATAACTGTGCTTTACAAACGGTTCACAAGCTCCCGTGATGTCAGCTTCCTGAAAGACATCTCTGCCGAGAAGGTCGGAACGAACCTGACCTGTAATGGCAACAATCGGAATAGAGTCCGTATAGGCGGTTGCAATGCCTGTGATGAGGTTGGTTGCACCGGGACCGGAAGTTGCCACGCAAACACCGGGACGATTACTGCATCTTGCATAGCCGCTTGCCGCATGAGCAGCGTTCTGTTCCTGACGAACAAGAATGTGGGTAATGCTCGAATCGTAAACTTTATCGTAAAATGGGCAGATAGCCGCACCGGGATAACCAAAGACTATGTCAACGCCCTCGGCTTCCAAACATTTTACCATAATTTCAGCACCGCTGATCATTATGTTTTGTCCCTCCTATCCTTATTTATTGTGAGCAAAAGGTGTTTTGTAACAATAAATATACCTTTTTGCTTTACCGCTAATTATACAATAAATACCTTAAAAAGTAAAGAGCAGTATTGCCCATAAATTAAATTTTTTGCAGGATTTTGACAGATAATTTGCAAAATGGATTTTAATTGATTTTTACCGCCTGTTTACTGAAAATTTAAGTCGCTTAGTTTTGTAAAGTATATTCTTGGATTAAGGTTGCTTTTTTCATCTGTATTATCAGGGGACATCATTATCATCAAATTATCTTTTCCTATCCGTGATATACCGCCTATAGTGTACCCTTTTTCTTCAATATTAAATTTTGTTTCTTTCATTGTTTTGTTGGTTGTATCAAAAAGATATATGTAGTTATTTTCTGAACTTGATTCCGCCCTCTTATACAATAAATTTGTATCACTGTCATCTTCAGATGCGGATACTATTGAAAAAGTATCATCTACATCTTCTGATATGTCGGATTTTTTCAGCTTATCGCTGTCTATATATCCTATACATCTTGTTATGCTGAAATTTTGATAGAATAGATAATTGTTTTTAAAATCAAAAACCTGTACGCCCTGAATTAATTCGTTTGAATCATCTGAAATGTTGGATATATCATAGCTTTTGAGAAAATTCATATCATAGTCATAAGTTTCTATTTTTAAAGAAGCTTCGTTCTGTGAAATGCAATCCAAAACCAAAAGAGAGATTGTTTTTGTACTTTTGTCAATTGAAACTTTTCTTATAGTTTCCCCGATACTGTTTTTATCATCAAACTCTAAATATTTCAGTTGTTTAAACTTTTGCGTTTCGGTGTCATACAGTTCCAAAGAAGTACCGTTGTTTAATACTTTTGTAATTATGACAAGATTGTCTGCACCTGTAATGGTATCATAGGGAAAACCGCCTTTGTCAGAAAAGACAGTAGTCATTTTGTTTTTATTAAGGTCTATATCAATAAATTCAAGGGTTCTGTTTTCTTCGTCTGTAATGTCACCCGTGCTTGCCATAAAACATAAGTGATTATTTACATACGCTTTATCGTTAATTTGCATAGACCAGTTTTTTATTGAACCAAGTTTTACACTGTTTTTTTTATCTAAATAATATCTGTAGTATTCTATTTCATTCGGAGAAGTTTCGTTGATTTTTGAATATATGAGTCCATCCTCAGTTGGCATAAGTGCATCGAAAAGATTTAAATTATCAATCTTTTTATCGTTATAGTAAATCTCCAAATCGTAATTAAATTCTGTTTCAGAATCTGTATCTGTATCAAGAGATAAATCATCGGTATCCGTTACGGTTGTTTGTTCAGTGGGGTTATTGCTTGATGAAGAAGTGTCGGAGGTGACCGGACAAATGTTTGCTTCTTGCA
>OGUK01000453.1_pt1 | contig 35267 bp, 30 predicted proteins | sample 1553151 | NCBI WGS metagenome assembly OGUK01 (sample SAMEA2580208, study PRJEB22360) | human gut metagenome | biome: human gut; feature: human-associated habitat; material: faeces | place: Denmark | collected 2008/2010
ACAGTACCGGCTGTGTAGTGGAAGCAGTATATTTTGGAGAAGCAGATGAATTTGTTGATAGAATAAAAAACTGTGGAAGTATTGCGGTCACATATTATCCTGAGATCAACCGTTATCAGGGAAGAGAGACCTTACAGATCGTAATCCGAAATTATATTACAGAATAACAGGAGAAAGTATCTCTAAAATGCAGATCCTGACAGCGAGTAATTGACTGTAAAACAGGAAAGAAGGCCCTATACTGGGCAATATGCAGTCCAGGGCCTGTCGTAATTCCGCGAGTTCTGTCGGGTTGCACATTGATTCCCTACAGAAAAAGTGCTATACTATCTAACATCTGATTGACAAATTAAACCATTGGAGGTTATTATGAAAAAAATAGAAGAATATGTAAGAAGTATCCCGGACTTTCCAGAGCCAGGGATTATTTTCCGTGACGTTACCAGCGTCCTTCAGGATGCGGATGGATTACAGCTTGCCATTGATTCTATGCAGGATTGTCTGGAGGGTGAGGAGTTCGATGTGATCACAGGTCTTGAATCCAGAGGCTTTATCTTTGGTATGCCGATCGCATATAATCTTCACAAACCCTTTGTTCTGGTCCGCAAAGCAGGAAAACTTCCATGTGAGACCGTTTCCAGAACCTATGATCTGGAGTATGGAAGTGCAACTATCGAGATGCATAAGGATTCCATCAAGCCGGGACAGAAGGTTGTTATTGTGGATGACCTGATCGCTACGGGCGGAAGCGTGGAAGCAGCCATCAAGCTTGTGGAGGAGCTTGGCGGCGAGGTTGTCAAGGTGGTTTTCCTTATGGAGCTTGCAGGTCTGAAGGGACGTGAGCGTCTCAAAGGTTATGATGTGGCATCTGTGATCTGTTACGACGGAAAATGATTTTTTGTCGGTGGAAGGGGATGTGAACTGTTGTAGTCATACGGCAGTATGAAATTGTGCACAGGCAGGTGGGATTTAATGGCAGAGACAAAAAATACGGAAAAACAAAACATTGAGATACAGAAGGAAGAAGAAAAAAGAGAGTCTGTCCGGAAGGCAGATGCGGCGGTGAAATCCATGCATGATTTTACAAGCCCTGAGGTTCTTTATCAGGAGCTGATAAAAAGTGTGAAGAAATATCATCCGTCTACAGATATTTCCATGATTGAAAAGGCCTATAAAGTGGCCAGTGAGGCACATAAGGATCAGAAACGTAAATCCGGTGAACCTTATATCATTCATCCTCTCTGTGTTGCGATCATCCTTGCGGATCTTGAGCTGGATAAGGAAACCATAGTGGCCTTCTTCATGATGCGGTAGAGGATACCTGGATGACGTATGAAGAAGTAGAAAAGGAATTTGGTTCTGAGGTAGCACTTCTGGTAGATGGTGTTACCAAGCTGGGACAGCTGTCCTATTCCAAGGACAAGGTAGAGGTTCAGGCTGAGAATTTAAGAAAGATGTTCCTTGCAATGGCTAAGGATATCCGCGTTATCCTGATCAAGCTTGCGGACCGTCTTCATAATATGCGTACCCTGCAGTATATGAGACCGGAGAAACAGCAGGAAAAAGCCCGTGAAACGATGGATATTTATGCACCGATCGCTATGAGACTTGGTATCTCCAAAATCAAAGTAGAGCTGGATGACCTTTCGCTGAAATATCTGAAACCAGATGTATACTATGATCTGGTGGATAAAGTTGCTCTTCGTAAAAGTGAACGACAGGAGTTTGTAAACAATATCGTCAAACAGGTCAAGCAGCATATGGATGAGGCATCCATTAAAGCGCAGGTTGACGGAAGAATCAAACATTTCTTCAGTATCTATAAAAAGATGGTCAACCAGGACAAGACGATCGATCAGATTTATGATCTGTTTGCAGTACGTATCCTGGTAGATACTGTCAAAGACTGCTATGCGGCACTTGGCGTCATCCATGAGATGTATAAACCGATTCCGGGCAGGTTCAAGGACTATATTGCCATGCCGAAGCCAAATATGTATCAGTCTCTGCATACGACGCTGATCGGCCCGAACGGACAGCCATTTGAAATTCAGATCCGCACATTTGAGATGCACAAGACTGCGGAATATGGTATTGCTGCACACTGGAAATACAAAGAATCATCCGATGGTAAAGTACCTGTTGATAAGAGAGAAGAAGAGAAACTGAACTGGCTGCGTCAGATTCTGGAATGGCAGAAAGATATGTCTGACAACAGAGAATTTATGAGTCTTCTTAAGAATGACTTAGATCTTTTTGCAGACAGTGTTTATTGTTTCACACCGCAGGGAGATGTCAAGAACCTGCCAAATGGATCTACACCGATTGATTTTGCCTACAGTGTACACAGTGCTGTTGGTAACCGTATGGTTGGGGCGCGTGTCAATGGTAAACTGGTTCCAATTGAGTATCAGATCAAAAATGGGGACCGTATTGAGATCATTACTTCACAGAATTCACAGGGACCGAGCCGTGACTGGCTGAATCTTGTCAAGAGCACACAGGCAAAGAATAAGATCAATCAGTGGTTCAAGAAAGAACTGAAAGAAGATAACATCCTGAAAGGCAAAGACATGCTGACACAGTATGCCAAGTCCAAAGGATATAAACTTGGAATCTATACAAAACCGCAGTTCCTGGAATCCGTTATGCGTAAATATGGATTCCGTGACTGGGATTCTGTACTGGCTGCAATCGGCCATGGTGGTCTGAAAGAAGGACAGGTCTTCAATAAGCTGATGGAAGCTTATGATAAAGAAAATCAGAAGAATCTTACAGACGAGCAGGTATTGGAGGCTACTGGGGAAGCACAGGAGAAACTGCATGTTACCAAAAACAAAGGTGGTATCGTTGTAAAAGGTATCCATGATGTTGCAGTTCGTTTTTCAAAGTGCTGCAGTCCGATCCCGGGAGACGAAATCGTTGGATTTGTTACAAGGGGACGGGGAATTACCATTCATCGTACAGATTGTGTGAATGTGCTGAATATGTCGGAAATGGATCGATCCCGTCTGATCGAAGCTGAATGGCAGCCAACGGACAATAAAGGTTCTGAGAAATATATGGCTGAGATTCAGGTCTATGCAAATAACCGTACTGGTCTTCTGGTGGATCTTTCCAAAATCTTTACAGAGAGAAAGATTGATATGAGAAGCATTAACAGCCGTACAAGCAAGCAGGAAAAGGCGACGATTTCAATCAGCTTTGAGATTGGAAGCAAAGAAGAGCTTTCATCACTTGTTGCCAAGATACGTCAGGTAGAAAGTGTGATCGATGTAGAACGTACAACCGGTTGATTTAGATGAGGATAATAGTATGAAAAGACTGGATTTACAGAAATGTATTGTTGGAAGTGTGTTTACGAATTGTTACTTCCTGAAAAATAAAGAAACAGAAGAAATGCTGATCGTTGATCCGGGCGATAATGCCGACAGAATCGAACAGAAGGTTCTTGAAATGCAGGGCAGACCGGTTGCAATTCTTCTGACACATGGTCATTTTGACCATATTCTTGCAGCAGAAGAAATCAAAAAGAAATATAATATTCCAATTTATGCATGTGCCAAAGAAGAAAAGACGCTGCAGGATCCAAGAATCAATCTGACAGCATTTCACATGAGCAGCTATACATTGAAGGCGGATGTCTATCTTACGGATCTTCAGGTTGTGGAACTGGCAGGTTTTTCGGTTCAGATGATCGAGACTCCCGGACATACGTTAGGAAGCTGTTGCTATTATTTGAAAGATGAAGGAGTTTTGTTCAGCGGAGATACTGTTTTCTGTGGGTCGGTGGGAAGAACTGATTTTCCGGAGGGAAGCACCGCGGCAATTGTAAACAGTCTGCACAGACTGCTGGAAGCACTTCCGGATAATACGGAAGTTTATCCGGGACATGATACGTCAACAACGATTGGTTATGAAAAGAGGTATAATCCATTTGTATAAGATTGGTATTCTGTTTCAGGACAGAGAGTTTGAACACGATATATATGAACTGATCCGTGCGTTTTATCCGGGAAGTGAGATCTGTTCTTTCTATGAAGAAGAGGAAGCGGGCTGTGATCTTTATTTTCGAATTGAAAAGCAGGGTGATTCCTGTGTGATCCGGTATGAGGACCATGAGAATAAAGGCGTGACAAGTGCAGAGTTTATAGAAGGGCAGTCTTCGGATGCCCTTATTTCTTGTGTGGATGCTGATGACAGTGAGGCAAAAGAACGTGCACATGCGATTCGTAAGGAGCGTAAGGATATTGTTAAGATTGCACTGTACAAGTTATTAGTAAAGCTGACGGGGAAAACACTTCCGTGGGGAAACCTGACAGGTATCCGGCCGGCGAAACTTGCAATGGGACTGATTGAATCTGGTATGAAGAATACGGAAGCGGCACAGGAAATGAGAGAGCGCTATATGGTGAGTCCGCAGAAAACAGCACTTGCGATCACAATAGCGAACAGAGAAAGAGAGATTCTCAAAGATATTGATTATGAAAATGGTTACAGTCTGTATGTGGGAATCCCGTTCTGCCCGAGTATATGTCTTTACTGTTCTTTCAGTTCCTATCCATTGAAACAGTGGAAGAACCGTGTGAACCAGTATCTGGAAGCACTTTGCAAAGAGATAAAAGAAGTTGCTGCAATCATGAAAGCAAAAGGCAGAAAACTGGATACGGTTTATATTGGAGGAGGTACACCGACAACGCTGGAACCGGAGCAGCTGAAAGTCCTTCTGGATGCACTGATGGAGAATTTTTGCTGCGAGAATCTTGCAGAATTTACGATTGAAGCAGGAAGACCGGACAGTATTACCAGAGAAAAGCTGATGATGATCCGCAATTATCCGATTACAAGGATTTCTGTAAATCCACAGACGATGAATCAGGAAACGCTGGATATTATTGGAAGACGTCATACAGTAGAGGAAACAAAGCAGGCATTTATGCTTGCAAGAGAGTGTGGTTTTGACAACATCAATATGGATCTGATCGTTGGTCTGCCTGGAGAAGATAAGATAATGGTAGAAAACACATTGAATGAAGTGAAAGCACTTGCACCAGACAGCATAACCGTACATTCCCTTGCTGTTAAGAGGGCAGCACGACTGAATATTTTTAAAGATAAATATCAGGAAATGACTTTTGAGAACAACCAGGAGATCATGGACATGACCATGAAAGCAGCCTACGAAATGGAAATGGGCCCTTATTATCTGTACAGACAGAAAAATATGAAGGGAAATTTTGAGAATGTTGGCTATGCAAAGGTTGACAAAGCCGGGATTTACAATATACTAATTATGGAGGAAAAACAGCCGATCATCGCTTTGGGGGCCGGCGGTTCTTCCAAGCTTGTCTTTGATCAGGGCAAACGTATTGAACGTGTGGAAAATGTCAAAGATGTTACAAATTACATTGACCGTATTGATGAAATGATAGAACGAAAACGCAAAGGAATCAATACCTGGTTATGACAGCAGGAGGTGGACGTATTGCAGACAGCAGAGAAAGAGCCGGGACAGGCGGAAATATTCAAGTCTGGTGACAGATTGCTGGATTTTGATCTTTCTGAGGAACTGAATCATGGAATTGCTGTCAGTAATCTTGCGTATGCTGTAGCTGCCGAACTGGGGCAGGACGAGGAGTTCTGTTATCAGATGGCGATTGCCGGAATGCTCCATGATATTGGGAAGCTGAAGCTTACCGGCTATATCAACGGACAGGAAAATGATCCCCTTCTGATAGAAGAACTGAAGTATGTCCGTATGCATTCTTCGCTGGGATATGAAGAACTGAAGGATCAGGGGTATTCAGAGCTGGTACTTCAGAGTGTTTTGTATCATCATGAAAATTATGATGGCAGCGGCTATCCGTCGAATCTCAGAGGGGACAGCATTCCGCTTGGGGCCAGAATTTTGCGTGTCTGCGATGTTTATGCGGCACTGAGCTCAGACAGACCTTACAGAAGAGCGTTTGATGTCAGTACAGTGATAGAGCTTATGATCGATGAGATCAAAAATTTTGATATGGAAGTTTTTCTTGCATTTCAGAGAGTTGTACACAATAACAAATAACAGGAGGACAGTATGGCGTTAAAGAAGAAACCGGTTACCGGTATGAAAGACATTTTACCAAAAGAGATGGAAATTCGTAATTATGTGATGAACATGATTCGTGAAACATATGGAAAATTTGGATTTTCTGCAATTGAGACACCATGTGTGGAACATATCGAAAATCTCAGCAGCAAACAGGGTGGAGAGAATGAGAAACTGATCTTCAAGATTCTGAAACGAGGAGAAAAACTGAAACTGGATACAGCAGAGTGTGAGGCTGATCTGGTTGATTCAGGCCTTCGTTATGATCTGACTGTACCGCTTTCCAGATATTATTCCAACAATGCAGGACAGCTTCCGACTCCGTTTAAGGCACTTCAGATGGGCAATGTCTGGAGAGCGGACCGTCCGCAGAGAGGCCGTTTCCGCCAGTTTATGCAGTGTGATATTGATATTCTTGGTGAGCCTACTTATCTTGCAGAAATTGAACTTGTCATGGCAACAACGACATTGCTTGGCAAACTGGATTTCCATAATTTCACGATCCGTATCAATGACCGAAAAATCCTGAAAGCTATGGCACAGTACAGTGGATTTCCGGAAGGTAGCTTTGATACAGTTTTCATCATTCTGGACAAGATGGACAAGATTGGTCTGGAAGGTGTAGCTGAAGAACTGGAAAAAGAAGGTTTCAGCAAAGACAGTATTGATATCTATCTTGGTATGTTCAAAGAAATTACAACTGATATTGAAGGCGTACGTTACTGCAAAGAAAAACTGAGTGATGTTCTGGATCCGAAAGTAGCAGAAGATCTTGAGACCATCATCACAGCAGTTGATTCTGTGAAAAATGCAGACTTTAAGATTTCCTTTGATCCGACTCTGGTTCGTGGAATGTCTTACTACACAGGTCCGATCTTTGAGATCGCAATGGATGAGTTTGGCGGTTCTGTTGGTGGCGGCGGACGTTATGATGAGATGATCGGTAAATTCACCGGACAGAATACATCTGCATGCGGATTTTCCATTGGATTTGAGAGAATCGTTATGCTGCTTCTGGAGAGAGGGTATGAAATCCCGACAAATGCAGCTAAGAAAGCATATCTGATCGAGAAGAACATGCCGGCTGATAAACTTCTTCCGATTCTGAAACAGGCAGAAGAAGAACGTAAGAATGGTGTTCAGGTCAACATTTCTATCATGAAGAAAAATAAGAAATTCCAGAAGGAACAGATGACAGCGGAAGGATATACAGAATTTGTAGAATTCTTTAATAAATAAGTGCTTCAAAAAGGAGAAAAATCATGGCTGAAAGTATGAAAGGTCTGCACAGGACATGCCGATGTGCAGAAGTAACAAAGGATATGGTCGGCAGCAAAGTAACCCTGATGGGATGGGTGCAGAAGGCACGTAACAAAGGAGGTCTTGTCTTTGTTGATCTTCGTGACCGTTCCGGTATCATGCAGGTGATCTTTGAAAATGGCAGCATTGACCAGGAAGGTTTTGAAAAAGCAGGCAAACTGAGAAGTGAGTTTGTAATCGCAGTTACTGGTACAGTTGAGAATCGCGGTGGTGCTGTAAATGAAAATCTTGCCACAGGTGCACTGGAACTCCGTGCAGAATCTTTAAGAATTCTCGCAGAGTCTGAGGTTCCGCCTTTCCCGATCGAAGAGAACAGCAAGACAAAAGATGAAATTCGTCTGAAATACCGTTACCTTGACCTGAGAAGACCGGACCTTCAGAGAAATTTGATGATGAAGAGCAAAGTAATGATGCTTACCCGTAAATTCTTCACAGATGAAGGATTCCTGGAAGTTGAGACACCAATGCTTGGTAAGAGTACACCGGAAGGTGCGAGAGATTATCTTGTTCCGTCCAGAATTCACCCAGGTTCTTTCTACGGCCTTCCACAGTCTCCGCAGCTGTACAAACAGCTTCTGATGTGCTCCGGATATGACCGTTACATTCAGATCGCACGTTGTTTCCGTGATGAGGACCTTCGTGCAGATCGTCAGCCGGAATTTACACAGATCGATATGGAGCTTTCCTTTGTAGACGTAGACGATGTTATCGATGTAAATGAGCGATTCCTTGCTTATCTGTTTAAAGAAGTTCTGGATGTGGATGTCAAGCTTCCAATTCAGAGAATTACATGGCAGGAAGCTATGGACCGTTTCGGTTCTGACAAACCGGATATGCGTTTTGGTATGGAACTGCATGATGTAAGTGAAGTAGTGAAAGATTGCGGATTCGTAGTATTCAAGAATGCACTGGAGGCTGGTGGAAGTGTCCGTGGTATCAATGCAGAAGGCCAGGGAAGCATGCCTCGTAAGAAGATTGACAAGCTTGTTGATTTCGCCAAGACTTATGGTGCAAAAGGTCTTGCTTACATCGCTATTGCAGAAGATGGTACACGCAAATCTTCCTTTGCTAAATTCATGACAGAGGAAGAGATGGATGCTCTGGTTCGGGCGATGGAAGGTAAACCGGGAGATCTGCTTCTCTTTGCAGCAGACAAGAACAAAGTCGTATATGATGTTCTTGGTGCTCTTCGTGTAGAACTTGCAAAACAGATGGATCTTCTTGACAAAAACGAATATCGCTTCGTATGGGTAACAGAGTTCCCGCTTCTTGAGTGGAGTGAAGAAGAAAACCGCTATACAGCAATGCACCATCCATTTACGATGTTGATGGAAGAGGATATCCCACTGATCGAGAGTGGAGATCTTGGAAAAATCCGTGCAAAAGCTTATGATATCGTATTGAATGGTAATGAGATCGGTGGAGGTAGTGTTCGAATCCATCAGAATGATATTCAGGAAAAAATGTTTGAGATGCTTGGATTTACGAAAGATGCAGCTTACAAACAGTTTGGTTTCCTTCTGAATGCATTCAAATATGGAGTTCCGCCTCACGCTGGACTGGCATATGGACTTGACCGTCTGGTTATGCTGATGGCAAAAGTTGACAGTATTCGTGATGTCATTGCATTCCCGAAAGTAAAAGATGCCTCCTGTCTGATGACAGAATCACCGAGTGTGGTAAGCGAACAGCAGCTTGAGGAACTTGGGCTTGAAACAGCTAAAGAAGAAACAACAGAAGAATAAGAGCAGCAAATAGGCTGCAGATATAAAAGAAAACGGCTGTCCCGGATGTGGGACGGCCGTTTTGAAGTATAAAAATTAGTTTTGTTCAGAGGAATCAGCGGTATCGTTTGCTTCTTCGGATACCGGAGTACTGCTGAGCGTTCCGAAAATGGCATTTCCGATTGCAGCATTGCTGTCCTGGAGTTTCCAGGAAACACCATCATTGGTAAGATGGAAAACAGCAGCAGTCTGTACAGTCGCTGTATTTGATTTGATTTTTGACAGAAGCAGCTGCATGGATTTTTCATAACGTTTGACAGAACCATCAATTACAGCATCGGCAGAACTCAGATAAGTATCCAGTTCATTCTGATAGGCAGTAAGGATCGCATTGCTGTCAAAGGTAGTGATCTTAGTCTGAATGACAGCATTGTAGCTTTCTTCGTCACAGCTGGAAATATTGAAATCAAAAGTAGAGTGAAAAAGCTCCACCAGTGCGGCAGCAATAGAATTCTTGTCTGTATCGGAAGTATTGAACAGGCTTTCGATTCCAAGATAATTGCCCATTTGTTCTGTATTCATTGTTTTAAGGGTATTCAGATAGACGGTCAGGGTTTCCTCAGGTGAGAGGAGGTTGTTATCAGACAGATAAGTCATCAGACCGCCGACAAGATTGTTCTCCAGGGAGTGTGAACGTATGATCTCCCATTCGTCTTTGTCATCATTACTTCCCTTATTACAAAGTTCCACAGTACATTCTCGTTCTACGGTAGCATAATTGTTATTGCTGAGGAGTTGATCCAGCAGGAGATAACGTTCTTCCATGGAATCTGTGTTTTTTTCTGTAGCCTGTTCTTCGCTGTCAGCCGCTTTGAGAATTGCATTTTTCAGAGAAGCTTCGCCGTAATCTTTGGCAAGAGAGGCTGCATCTATTGTGGATAAGCGCAGGGAAGCTGTGGCTTCTTTTTTATCGTTGTCGACGTTTACACTCAGAATTTCGTAATCAAAATTCTGGAAGAAGAGAGAAAAGACTTCTTTTACTTCATTTGAGAGTTTGATCTCTTTGGTAGCGTCGGGAAAAAGTTCTTTGTAGGATACATATTTCTGGGTCGTATCAGAGTCCAGATTTTTCAATAGATCCAGTTCATTTGTGATAACTGCCTGTACATCTGTCTTATCCACGTGGGAACAGCCGGTCAAACATATGACAGCCAGGATAATCAGCAGAAATGGCATCAGACCTTTTGCGATCTTCATAGGTATCTTTCCTTTCAAAAATAATCCTTTATATTTTATCAGATAAGCATGGAAAAGTCAAAAAATGGTAATTTTATGCTGTTTTGGAAGACATTTATGAAAATATTGTGAAAACCGGGATGATTTTGTACAGCTCTTTCATTTTCAGGTGTAATCTGATATGATATATAAGTTAAAAAGTGATTTTTACAAAGTAAACACATGAATAGTGTATCATTAAGTCAGTAATGTCTGGACTGATAGGAGGAAACACAGATTTATGAAAAAACGTATTTTAATCCTTCTCGGGATATTGATAATTGGTGGCGGCGCTGCTGCAGGAGTATGTTGGAAAATGGGCGTATTTGGGCAGCAGGAGACAAGTGGAGATTCTGTATATGTAACCAAAATAAGCGACCTTACCGGACAGACATCAGGAGTTTCCAACCGCTATGCAGGAGTAGTTGAGCCTCAGGAGACTGTTTCTGTAGAACTGGAGAGTGGACGGACAGTAAAAGAAGTCCAGGTTAAGACCGGTGATCAGGTCAAGAAAGGGCAGCTTTTGTTTGAATATGATCTGAGCAGCATTCAGGAGAGCCTGGAAGAAGCACAGCTTGACCTTGACCGCCTGAAAAATGAGGCAAGCAGTCTGAACGAGCGGATTGCCACGCTTGAAAAAGAAAAGAAAAAAGCAAGTCAGGATAATCAGCTTTCTTATACGATTGAGATTGAGACAAACAAAATGAATCTCAAGAAAAATGAATACAGTCAGAAAAGCAAGCAGGCTGAGATTGACAAACTCCAAAGCGCGACCGGCAATACAGAAGTCCGGAGTTCAATTGATGGTGTTATCCAGAAAATCGATACATCGAAGCTGACAACAGAGGATAACAGCAGCGTGGATGATACAGATTCAGGAGATTCTTCTTCTGATGATAGCAGCAGCGGGGGCAGCAATGCATTTATTACAATTCTGAGTACAGGTGCTTACCGTATAAAAGGTACAGTCAATGAATTAAATGTAAACAGCATTGTTGAGGGCGAACCGGTAATCATTCGATCTCGTGTGGATGACAGTCAGACCTGGAAGGGGACCATGGGAACGATTGATAAGGACAGTGCATCTTCCGGCAATAATAACAATTCTTTTTACGGAATGATGGACAGCAGTGATTCTCAGACGAGTACCAGTACTTATCCGTTTTATGTAAATCTCGATTCATCAGACGGGCTGATGCTTGGCCAGCATGTTTATATTGAGATGGATGAAGGACAGGAAAGTCAAAAGACAGGAATCTGGTTAAGTGAGGTTTATATTGTTGATGCAGATACAGACAGTCCGTATGTGTGGGCAGCAGATAAGAAGGGCAAACTGGAGAAACGTAGTGTGATTCTGGGACAGCATGATGAAGAACTTGGAGAATATGAGATTGCAGATGGTCTTTCCAAGGATGACTGTATAGCATATCCGTCTGATATACTTGAGGAGGGAATGTCTACGACGACTAATATAGAAGATGCAATGGATACAGGCAACATAGATATGCAGCCGCTGGATGATAGCAGCTTCAGTGAAGATCCTCTTCCGGATACGGCTGATACAGAGGGTGTCAGTGAATATGAAATGAGCGATGACGGAACCGTTGTTGATGATCCGGAAGCAGTTGATGACAGCATTGTGGATGACAGTTCATCGGATGAATCAATGAATATGACAGACGGAAGTTCCGATTCAGGTGAGATACTGGATGATAATCTTATGCCGGTAGAGGAGGATACGGAGGAAGCACAATGATTTTGGAATTAAAGGGAATCTTTAAGAACTATCAGCAGGGAAAGATGAGTGTGCCGGTTCTGAAGGACGTTAATTTTTCCATGGAAGAGGGAGAATATGTGGCAATCATGGGACCATCCGGATCAGGAAAAACAACACTCATGAATATTATAGGATGCCTGGATAAGCCGACAGAAGGGAAATTTTTTCTGGATGGACAGGACATTCTCAACTGTTCAGAAAATGATATGTCAGATATCCGACTTAATAAGATCGGATTTGTATTTCAGAGTTTCCACCTTCTTCCAAGACAGTCTGCGCTTGCTAACGTAGAACTTCCATTGAATTATGCCAAAGTCCCGAAGAAAGAAAGACGGGAGCGGGCAATGAAGGCACTGGAAAGAGTAGGACTTGCTGATCGTGTAGACTTTCAGCCGAACCAGCTTTCCGGTGGACAGATGCAGCGAGTTGCGATTGCCAGGGCAATCGTAAATAACCCCAAACTCCTTCTGGCAGATGAACCAACAGGAGCACTTGACAGTAAATCAGGTGCTCAGGTCATGGAGCTTTTCCAGAAGCTGAATGATGAGGGGGTTACAGTCCTTATGATCACTCATGATCCGGACATTGCTGCACATGCGAAGCGGGTTGTGATGATTCGCGATGGAGAGCTGAAGGAAAAAGAGGTGAAGTAGTTCATGAAGAAAAAAATCATCATAGGTATCCTGATCGCAGCTCTGGTCGCAGGAGGATCTGCCGGCGGAGCAGTCTATTATAAAAAGTCTCATCAGAAAACGGTGTCTGTTGTAAGCGTTGACAGTCTGGCCGGTCAGTATTACATGGATGATACAAATCTTAATGGAAATATTGTTACCAGTGCGACGCAGAGTGTTAACATAGACAAAGATATGATCATTAAGGAGGTCTATGTATCAAAGGGGGATTCCGTTAAAAAAGGGGATCAGTTGATGTCTTTTGATATGACACTTGTTCAGATGGAACTGAATATAGCCAAGCTGAAACAAAAACAGCAGGAACAGGATCTGAATAAAGCGATTAACAGGCTGAGCAGCCTGAAAAACGGCGGTAAGATAGAAGAAAGTGATGGGGAGACACTGGATACTTCCGGCAGCACATCGGATGATACAGATACAAGCAGTGCGATGGATGACAGTAATGAAACTGCTTCGACGGGTGGAAGTGTGAAGGGCAATTATCTGGCTGCAATTATCCAGCCGGTTCTGGCGGCTGCTGTGGAGAAGACAGATATAGAATCTGCAAATACAGAAGAGACTGCTGTTGAGGATTCCGAAAGTGCAGCTGCACAAACACAGGGAACAGAGAGCGGCTCTGAGAACAGTTCAGATGGAAATGCAGATTCATCAGACAACAGTAGTACAGATGTGAAGGTTGAGTTTGAAGAGCCGGATACGACAGGAAATGATACCACAGTAACGATCAGTCCGGAGCCGACGAATATACCGGATGATAATGCCGATGGAGATTTCACAGACGAAATCGAGATCGTTGACACAGAACCGGATACTGGAACAGATGATCTGACGGATGGAAGTCCGATGTTTTATCAGGTTCTGGATGAAAATACAGAACCCTATACCGGAACAGGTACAGAGGATGATCCATATGTATTCCTCTGCAGTTCTGCAAAAGGCTATGTAGTTGCGAAGGGATCCTTTTTGAATAAAATGGCTGCTTTTCAGGCTGATGGTACGAAGGAACCTGGCAGAGAAGGATACTGGTATCAGCTGGAGTTTCATCAAAATGATACGATAACAAATCTGCTGGACCGTAAAGAATCCTGCACAGGCTATTATCTTGTAGATGGAGGCCTGCTGGAAAAAATGGTAACCGATAACTCTGAAGTTGAGTTTTCGCTGGACGGGGCATCTCATTATGAGAAGCCACCGGCTGATGGAGGCGGAGACGGAGGCGGCGGTGGAGATGATGGTGGTTCGGCATCTATCTCACGTGATGAGGCGATCAAGATTCAGCAGACTAAGATTGACAGCCTGAAACTGGACATCAGAGAAAGTAAACTGAATATTGAGAAACTCGAGAAAAAAGTAAAAAAAGAGGTAATATACAGCAAGCTGGACGGAACGGTTGCAAAAGTAGGCGATCCGGTGACTGGCGCATCTGATGGAAATTCTTTTATGACGATCAAAAGCAAAGAAGGTTACTACGTAAAAGGTACAGTCAGTGAACTGATGCTGGATCAGGTTAAGGAAGGTACGATACTGAACTGTTCAAGTCAGAATGGTGATTTTGAAGCAGAGGTGATCGATGTATCTGAGTATCCGGTTTCAGGTGATAATTATTCCGGCAATGGAAATCCAAATGTATCTTATTATACATATATTGCAACGATTCCGGACAAAACCGTCAAAGTATCGGACGAAGACTGGCTGACGATTTCTCTGACAAATAATACACAGAGCAAAGGAATTGTTCTGGACAGGGCATTTGTACGGTCAGAAAATGGAGCCAGTTATGTATACAAGGATGACAACGGAGTGCTGAAGAAACAGGTGCTTACCGTAGGTGGTAATGTAAATGGCGGCTACAGTGTACTGATAACCGGTGGAATCACCAGAGATGATAAGATTGCTTTTCCGTATGGTGACACGGTAAAAGAAGGTGCAAAGACCAAGGAAGTTTCTTCCAGTGAGATCTATGGATATTAGAAAGGTGGTATTTTATGCTTGAAAATATGAGGATATCCATTCAGGGAATCTGGTCTCATAAAATGCGATCTTTTCTGACTATGCTGGGTATCATTATTGGTATTGCATCGATCATTGCGATCGTGTCTACGATCAAGGGAACAAGTGAACAGATCAAGGAAGACCTGATCGGTGCGGGAAATAATACAGTTTCTGTGAGTCTGAATTATGGTGACAGTGATTATGATCCGGAGTATGGAATGACCGATGGTACGGAACCGCCGCTTCTCTCAGATCAGCAGAAAGAAGATGTTATGAATCTGGATCATGTGGAGAATGCGACATTCTTTTACAGCCGTACATATACCAGCAGCGTATATTATGAAAATACCAGTTTTCAGGGTGGAAGTATTTATGGAATTGATATGAATTATCTGGACACCTGTGGATATATGGTAAGATCCGGCCGTGGTTTTATACAGAAGGATTATGATGAGATGCGAAAGGTTGTACTGGTAGACAGCAATGCGGCAGATAATCTCTTTGCAGGAAAAGATCCTGTTGGAAAAACAATAGAGATTGGATCCGAACCGTTTACCGTTATTGGTGTGGTAGAACAGAATGATGATTATCAGCCAAATATCAAAACCATTGATGAGTACAATCAATATTATCAGATGATCATGGGAACAGTCATGATTCCGAATAAATGCTGGCCCATGGCATTTAAGTTTGATGAACCTGAGAATGCCGTGATCCGAGCAGATTCAACGGATAATATGAGTTCCGCCGGAAATGCAGCAGCGGATATTATGAATCAGGGAATCAACACCAATACATCCAAGTACAAATATAAAGCGGATGATGTAATGCAGCAGGTCAAGAACTTGCAGAAACTCAGTGAGAGCACCAATACACAGCTGATTTGGATTGCAAGTATTTCATTGTTGGTCGGAGGTATCGGCGTTATGAATATCATGTTGGTATCCGTCACTGAACGAACCAGTGAAATTGGTCTGAAAAAAGCAATCGGTGCACGAAAGAAAGTGATTCTGTTTCAGTTTCTGACAGAAGCCTCCATGCTGACAAGCATTGGAGGAGTGATCGGAGTTATTGTTGGAATTGCACTTTCCAAAGTGGTATCGGAACTGTCGGGGGCTCCGACAGCTATCAGTATACCGGCGATCATTGGTTCCGTTCTTTTTTCCACATTGATTGGCGTGATCTTTGGATTACTTCCGTCAGTCAAGGCTGCCGATTTAAATCCGATTGATGCACTTAGAAGTGAATGACAGAGGTTGGAGTTTGTTGATCAGAGACAGACTCCAATCTCTTTTTCTGTTATGAGGGGCATTTTTGATATTTTAATTGAGATGGAGAAAAAAATGTGTTAGACTATAATCAATATGCAATGATTCAGATATGAAGTAAAATACATGAGGAGATGCAGTATGAGAAAAATTGCAATTGTAACAGACAGTAACAGTGGTATTACGCAGGATGAAGGAAGAAAACTGGGAATCTCTGTTCTGCCTATGCCTTTTTATATTAACGATGTGATGTATCTGGAAGGAATCACTCTTTCACAGGAAGATTTTTATGAACGTCTGAAAAATGATGAATCCATATCTACTTCACAGCCGAGTCCGGCTGAAGTATGTGGTTTATGGGATAATCTGCTGGAAGAGTATGATGAGATTGTACATATTCCGATGTCCAGTGGACTGAGTGCGTCCTGTGATACAGCTACCATGCTTGCCAGAGATTACGATGGCAGAGTGCAGGTTGTTAATAACCAGAGAATCTCAGTTACGCAGCGTCAGTCAGTACTTGATGCAATAGCATTAAGAGATGCAGGAAAGAATGCGGCAGAGATTAAAGAAAAACTGGAAGAAGAGAAGATGGAGTCAAGTATCTATATTACTCTGGAAACTTTGAAATATCTGAAAAAAGGTGGAAGAATCACTCCGGCTGCAGCTGCGATCGGAACAGTTCTGAATCTGAAACCTGTTCTTCAGATCCAGGGAGAGAAGCTTGATGCATATGCAAAAGTGCGAGGTAAGAAGCAGGCAAAGAGAGTTATGATGAAAGCAATGCAGGAAGACTGGGATACACGTTTTAAGAAATATGTAGAATCCGGTGAGATGTGTCTGCAGATGGCCTATGCAGGAAACAAAGAAGAGGCCGAGGAATTCAAAAAAGAAGTTCAGGCAGCATTTCCTGGAATAGATATCCATATGGATCCACTTTCTTTAAGCGTTGCATGCCATATCGGACATGGAGCACTTGCTGTTGCATGCGCAAAGAAAGTAACTGTATAAAATAAGGAGTCAGAAAAATGAAAAAACTTATGGAATTAATGGCAGAAGAACTTGCTTCTGCTTTTGAAAAAGCCGGATACAATCCGGAATACGGTAAAGTTACCGTTTCCAACAGACCGGATTTATGTGAATTTCAGTGCAATGGAGCCATGGCAGGAGCCAAAGCATATAAGAAAGCACCATTTATGATCGCAGATGATGTAGTTGAACATCTGAAAGACAGTCAGATCTTTGCAATGGCAGAAGTTGTGAAGCCGGGATTTATCAATCTGCAGGTTAAAGAAGAATTTCTTGCTGATTACCTGAAGAAAATGGCAGCAGATGAGAAATATTCTGTAAAAACAGCTGAGAAACCGAAGACGATCATTATCGACTACGGCGGACCGAATGTTGCAAAACCACTTCATGTAGGTCATCTTCGTTCTGCAATCATTGGGGAGAGTATCAAACGTATCGGACGTTTTGTTGGACACAAAGTGATCGGTGATGTACATCTTGGAGACTGGGGACTGCAGATGGGGCTGATCATTACAGAACTGAAACACCGCAAGCCGGAACTGGTTTATTTTGACGATACTTACGAAGGAGAATATCCGAAGGAAGCACCGTTTACCATCAGCGAACTGGAGGAAATCTATCCATGTGCAAGTGGTAAATCCAAAGAAGACGAAGAATACCGTAATGAAGCTCTTGAAGCAACACATCAGCTTCAGCAGGGTAAACCTGGATATATGGCTCTCTGGAATCACATCATGCAGGTTTCTGTTACAGACCTCAAGAGAAACTATGCAAACCTGAATGTTTCCTTTGATCTGTGGAAAAAGGAATCTGATGCACAGCCGTATATTCCGGATATGGTTCAGAAAATGAAAGACCAGGGATTTGCATATGAAGATCAGGGAGCACTGGTAGTAGATGTCAAAGAAGAATCTGATACCAAAGAAATTCCGCCATGTATGTTGTTGAAATCAGACGGAGCTTCTCTGTATACCACAACAGATCTTGCAACGATCGTAGAGCGTGTCAAACTCTTTGATCCGGATGAAATTCTTTATGTAGTAGACAAGCGTCAGGAACTTCATTTCATTCAGGTATTCCGCTGTGCAAGAAAGACCGGACTTGTAAAACCGGAGACGAAACTTTCTTTCCTTGGATTTGGTACCATGAATGGAAAAGACGGAAAACCGTTCAAAACAAGAGAGGGCGGTGTTATGCGTCTGGAAAATCTCATCGCAGATATTGACGAAGAGATGTTCCATAAGATTGTCGAGAACAGAAGTGTCAAAGATCAGGATGCAAAAGAAACAGCGGAGATTGTAGGACTTTCTGCAATCAAATATGGTGACCTGTCCAATCAGGCAACCAAAGATTATGTATTTGATATTGATCGTTTCACTTCCTTCGAAGGAAATACAGGTCCGTATATCCTGTATACGATCGTTCGTATCAAATCCATTCTCAATCGTTATAAAGAAGAAGGTGGAAACCTTGAAGCAGGAGAAATCCTTCCGGCTGTCAATGCAAGCCAGAAGAACCTTATGCTGGAGCTGACAAAATTCGGAAGTACCATTGAGAATGCTTTCGAAGAAAAAGCACCGCATAAGATTTGTGCATACATTTATGAAGTATCCAATGCATTCAACAGTTTTTACCATGAGACTAAGATTCTCAGCGAAGAAAACCAGGCACAGAAAGAATCCTTCCTGAAGCTTCTCGGTCTTACAAAAGATATACTTGAAACAAGCATCGATCTTCTTGGGTTCTCAGCACCGGATCGTATGTAATTGAATTAAAGTCTCACCTCCCATCTGGAAGGTGAGATTTTTTTAGAAAAAATTTATTATTTTCCATTCCTTTTTATGCTATACTTATTTCATCTCAAAATTCTATAAGTTGGAGTTCCCAACATTTTTCCATACAGATATTTATAAAAATCAGTGAAAGGAGCGATCAATATCGATCTAACAGGAATCATACTGAAAGGACGCTACTGCATCGTTGAACAGGTTGGCAGGGGCGGTGAAGGTTCCATGTATCTGGCACGTGATCTGGAACTTGGCATTTTTCGTGCGGTAAAAGAGCTGCCTGCCAGCAGCAGAAGAGAGGCCGGACTGCTCAGACTTCTTGAACATCCCTATCTGCCAAAGATGATTGATTACACAGAGAGGGGTAACTTTTGTTACATCATCATGGAATATATACATGGCAGATCTCTGGAAGAGTATATGCAGGAAGGATATGTTTTTTCCATAGAGGAGATACTGTGCATAGGTGATGTGACCTTGCAGGTACTGGAATATTTTCATTCCAGGAAACCGGCAGTTTTTTATGGGGATCTGAAGCCGGCAAATATAATGATGACAGATCAGAAACGCCTTTATCTGGTAGATTTTGGAAGTGCGGTTTTTTCATATAGTGCTCCTTATAAAGAAACAAAGGGAACAAGAGGATATGCTGCCCCTGAACAGCTGCAAGGAAAGATAAGTGCAGCCAGCGATTTTTATGCACTTGGAAAAACAATGGAAGTGCTTTGTGGCAAAAAGAAATTCCGGTATTTTTTGAAATGTCCTGCTTTGGGGAAATTTATTTTCAGATGTTGCCGTACAGAGCCGGAGAAGCGCTGGCAGGGTACCGCGGAGGCAAGAAATGAATTATGTAAAATTCATCCGCTGAATTTGCAGCTGAAAGCTGTACTTTTCCCGCTGGCGGTAGCTTTGGTGGTGTTTGTGGCTGTTCTGGGTTCAGGATTAGACAGAGAAAAACTGCCAGAGCTGTCGCAGATGCTGACACCGGTGACCGCACAGTATTTTACTATGGAATATCAATCTGGTTCTGCAATATGGAAAGAGAAAATACATGTTCACATAGAAAAAGAGCTGCAGAATTTGCAAAAAGTTTATCAGAAGACACAGGATCAGATCCGAATTCTGGAACTGCTTGCGTGGAACGGACAGCTGGCAGACAAAGCAGATCATGCAGAAATCTACTATCGGCAATTGTTAACATATGAGCCGGAGTATAGTAAGGGCTATCTGGAATATGGATTATTTTTGTGCAGACAGGGCAGATATCAGGAAAGCAGAGCAGTATACAGACAGTGGAAAAACAGGGCAGAAGAAAAAAGAATGCAGATAGCAGATGCATTTGCTGAAGAATGGCAGGAATGGAAGAAGGAGGCAGGAATTATTCTTGGAAGGACGAAACAATCTTTTTTGGAAGGTGCTTTTTAGTTTACTGATAATGGCAGTGTATGGAAGTTGTTCAGCTGCATATGCAGCTGAGTTTGGTGGGTTTGAGGTTTCAACAGGGACCGGTGAATATGAAGGAACCGGAGAAGAATGGGAGGATGAGCCGGTATGCAATACACCAGAACAGAATGACAGTAATACTTATGTAGATGAAGCACGAAATGACGGACAGGAATCAGAACAAAATACTTCAGGAACGGTATCCTCATATAATGAGGAGTATGAACAAGTGCCTGTACAGAATTGGAATGCACGGGAAAGTTCCACAACAACTGAAAAAAACCGTTCTTCTGTAACAGAATATACGGAAAGGTATAGAGGAGAGAACGAAAATGTAAGTAGTTCGATCATGGATGAAGACAGAATCATCAAGTCTGAGAGTACGGTAGTATCGATTCCCGCAGAAACGAGTCCGACATGGATACTGACCGTGACTCCAACTCCGGTTCCTGCGCCAACAGCAACTTCAATACCGGTATTTACAGAAGTCCCGAAAGGAGAGGTGGAAACAGTAACAGAGTACAAGGAAGAGTACCGTCTGCCGCCTGCAGAATGTCTGCGAAAAATGAAACTCTTATGTTTGAGACAGGAATTGGGAAAGGGAGAATATGCAGAAATTCGAATCAAGAAGAATGCAGTGGTAGAAATTGTAAGTGTACGTGTTAATGGACAGGAAAAAGACTGGGATACAGAGGGAGAAATAGTCAGAGTACATGACCTTGTCAATGAGATAAATCTGCTGGAGATTGCAGCTATGATACCGGCAGATTTTACGTGGACGGGAGAGAAAAAGAATGTTATACTGACCTATAATGTTTTTTAGACGAATTTTTTGATACAAAAGAAAAATTATCTGTAAAAAATCGGAGGAATTATGTATAAAGCAATCTTATTTGATCTGGATGGAACGCTGACAGAGTCAGGTGAGGGAATCACAAAATGCGTGCAGTATGCGCTTGAAAAGCTTGGCAGACCAGAGTCGGATCTTGAAAAACTGAAAGTGTTTATCGGCCCACCACTGATGGAGCAGTTTATGAAGTATGCAGATCTGGATGAAGCAACTGCGCGCAAAGCAGTGGAATATTACAGAGAGCGTTATTCTACAACTGGAATATTTGAGAATTGTCCATACCCAGGTGTGGAAAAGCTGCTTCAGGAATTAAGGAGAAAGAAATACCTTCTGGCAGTTGCATCTTCCAAACCGGAATATTATGTGAAACAGATTTTAGATTATTTTAATTTGACGGAATATTTTGACGAAATTGTGGGAAGTGAAATGAATGGAGCCAGAACAAATAAGACAGAGGTGATTGAAGAAACCTTGAAACGCCTTGGATTGGATCATCACCGTGAGCAGGTGATCATGGTAGGGGATAAGGAGCACGATGTTCTTGGCGCCAGAAAGGCAGGACTTGATTGTGTGGCTGTTTCTTATGGTTATGGGACAGAAGAAGAACTTGCGGCCTCCCAGCCATTGCAGATTGTGGCATCAGCTGAAGAGATACTGGATTTTTTCGCCTGAGCCCCCGACGCAGACAAAGCCATGTCAGACAGATCTGGCGGGTAGCATATCCCTGTGGGATCCATTTTTTGATTTCACAGGTCATTGGCTACGCAGGTCTGTGGCTGATCATGAAATCTGGCGGGGGAATGGAGGCTTATTATCAAAATGCAATTCTTTTTACAGGGCTGACTGGATTACTTGCTATGATTCCCTGTCTGTGGTTTTACAGTAGAGACCGTGCAGCGAGAAAAATTGGCGGACTTGTAACTTCGCAAAAACCATGGCAGTTGAAAATTCCGGAAATGTTACTGTTGCTTGGAATGGGAGCGGCATTTTCTCAGTTTGCCAATATGCTTGTGGGAATACTGCAGTCGGTTTTGAATTATCAGGAATATCAGGAATCTATGGACCAGCTGATGGAAGGAAAACAAATGTGGTTCCTGATCTTATCTATGGGAATCATAGCACCGCTTGCAGAGGAAATCGTTTTTCGCTGGCTGATCTATCTGAGACTTCGGGATTATATGCGAATGGGAGCAGCTGCTGTAATTTCTGGCCTGATTTTTGGAATCTATCATGGAAATCTGGTACAGGCTGTTTATGCGAGCCTTCTTGGAATAGTGTTTGCATATATTCTGGATATCAGTGGATGTCTGTGGAGCAGTGTGCTATTGCATATGGGGGCTAATATCTGGTCACTGATATCGCCGGATTTGTATACATGGATCATTGCCAGGAATCCGGCTGCAATCATGATATTATTCCTGATCTTACTGATGGTAATGATTTTGGGCTGTTTTTATTTTACAAAAAGAGTACAGGGAAGATCAAAACGAGTTATATAGCAGAGAAAAGTAAAAATTATGATACAAATGAAAAGCTTTCAGATGAAATAAAATCTGGGAGCTTTTTTATATAAAGAAATAATGGTAATTAGATTTCGGGGTTTAGAAAGATTTTATAATTAGAAAGAGATTGCGCTTAAGGGGAATATATGATATCATAAGTGTATTAAAACAATTAATACACTAAATACACATGCGAAAAAATGATTTACAGCAGAAAGGAGGGACAATGATAATACTAGATTATCAGGACAGACGTCCGATATATGAACAGATAACTGAAAAGTTCAGGACGCTGATCTATCAGGGAGCATTGCCGGCCGGTTGCAGACTTCCTTCTGTCCGGCAGCTGGCAATGGAATTATCTATCAACCCGAATACGATTCAGAGAGCTTATATGACACTGGAGCAGGAGGGACTGATCTATCCGGTAAAAGGCAAAGGGAATTTTGTTGCAGAGACGCGGCAGATTCAGGAAAAAAGCAAAGAAGATTTTCGAAAAGAATTTCTGGAACTTGTCAGACGTGGAATCAACACAGGTATGACAGAAGAAGAACTGATGACATTGGTTCAGAAAGGGTATGAGGAGGAACAGAGATGATAGAGATAAGGGGATGCAGCAAAGCATTTGGGACGCTTATGGCAGTCAGTAAGGTTTCGCTGGAAATCGGGGAAAGAGAGGTCTTTGGTCTGGTTGGAAGCAACGGTGCAGGGAAGAGTACACTTCTTCGTATGATTGCAGGAATTCTGAAACCTGATGAGGGTGAAATAAAGATTGATGATATGGCAGTATTTGATAATGAAAAGGCAAAAGAACAGGTTTTCTACATATCTGATGATTGCTATTTTCCGACAAACTATACAGCGTTGGATATGGCTGCGTTCTACCAGCTGCATTATCCGAAATTTGAGAAGCAGAGATTTGCAAAACTGATGAATCAGTTCCAGCTTGATGAAAGAAGAAAAGTCGGCAGCTTTTCTAAGGGTATGAAAAAACAGTTGATGGTACTTCTTGGAATCAGTGCAGGGACAAAATATCTTCTCTGTGATGAAACATTTGACGGATTAGATCCGGTAGTACGTCAGGGGGTTAAGAGTTTGCTTGCAGCAGAAATCATGAGCAGAGATTTTACTCCGGTTCTTGCTTCACACAATTTGAGAGAACTGGAAGACATTTGTGATCATGTGGGACTTTTGCATAAAGGAGGCATGCTTTTGAGTAAAGACCTGGAAGATATGAAATTCCATATTCATAAAGTACAGTGTGTTTTGACAGACAGGAAACAGGAAGAGGAATTGAAAAAAGAACTGGACATATTAAAGGTTGATCATCAGGGATCACTTGTATTGTTTACAGCAAGAGGTACGCGGTCAGAAATTATGGCAAAGATACAGGAGAAGAATCCATTGTTCAGTGAAGTGCTTCCACTGACTCTGGAAGAAATATTTATCAGTGAAACGGAGGTGGCTGGTTATGAGATCCAGAATATTTTCTTCTAAATATTTAAAGACAATTTCCAAAGGACAGTTATGGATGCCGGCATTTATAGCACTTGGTTTTTTACTGGCATTTCCGGTGACTGGTATGGTGAAATTGAGTTCATGGAGTGATCTACAATATTCAGCTTTACAAAATCAGATTTTGTATAATAATTTGTGGAAAGATGGTTTTGTGCTGTCGGGTATGATTATTTCATCAATAGCAGCTTTCATAAACAGTGTGAACGGATTTATTTATCTGTATTCTGGCAAAAAAACAGACTATTATCATGGGCTTCCGATGAAAAGAACAGAAATGTTTCTGGAAAGAGTGTTTTCAGGCCTGGTATATTATCTGATGCCATATATCGTAGCAGAATTTCTGATGATCTGCATTGGTGCAGCACGAGGCTTTTTCAGCTTGAGTATTATGGGGATGGCTGTGAAAATGTTCTTCCTGCATATCATCATCTACCTGGTGATCTATTTCAGTATTGTGCTGGTAATCAGTGTGACGGGAAATATGCTGATGGGTATTCTTTGTCTGGGTGGAATGTACTTGTATGGTATTGTGTTGAATCTGATTCTTGTAGCCTATGGACAGTCATTTTGGCAGACCTTCTTCTCGGCGGAATACCAGTATGGTCGCTTTAATGCGCTTTTACATATGGCATCTCCGGGAACGCTGATTCTCAATATGGTCAGTGATTATGCGGAAGGAAAGACAGGAAAATTACTTGCAGCAGTCATTATTCTTGGTGTTATATTTGGAGTCCTGGCATGGACAGCATATAAGAAACGGCCATCAGAATCAGCTGGAAAATCTATGGTTTATTCGTGGATTTCAATCGTAGTGAGATTTATGGTCGTGGTTCCGGGCGGCCTTGCAGTCGGCTGGATATTCTATTCTCTTACTACCGGAAAAGTCAGAATCCTTTGGTGGATTTTCGGAATGATACTTGGAACAGTCATAATACATGGTTTATCAGAAACGATATATCAGATGAGTTTCCAGGGATTTTTTACGAAAAAGTTACAGCTGGTAATTGCAGGGGCACTTGTAGCAGTTTGTGCACTTATTTTCCAGAAAGACCTGCTGCATTTTGACAGCTATATTCCAAAACAGGAAGATATTGCATCCATGAATCTCAACATGATGTCTTTTGACCAGGATTACTATGAGAATGTCCAAAAGACCAAAGATGGAGAATATGAAATAACAGATGCAAATAACTGGGCAGAACCGGCTATGGCATTTGTCGGTAAAAATGGTATAGGTGATCAGACTTATAAGGCTCTTCAGGATATCGTTTCCAGCAATCCCAAAGGTGAGGTGATTGATGGCGATTATACATATTATTCAATTATAAAATATACACTTAAATCAGGAAAAGAGATCTACCGAAAATACTGGATAGGGACGGAGAACTTAAGTGCTCTTGTAAAAGGATTATATGAGGAAGAAAATCTGAAAGAACAGAAATTTGGTTTTCTTAATCTTGATCAGAAATATCTGAAAAATATTGGATTGAATGATGCAAGCGGAAATGGATACAGTATCTTCCAGAATGATTCTGATAAAATGAAACAGCTCCTTGAAGCAATGAAGAAGGATGTCGACGTTGCAACAGCAGAAGATTTCATGCAGGCACCTGAGGTAAAAATGGATTTTGCTTATCAGTTTCCTGGCAAACAGGATGTGAATAATATGATACCAGGTAATACCAATGCAAATGTACAGTATGCGAACTGGATAGTCGGTATTTATCCTTCATTTAAAAATACGCTTGCAATTCTTAAGGAAACAGGTTATCCTCTGACGGTAGAAGATCTGGATATTGAAAAGATCATGCTGAACTATTTTAACGATGAGGATGGTCAGCAGGAAGATGTGACTTATGAGATGCCGGAAGAAATAAAAGCTCTGAAAGAAGCATTGACTGTAAGATATAATGGATACGTTGACAAAGATTCCGAGATCTATCAGAATATTTATGTATCTGTGTATACGGATAAAGGCGAGGCTGTGAATGCATATGGATTGAAGACAGAAAAGCTGCCTGATTTCGTAAAAGAAAAAATTACAGAGATGGGAATCATACAGAGTAGTATGCAGATGGATGCACCGGTAACAAAAGAAGAAACGGTGTATACGGATGACAGCGAAGATATGGTATCACAGGAGATCATAGGTGGAGCAGATGAACCAACTTCAATCTATCTGGAAAGCAGCGGCGATTCAGGTTCATCTGAGACAGAATAAGGAGTAGATATGGCAAAGGCAGTAAGGCTGGACAAATTTCTTGCTGACGCAGGAAAAGGAACCAGAAGTGAAGTGAAAAAATTCATACAGAAAGGGCAGGTTCAGGTCAACGGAGCTCCGGCGAAGAAACCGGAACTGAAGGTTGATCCGGAGAAGGATACCGTTATACTTTCAGGTGAAACAGTCGGTGTGGCACCGGAATTTGTTTATTATCTTCTGAATAAACCAGCCGGCTGCGTCAGTGCAACAGAAGACCGCAATGACAGAACAGTCATGGAATATGTACCTTCCGATCGCAAAGGAATTTTTCCGGTAGGAAGACTTGACAAAGATACAGAAGGATTACTTCTTATTACAGATGACGGTATGCTGGCACATGAACTTCTTGCCCCGGGGAAACATGTGGACAAAACCTATTTTGTCCGCGTGGAAGGAAAGCTTACAGTGGAAAAGATCGAGAAACTGGAAAATGGTGTGGATATCGGCGAAAAAAAACTGACGATGCCGGCTAAGGTAGAAATTGTTGGCGGAAGCTGGGAAGGTGCAGGTGAACCAGAACCAGGGCGCGTCCGCAGAGAAAATCTCCCGGAAGTCTATACAGAACTGCATCTGACGATCCACGAAGGAAAATTCCATCAGGTGAAACGCATGATGGAAGCGGTCGGAACCCCCGTTATCTACCTCAAGAGAATCTCCATGGGTCCCCTCATCCTCCCCGACGACCTTAAAAAAGGAGAATGCCGATCCCTGACAGATGAGGAACTAAGAAAGTTGAAAACATGATACCGATACAACAAATAAAATATCTTTTGAGGAAATTACAGATGAAAAACATCTCCGTGCAGGTATAGAAATACTCACGAGGCTTTCGTCATGAAGTGCAGGCAAGCTGCCGTCATCAAGCGCACTGTCTGAGGTGAAGCCGAGTTTGCGCGACTGACGGCAAATAAGCGCATGCACTGAATAGAAAACACAGTGGTATTTCTGAACCGCACGGAGAAACTTTCATCGTAAAACTCAAAAATAACTCAAAACCCTCTTTACATAGAGGGTTTTCTTATGCTATACTCTAGAAGTTGCAATGTGCGCAAAACCGCACAAATAAAAAGTCACGTACAGAGATTCCGATGGATGGTGCCCTTACGGTGTGAGGTTGGGTCCGGATAGAAAATGATCTGTACGGAAGAATTTAACCAAAAAGGAGAACAAATCATGAGCGTTATTTCAATGAAACAGCTTTTGGAAGCAGGTGTTCATTTCGGACATCAGACAAGAAGATGGAACCCTAAAATGGCTCCGTACATCTACACAGAAAGAAATGGTATCTACATCATCGACCTTCAGCAGTCTGTAGGTATGGTAGACGATGCATACAATGCAGTAGCTGATATCGTAGCTAACGGTGGAAACATCCTTTTCGTTGGTACTAAGAAACAGGCTCAGGATGCTATCAAAGCAGAAGCAGAGCGTTGCGGACAGTTCTATGTAAACGAAAGATGGCTTGGTGGTATGCTTACAAACTTCAAGACAATCCAGAGCCGTATTGCAAGACTGAAACAGATCGAAGCTATGGAAGCTGACGGAACTTTCGAAGTACTTCCAAAGAAAGAAGTTATTGAATTAAGAAAAGAACTTGCTAAACTGCAGAAAAACCTTGGCGGTATCAAAGAAATGAAACGTCTCCCAGACGCAATCTTCATCGTTGACCCTAAGAAAGAAAGAATCTGTGTTCAGGAAGCTCATACATTAGGTATTCCGCTTATCGGTATCTGCGATACTAACTGTGATCCGGAAGAACTGGATTATGTAATCCCGGGTAACGATGATGCTATTCGTGCCGTAAAACTGATCGTTTCAAAAATGGCAGACGCTGTTATCGAAGCAAATCAGGGAACAACAGAAGCTGAAGAAGCAGAAGTTGAAGAAGCTACAGAGGAATAATTAATTTAATAATTCCAGGAGGAAAATACAATGGCTATTACAGCAGCTCAGGTAAAAGAATTAAGAGAAATGACCGGTGCCGGAATGATGGATTGTAAGAAAGCTCTTACAGCTACAGATGGCGATATGGACAAAGCAGTAGAATTCCTGCGTGAAAAAGGTCTTGCTACAGCTCAGAAAAAAGCAAGCCGTGTTGCAGCAGAAGGTCTTTGCAAGACTCTTGTTGCTGATGATGAGAAGAACGCAGTTGTTGTAGAAGTTAACTCTGAGACAGACTTCGTTGCTAAGAATGAAAAATTCCAGAGCTATGTTGCAGATGTTGCAGCACAGGCACTTACAACTTCCGCAGCTGACATCGACGCTTTCCTTGCAGAGCCATGGGCACTTGATACAACCAAGACTGTAAACGAAGCTCTTGCAGCTCAGATTGCAGTTATCGGTGAGAACATGCACATCAGAAGATTTGCTCAGGTGAAAGAAGAAAACGGATTCGTTGCTTCTTACACACATATGGGTGGAAAAATCGGCGTTCTTGTAGACGTTGAAACAGATGTTGTTAACGATGCAGTGAAAGAAATGGCTAGAAACGTAGCAATGCAGATTGCAGCTCTGAAACCGCAGTACACAAGCGACAGTGAAGTAAGTGCTGAATATATCGAGCATGAAAAAGAAATCCTTCTTGCTCAGATCCAGAACGATCCGAAAGAATCCCAGAAACCGGAGAAGGTTATCCAGGGTATGATCGCTGGACGTATCAAGAAAGAACTCAAAGAGATCTGCCTTCTTGATCAGGTTTACGTTAAAGCAGAAGATGGAAAAGAGACTGTTGCTAAATATGTAGAAGAAGTTGCTAAAGCAAACGGCGCTAAGATTGCAATCAAAGGTTTCGTTCGTTTCGAAACTGGCGAAGGTATCGAAAAACGTCAGGATGACTTCGCAGCAGAAGTTGCAGCTCAGGTAGCTGGTAAATAATTTCTGATCTGATTTAAGTCAGAACATTTCAATCCCCTGAAATCCAGGGCACCTCATCGAGGTGCGAGGATTTTGGGGGATTTTTTGTATGGAAAAGGAATATATCTTGTAATTTTGAGGTTTTTCATTCATAATATATGCAGTACAATTAGAAATGAGTATAAAAATATGGTGAACTACAAAAATGTAAAAATATCAGAAGACGCACGAATAGCGAAACAGTCTGTAATTATTGGTGATGTGACGATCGGACGAGACAGTTGCGTATTATATTATACAGTCATTCGTGGCGATGAAGCACCAATTGTAATTGGTGAGGAGACCAATATTCAGGAAAACTGCACGGTTCATGTAAGTCATAATAAGCCGGTTTCTATTGGAAACAATGTTACAATAGGGCATAATGCAGTGATTCACAGCTGTACGATCGGAGACCGGACGCTGATTGGAATGGGCGCGGTAATTCTGGATGGTGCACAGATCGGAAACGACTGTATCATTGGAGCCGGAAGTCTGGTAACAAAGAATACTGTGATTCCGGATGGTTCACTTGTGTTGGGAAGTCCGGCGAAAATAAAGAGAAATCTTACCTGGGAAGAGAAACTTGGTAATCTCGAAAACAGCAGAGAATACGTTAAGGTTTCCGGTGAGATGAAAGCACAGGGTATTTTGTAAGTTATTTGCAATATAAATGATGAAAACAGAATATAGGAAAAGATAAAGGAGAGTTCTATGGATCACGAAATTCCTGTCCGTATTGTAGACAACCAGGAATACATGAAGGTTGTCCGCTCAATTCTTGAGGAGGGAAAAGAAGTTCCCCTTGTTGTCACAGGAAACAGTATGATGCCGTTTCTTATTGACAGGAGGGATCAGGTGCTGATAAAAAGGATTGAACGTCCTCTGAAAAAAGGAGATATTGCTTTTTTTCAGAGAGAAAACGGACAGTATATTATGCACAGAATTCACTTTATGCGAAAAGATGACAGAACTGGTGAAAACCAGTTCTATTTTATTGGAGATGGACAGGAAAACATAGAAGGACCTATTAAAGAAACTCAGATTTTTGGCGTAATTACCGGGGTTTTGCGGAAAGGGAAATATTTGGATGAACACACATTTACATGGAGATTTTTTGAGAATATCTGGCGTTATGTGATACCATTTCGTCCCCTGATAATAAAAATATATTCACTTTTTAAGCGTTGAATTGCTTGAGAATCATAAAGTGCAGTGCTATAATTTGACCAAGTTGCGGGTAGTGAATTGTAGAGCGATGAGAAATCAGTAAAGATAAGTGGAGTACTATTTTGAAGCGGTGGATAAAGAAAATCATTGTCAGAATCAGAGAAGGATATCTGAAAGAAATATACAAAGAAATGGTGTGGATGTATCAGTATGTAAAACGTTATTGGTTTTCTATATGTTTTTATATCTTGGCAGGAGTCTTCGGTACCGTTATGGGACTTGGAAGCAGTGTTGTGTCCAAGTATCTGATCGATGCAGTCACCGGAGTCAGGAAAGATAAAATCCTTCTGTTCGCTGTGCTGATCATATGCATGACAGCAGCTGGAATTATCTCGAATGCAGTCATCAGCCGTATTTCAGCCAGAATCAATGTGATGATACAGAATGAGATACAGGCAGATATTTTTGAAAAGATCATACATACAGAATGGAAAGAACTCAAAGATTTTCGAAGCGGAGATCTTTTGAACCGCCTTTCAAATGATGCTGTACAGGTGGCTTCCAGCGTGATCAGCTGGATTCCGAACAGTATTACAAAGCTGGTGCAGTTTATTGGTGCATTTGCGATTATTTTTTATTATGATCCGGTCATGGCAGGAATTGCACTTCTCAGTGCTCCGGTTACGGTGATCTTTTCCAGAAAATTCATGGGGAAGATGCGGACCTATAATAATGAAATGCGCGAGATGACTAGCAGTCTGATGTCTTTTCAGGATGATACTTTTCAGAATATCCAGACAGTAAAAGCCCTTGATCTGACAGGAGTATTTGAAAAGAAGCTACAGAGCCTTCAGAACAGATACAAAGAAAAAATGTTGGATTATAATAAATTTACCGTGTATACGTCTTCCTTTATGTCAGCAATAGGAACCGGTGTTTCGTATATCTGCTTTGGATGGAGCGTATACAGACTCTGGAGTGGGTACATCACCACCGGAACCCTGCTGATGTTTTTCCAGATGGCAAATTCACTGTCTTCCTCGTTTTCCTCACTGATTCAGATCATACCGGCTGCCATCAACGCTGCTACTTGTGCGGGACGCCTGATGTCGGTTTCGGAACTGGAAAAAGAAAATGCTCTGGATATGGAGAAGGTAGATCGAATTCTGGAAAAAGAGTATAAAGGGATCACGATTGAGTTAAAAGAAGTCAATATTCATTATAAAGACGGAGAGAATGTGATTCACAGGGGGGATTTTATTGCGAATGCAGGTGAGATCACTGCAGTCGTTGGTCCGTCAGGCGAAGGAAAGACAACATTGATTCGCGTATTACTTGGACTTCTGCATCCAATGGAAGGAAGGGCTGAACTTAAGAATGCAGAGGGAATAAAATGCAGACTTTCTGCCGGAACACGAGAATTTTTCAGCTATGTGCCGCAGGGCAATACCATCTTTGCAGGAAGCATTGCTGAGAATATGAGGATGGTAAAAGAAGATGCCACAGATGAAGAAATCAGAGAAGTTCTGGAAATGGCCTGCGCCTATGATTTTGTAAAAAAACTTCCGAAAGGCATGGAAACAGTGGTAGGTGAGAAGGGAAGTGGTCTTTCGGAAGGGCAGGCACAGAGATTGGCCATAGCGAGGGCACTTTTGAAAAATGCACCGGTTCTGATTTTGGATGAAGCGACTTCGGCACTGGATATAGATACGGAAGAACGGGTATTAAAAAACATTATGAAGAAGGAGAAAGGCAGGATCTGTGTTGTTACGACACATCGCCCAAGTGTTCTTTCTGTCAGTGATCATATATATGAAATCAGAGAGAGTCATTTAAAGAAACTGAAATAGGAAGGCGGGACAGAAAGTTATGAATGAGAAAACAAAAAAGGAAGGTTATACAGATCAGTTAAATCAGGAACTTCTTGGCACACTGGGAGAAAAGGTTTCATCTGAACAGATCAGTGCAGCATATGAAAAAAGAGAGGTACACAGGGATACAACATATCATAAAACGAATACAAAACATGCCAGTCCGTGGAAAGATACTGCTCCGGCAGAGAACACTTTAAAGACAAGAAAAAAGAAACATAGGAGTTCCAGAGACCGATACTTTCTGTTACTGTCGCTTGGCATTGCGGTAGGAGTACTGACAGCAGCGGGGCTGCTCATTTATGGAAGTCTTTTATTTCTACATTAACGAACAGAAGACCTGCGGGTAAATCTGAAAAGATTTATCTGTGGGTCTTTTTTTGTGAAGAGAGATTTGTATTTTTAGAAAAAAGAAGGAAAAAACACATACTTTAGTATGTAGGAGTGGGAAGGAGAAAAGGGTAGAATTATATTCTGCATAAAGTTGTGTTGTAAAAAGGGGACAAAAATGATCGATATACATGCACATATTTTGCCGGATCTGGATGATGGTTCAGAAGATATGGAAGAATCACTGGAAATGGCAGAGCTGGCAGTGGAGAGCGGTGTGGAGATCATGACAGCAACACCGCACAGCAATCAGATGGGGCGATTTGAAAATTTTCAGTCAGAGCAGCTTCAAACAGCTTTTGAACGACTGCGCATGGTATTGAAGAAAGAAAAGATTCCATTGAAAATATTAAATGGAATGGAGATTTTTGCCTCAGAGGATATTGCACAGAAGATAAAAAATAAGCAGCTGAGTGGAATCAATGGGACGGATTATTATCTGGTCGAGTTTCCGTTTGACGCAGATCCCTGGTGGATCCGGGAATGTCTGGAGGATATCTTTGATACGGGGAAGATACCATTGATCGCACACCCGGAACGCTATTTTTGTATACAGGATTATCCGGAGCTTATATATGAATGGGTGCAGAATGGATGCGTTACGCAGATGAATAAGGGCAGCATTCTGGGAAGATTTGGGAGAAGTGTTATGGAGACTGCACATATCCTTCTGAAAAATGACCTGATATCATGCATTGCCAGTGATGCACATCATTCTTATATCCGTACGCCACATATGAGCGAGACAAAAACAGCCCTTGTTCATATAGGTGGCTATGAATATGCATGGCACCTGACAGAAGAAAATCCGGAACGGATCATAAAAAACATACAGATTCCTCTGCACGGCCGGAGACCGGATAGGAGGAGAAAATATTTCAGACCTGTCTGACAGGTAAAGATCAAGAGGAGAGTTTCATGAAAAAGTTAAGAATACTTGGCATTGTGGTATTTGTGATCGCAGCTGTGTCATTTGGATATTTCAAATACGAGCAGATCAATTCCAAGGACAATCAGGCACCGGTGATCACAATGGATGCTGATTCAGTAGAGGTGTCCTGCCAGGCAGGAGATGAAGAATTTCTGAAGGGAATTACGGCAAAAGATTCCAAAGATGGAGATGTAACCAGCAGCCTGATCGTGGAATCCATAAGTAATTTTATGGAAAATCATACAAGAAATATGACCGTGGTGGCATTCGATTCCGATAATCATGCAACAAAAGCGACAAGGAAAATAGCGTATACCGATTATACAGCACCGACTTTTTCCCTGACGGAACCATTACGTTTTGCTATGAATACACAGGACATTATGGGAACACTTACCTGCGTGGATGTACTGGACGGAGACGTAACCGGAAAGATAAAGATGTCCAGTGAATATTATGTGCAGGCTGATGTGGCAGGGGAATATCCAATGGTATATCAGGTTGCAAACAGTGCCGGAGATGTACAGAAATTACCGGTTACTGTTGAGATTTATGATCCGTCAAAGGAGGCCCAGAAACCGCAGTTTGAATTATCAGAGTATCTGGTATATACGTCAGTTGGAAAGGCAGTTGATCCGTGGTCCTATGTTCAGCAGATCACTATGGGAGGGATTAAATTTGTAAGGGGAGAAGATGGTGTTCTCCGTGATCCGAATCCGGCGGAAAAGCAGGAACGTACTGCTATTACTGCAGATGAGGTGCAGATCACGAATCAGGCAGATTTTAATACTCCTGGCACATATGAAATCCTGTATCAGATTACGGACGACAGTGGGAAAGAAAGTGTAACCGGTCAGGTACGTCTGATCGTTGTGGTGAGATAGTGGGAAAGAGGAATTTATGGAAGAGAGAATAGACAACGAAACCGTTCAGCAGATAGACCTGATCAGCATGCTGAAAGACATTGGAAGAGAGTGGCTGACCATTCTTTTGCTGGCAATAGCTGCTGCATTGTTTGCAGATATCTGGATTTGTGCGACTTATCAGCCGGAATACCGAACTTCGACAACATTTGTTGTTACGGCAAAAGGTATGAATAACAATATATATCAGAATCTGAATTCGACAAAAGAGCTGGCAGGACAGTTTACTGAAATTCTGGGCAGTAATGTATTGAAGAAAAAAGTAGCGCAGGATCTGGGAGTGAACAGCCTGGAGGTGGAGACGTCGGTAGACCTTGTTCCGGAGACAAATCTGATCACACTTTCCGTTAAGGCTGGTACTGCAGCTGAGTCTTATCGAATACTGCAGTCCGTTATGGAAAACTATAATACGGTTTCCGATTATGCGATTAAAAATGTCATCATTGAGACGATTCAGCAACCATCTGTAGCCATGGCTCCGATCAATCCGTTGGATGAAAAAAGAACAGTCATGAAGGTATTTGCTGTGGCAGCCGGATGCCTGATAGCTTTATTGGCCGGA